>Ga0213824_1002036_pt1 | contig 10302 bp, 13 predicted proteins | sample MC6MC0906MG_FD_179892 | JGI IMG/M metagenome (GOLD analysis project Ga0213824, IMG submission 179892) | Enriched soil aggregate microbial communities from Iowa State University, Ames, United States - MC6-MC0906-MG | ecosystem: Environmental > Terrestrial > Soil > Unclassified | place: USA: Iowa...
GATCGCCTACGAAAAAGATATGCTGCCAACATAACGATAAACTTTGGTAAAAAGCCTCGGTTCCTGCCGAGGCTTTAAATTTTAAAAAGTGAGTAACCTCAATTGGATATGGGCAATTAAATGCAAAAGAAAATATAATTAGAGGATTTAAACATTCAAAAAAATAAATTTTGGAAGTTGAATGAATGAACAGCAAGAAGGAAATTACGATCATATGTTCCTGTTTCGAGGTGGATGCGATATACTAGAAGTACAATAGAATAGGTTTTCTCAAGGGTGGTCGGTACACTCCCAAACAGAAGGTGGGTGATGCCGAATGACAGTTTTTGAATCATTAATGTTTGCGATTGGCTTTGCAAGTCTAATCGTAGCTATACTGTCATTTAAAACAAAAAAATAATCCATCCTTGAGTTAGTGGCTCAGGTGGATTATTCTGCCCAAAAAGTCGACCTCTTAGAGGGACTGTTTGTGGTTGGACCGGACATGGTTCCAGCCATGTTCGGTTTTTTTAATTTATACAATACTTACTCATATTATAACCGATGATAGTGAAATAGAAACTATTTTATAGAAAAGCCGTGTAAACCCCTAAATTTAGTTATGGGGATACTTGTTAGTTTCAATATCAGTTGCTACATTTTATTCAGCCTATTTATTCCATTGACAAGCTATCATTAAGTTGCCCATAACAACTTATTAAGATAGTTAAAATGGAATGGGGTGAATTGATGGGAGAACAGGGAATTACTACAGCATTACTGGACCGTTTACCACATAGGGTTGAGGTTATTCAGCTTAACGAAAATGACAGCTATAGGATTAAACATCGAACCACCATTTTCGGAAAGGAAAGTGCCCAAATTTCCCCACTCTTCCCTAGTGAATAAGTAGGGGAATATTAAAAGTATTCAAAATAAAATGGCAAAAGGTGTTCAAAACTACTTGACGGTTACAACTTGTTCTTCTCTTTTTATTTTTTTGGTAGTCCATTAGCATCCTTCATTCTTTAATGGTGTTCTGTAAACTTAGAATCTATGTATTTTAAAATGTGTTCCGTCAACATTTCCTATTGTATTCGATTGGATAAGTTAACGGAAGACCTGTTCTGTATTGAATTTAAATATCAAAAATAACCACTCAAAAAGTGACCGTTTTGTATTGCAGATCTTTGGTTACATCAAAAAAGTTGTTTTAAATTTACGAAGTTATTTAAGGATTCACATCTGTTATCCACAATCGGCCCTTTTATTTGAAAAAGATTTTAAATGAATCACATAGTAACGTCTGGGGAAAAGATGGAATCTAAATATTGACGAGGGGTAACATAGTAAAGAACTTGATTATATTGTGGAAAGATGGATTCGAAATAAATAAAGATGGAGGAATCCAGCAGTCGTGGATAAAAGCTAAAAAATCTACGATCACCGTAAAAAATAGCAGTTAAGGCAAGTTTCATTTCTCTTTGGAAAATCATAAAGCGTTGCATAGAGGAGCGTTCATCGAATTCTCCTCCACTTACATAGACTTTGCCTTGAAATATAAACTGCCTATTTTGCGAGGCCCATTTTGCTAAAACCTCATCTCGGATTTTTAAGTTTATCGCAGGAAGGTCATAATGATTGCCAATACTTAAAAATAATTCTCCAGTAACATCAGAATGTGTTAAGGTATACTTTCGACCATCTACAGGCAGATATTCAGTGGTAAAGGGCAAATACTTGGTACTTAATTTTGCGGCATTGAACATGCTAATCCGAAACCAATCCTTTCGTTAAAAGTATACATTAGGAAGTTTATGTTACAAAAAAATAATTAGATCAAAATAAAACTTTAAATGTGGAGAAAAGTCGTTTCTGTTTTTACGGTATTAAAAAAAGGAGAAAAATAGATGAAAATCCGTTTTGGCTATGTAGCCAATGCATTGGGTTTATGGGACGCAAGCCCTTCCAAAACTTTGACCTTTGCTCGCTATTCAGCTCTTTCTAAAATGGAGCGAATGGACAAACTAAAATCTGTAACAGCACAAAATTTACAGCATACAAAAAGAATTTTGCATTATAATATCGCCCATGAAATCAGCTTATATCGCTTTTCAAGCTCATTTGTCCCTTTGGCAACCCATCCGGAAGTGATGTGGGATTTCGTTACTCCGTTCAGAACCGAGTGGGAAAAACTGGGGCAACTAATCCGACAATTTAAACTTCGCCCAAGCTTTCATCCAAACCAATTTACACTTTTTACGAGTCCACGGGAAGAAGTGACCATGAATGCAGTGAAGGATATGGAATATCATTTTAAAATGCTCGAAGCGATGAACGCACTAGAAAGGGGTATTATCAATATTCATATTGGCGGAGCGTATGGGGATAAAGATACCTCATTAAAACGATTCCATCAGAATTTTAAAAAGTTGCCCCATACTATTAAAAAACACGTAACACTTGAAAATGATGATAAGACCTATAATGTAGAGGAAACACTGATTACTTGTGAAAAAGAAAAGGTTCCAATGATTCTTGATTACCATCACTATATGGCGAATAAAGGAGAGGGTGACCTCTCACATTATTTACCACGCATATTTAATACATGGAATAGCTTCTCTACAGTTCCGAAAGTCCACTTTTCCTCACCAAAGTCAGACCAAGCTTATCGTTCACATGCTGATTTTGTCTCATTAGATTTTATCCTCCCGTTCTTAAAAATGGCAAAGGCGCTTGATCGGGATTTTGACATTATGATCGAAGCCAAGCAGAAAAACCTTGCTATGTTGAAACTCATAGAAGAGATCGCTTCTATTCGGGGAGTCAAACGTATATCAAGCGGAGAGGTGGAATGGTGATGGGAAGATCAACTACTTTGGAATGAGGTGGGAAAAATGACGATTGTTCGTCTCGGTTATGTAGCAATGAGCATGGAATTAAAAAATGCATCTCCCTCACAAACAATGACATTTACGCAATTTCAGAAAATTGATGACCGGGAAGCTGCTATTCGCAAATTGGAACGTATTTCGTTATTAAATTTACAAAATACACTAAGAATTCTAAAACATAATGCAGCATCTGACATCCATTTTTATCGTTTATCTTCTCGTCTAATCCCTCTGGCTAACCATAAAGAACTTCTTGATTGGAATTATCTGAAGCCACTGCATAAACTGCTGCGTGAGATTGGCGATTTTGCCAAAGAAAACAATATGAGAATTGATTTTCATCCGGATCACTTTGTTCTCATTAATTCCATGAAGAAAGAGATTTTAATAAATTCCATCCAAACGTTGAAGATGCATTATTTATTATTAAAAGGGATGGGAATTGAACCTACTCATCGCTGTGTCATGCATGTGGGAGGTAATTATAAAGAGACGGATGTATCGCTGGAACGTTTTATAGATAATTGGATGGTCGTTCCGAGATCGATTCAAAAAATGATTATGCTTGAAAATGACGATACTTCATTTACGCTAGAGGATACTCTTTACTTATGTGAAAAACTGGATATTCCTCTTGTTTTCGATTATCATCATCACCTTGCTTACCATCGAAATCCTGATTGGGAAGTTCATTGGAACCGGGTCATCCAAACGTGGAGGCATTCTCCTCTTCCCGTAAAAATGCATATTTCCAGTCCAAAAAGCCAAAAAGCATTTCGTCATCATGCGGATTTTGTTGATGTGGAAATGTTTTTTCGGTTTTTAAATGAAATTAAAGGCAGCGTTAGACAAATTGACTGCATGATTGAGGCAAAAAGAAAAGACGAAGCCCTTTTTCATTTAATGGACGAGATTAGGACGAGGGATGATGTGGAAATTATTGATGGCTCTTCTTTTCATTTAAATTGATAGGAAGAGCCAATAAGTAATTTATTTACTAATAGTTTTTTAATGTGAATTCTTGTGGTGGTCCATCGTTTAGGTTAAAGATGCGGACTGTTTCAGGCTGTATTTCAAGAAATACGTAGTTCGGATCATTGGGGCCATCAAACCATTTATTAAACGATTCTTCCCAGAATTGATCCTTCAAAGATTGTGTATCATTAATAGATGAAGTGCCTAATATTTCAACAAAGGCATCACTTTGTCCTTTCTCTTCATAACCAAGCAATACCGAAACATATGGATTATTTTTAATTTCATCAATCTTTTCCGTGTCCTTTTTCGTTGGTGTATATAATGTTAAGTCCTCGTTGTAAAACATCATATAACGTGAATGAGGCTTATTATTTTCAACCGATGCCAGGGTACCCGTTCTGTGGTTAGAAATGATGTTAACAACCTTTTCTTTTAAATCTTGATTGTTCATTTATTGTCCTCCTATGGATTGGTTTCATTTTATTTTCTACTAAAGCAAGACAAATAAACTGTAAGAAATTCACTGACTTGATAAAAAAAGATTACATAAATGAAGGAGTGGTTCATGATGGTAGGTAATGATGTCGTCAAAACATTAAATCAATTTTTAAAGGGACAATATATGGGTATCCATGCATATGAACACCATATTCAAAAATTAACAGATCCTAACGTAAAGAAGGAATTTCAAAGGATTCAACAAGAACATAAAAACCACGCCTTAAAAGTTGCCGAAAGGATTCAAAATCTGGGAGGAACACCGGTAGATGATGAAGGTTTGATTGGATCAGTTCAAGGTTTTTTTAGCCAATTTATGATTCCTGATACCTCTGTTGGAATTATGGAAAGTGTATTAAAGGGTGAGAGCTATTATGGAATTCGAGTGTCGGAGGAAATCGTAAGAGGGGATTTAGATCATGAAAGCCGGCTATTAATCGAAGAGATATTAGATAAAGATAGAGAGCATGTTCATTATTTCCAACAGCTACTTCACAAGATGAATTAAAATCGTAAGAAAAAGCACCTAGAGGTGCTTTTTCGCTGATGTTTTCATTAAGTGTCATTAGGAAACTAATAATCCATTGATTGAACTAAAGACTTGTTGGATTGCCTCTTCACCGGCTTTCGTCCATCTGCTTTTATCATAGATATAGTCGTCAGTATCCAATGGTTTTTGAAATTGATCAAGCCCAGTAGTACCCGTTAAAAATGAGTTTTCATCATGATCTAGCCCAATGTTGACAACATGCTTGATGACAAAAGGTTTTCCAAACTCAATCAATGTACTGGAATGATCTAAAGCCCCATCTAAAACATAAATAGGGACTCTTAGGTAAATAGACTCTCCTCCATCACGCCATAACAATGCGTCGAATTTCCCTTGGTCAAAATCAAAATTACTGCAAAAACTACATCCGTAAGAATGAAAAATATCACGAACTGCCCCAAAATACGCTCTTTTTCCTTCAATTTCAGTTTGTAATAGAATCATTTTTACTTCACTCCTGTATGAAAGGTCAGTTACTATTCTTAACTATAAAAAGAATAAAATACCTAGCTGTCAATGAGGAATTGGAAAATGTTTTTTTTATTCATTTTATTATGCTTCGAATAACTTCAGGGATGTAACAAAACCTAATGAACGAAGGAGGTGCTTATATTGTCAAACCAGCAACGTACTAATGGCGAAATACAAAAAGGGAAATCCGGCAATCAACCGGGTTCAGGATCGAAATACCATGAGGAACATGCAGGAAAGGTTACCGGTTACGGACAACCTGATTCAAACGTTGAGATGCTAACAAATAAAGCTGACAAGCCTTCATTATAATTAACTACTTCACGCCCATTGTGGCGTTTTTTCCGTGATAAAAATAATGACATTTAAAGGATGGTGAAAGGAATGGAAGTAAATCCTGAGTATGTCTCCCAAAATCCAGGGGATATTGTGTATGTCTTTTATCGTAATCCTCATACACAGGACGTTGCAAATGTTCAAGAAGCGGCCGTTGTGAATAATCCCGAAAATCCTGGTGAATTGGCTATATTTCTATATGAAACCTATTACCCTCTAACAAACGAAATGGCTGTTTACACAAGTGAGGCTGATGCGATGAAGGCCTATGAACAGTATTTTGGATAAGAATAGAATGGGGATTATCAGATGAATAAACCATTTAAGCCACAGCTCGTTTACTTTGAACCAGATGCTTTGAAATATCCACTTGGGCAGGAACTTAAGGAAAAGTTTGAAAAAATGGATGTGGAAATTCGTTATACTACTTCGCATAATCAAGTCAGAAACCTTCCTGGGGATACTGACTTTCAAAGGTATAGAATTGCAAAGTCAACACTAGTAGTTGGTATAAGAAAAACACTTAAGTTTGATACATCAAAGCCTTCAGCTGAATATGCAATCCCTTTTGCAACAGGTTGTATGGGTCATTGCCATTATTGTTATTTGCAAACGACGATGGGCTCGAAGCCTTACATTCGTACATACGTAAATGTAGAAGATATTTTAGATGCTGCTGATCGTTATATGGAGGAACGGGCGCCAGAAATCACAAGATTTGAAGCATCCTGTACATCTGATATTGTCGGACTCGATCATCTGACGCACACGTTAAAGCGGGCTATTGAGCATTTTGGGAAATCAGAGCTTGGCAAGCTGCGTTTTGTCACAAAATTTCATTTTGTCGATCATTTACTTGATGCGGAACATAATGGAAAAACGAGATTTCGCTTTAGTGTAAACGCGGATTATGTAATAAAGAATTTTGAGCCTGGGACCTCTCCGTTAGAAAAGCGGATCGAGGCAGCTGGAAAAGTGGCAAGAGCCGGTTATCCATTAGGATTCATTGTGGCACCCATCTATCTTCATGAAGGCTGGAAGGAAGGATATCTTCATTTGTTTGAACGACTTGACGCAGAATTACCAATGGATGCAAGGGACGATATCACATTTGAATTTATTCAACATCGGTTCACAAAGCCGGCTAAGCGAGTGATTGAAAAAAATTACCCGATGACAAAATTAGAATTAGATGAGTCTTCAAGAAGGTATAAGTGGGGGAAATACGGCATCGGTAAATATATTTATCAAAAAGAGGATGAAGAGGAGATAAAAAGTCACCTTTATTCCTACATGGAAAAGTTTTTTCCAAATGCTAAATTGGAATACTTCACCTAAACGATTCTAAATAACTTATTTTAAGACACACGATATTTCATTCTGAAAAATTGTGTGTTTTTACGTTGCAGAGCTATTATAAAGTAACTAGTGTATAAGTTCTCCGTGTTGAAGGAAGATATTAAGGGTTTTTTTAGTGTTGAAATTTAGCGGAATGTTTGCGATACCCTAGATTATCTAGCTGATTTATTGGATGAAATTGATTAGCGGATTAATCGTCTCCCTAAAAGATTCCCTATAAGAAAAATTGGTACCAATAAAATGGTGATGGGAATACTTTTAAATAGTAAATGTCTGTCTATAAGACTCAATTCTATCAAGCGGTAATAGGTAAGAAGAGAATAAGGAATTACCATAAATAGCGCCGTTACGACACCAGGTGTATAACCACGGAAAATGATAGTCTGACCAATATGAGAAAAGGCCTGTAAAAAAAATATATTTATTACAGCAGTAAACAGGAGAAAGTTTTCCCCGGTTGGAATATGATAGGCGGTCATAAATGTGATAAATGAAATAATAAGCAAAATCCATGCAATCATAATAGAATGTTGGGCAGATTTCGCACTCAATTTTTTTCTAATGACAAACGAAAGTTTGGCGAGGAAAGTTTTCGGAACTCTGTTTTTGTACTTGGTCATAAAACTTTCAACTGTGATGATCTCTTCTAAGGCATGGAACATAAAAATGACTGGCAACAACCAAATAACTGTTTGAATGTAGAATAATTCATGTAATGTCTCTAGCATCTTTTGCCTCCTGTTTTTTAAGAATAACTTGATTTTCCACATTGTAATAGACTTCTGTAAATTATTCGAACGATAACTAAAACTAAATCAGCTAAAAAAATGAGTTTCTACCCCGTTATGGCATCTCTAACCAATACTTATTTTTATGCTCTGAAACGAATTTCATTAGTATATTAGTGTAAAGTGGACACTAATTGAGCCTGTATATAGAAGGTGATTTTTTGAAGATATTCTTGGTTCTAACAAGTATTGTACTTCCTTTAATTATGTTTTTCCTACAGAAATTCCAGGTGAAATTCCGTATTATTTTTAATTTAGGTGCCATTGTATTAGCAATTATATTTGGAGATATTGCTTCTATGTCTGTTTATGAAATCATTAAAGATAAAACTGTATATTGGATTTTTTAGATTTGAAATAGACAGTATATTGACTAAAATGAAAAATATGATACTCTTAATTTAGACAGTATAATGTCTAAAATGGAGGTTAAATATGGATATTTACAGAGAACTTTTTTTAATGCAGCAAACTTACGCTACCTTATTTTCTCTAGCAAATAAAATTCAGGTAAAAGGTGACAAGTTCCTTGAACTTTTAACATCAAGACAGTATATGGCAATGGTGGCAATTGCTCACTTACCTGAAGATGAAACGACTTTGAATAATATTGCTAGAAAATTAGGTACCACAAAACAGAGCGCAAAACAGTTAATTACAATTATAGAAAATAAGGGTTATGTTAACGTAGTTCCTAGTAGGAAAGATAAACGTGCGATTAACGTAAAAATTACAAAAACCGGAAAAAAGGTATTGCTTGTTGTTTCAGAAAAAGGAATCTTCCTTTTGGAAGAACTTTTTAAAAAGTTATCAACTGAAGAATTGGAAACAATGTGGGACCTTTTAAAGAAACTTTATAGTTTTGACGGTGAAGAACACGACGGATTTGAAGAAGAGGGTAACATAAAAATGGATGAAGATAACAATGAATTACAATTGAGAGTAATGAAGGAGTTTGAGAGACGAAGAATTCAATCAATTAATAGGGGAAATAAAATATGAAAAATAAATCGGATAGGCTAATTTATCTTGAAGAATATATATCAATCCTTTGAAATATTTTTAAAATGAAGGATAAGGGAGAGCAATCATTATGTTTGAAATCAGTGATGAAACATTACGATTAATTAAAAAGACCTGTAGCGGAAAAAAACATTTAAAATTTACTGTTGGCTATTTAACAGACAATAATTCTGTAATAAAAATTTATAATGAAAACGGTGAACTTGATTCATCAAAAAAATATCATTATGAAATTGGGTCTATTACAAAGACTTTTACTGTATCTTTGCTATCAAAATATGTATTTGAAAACAAGTTGTCAATAAACGATTCAATACAAAAATATATAGAAGAACTTAAGGAAGACGAATATTCCCCTACATTGCTCCGTCTTGCTACTCACTCTTCTGGATATTCAGCAAGACTGCCATTAAATAAACGGGAATATTTTAACCTAATTTTAGGTCTGATTTCTGGCGGTGGTGATTTGAATAAGAATAATCCGTTAAATATGGATTTAAACAAAATGAAAATGCTAATTGAAAAAAATAAATTGAAAGAAATAGATTATTCATGGAAATATTCAAATTTCGGTATATCACTTATTGGGTATGGGTTGGGGATTGTATCAGGCAGGGGATATTGGGACACTATGAATGCCTTTCTTCATAATGAGCTTGGACTAAGCGATACTTATTTAGGCACATCAAATAATAATTTACATGGTTATGACAGCAAAAATAATGATTGCGGCAACTGGAAATGGAACAAAGAAAATCTTATATCACCTGCGGGTGCAATAAGTTCAACTGCTGATGATTTACTTAAATATGCAAAAATAAATATTTACGAAGATCAACCATATTTGTCTCTTTGTCATAAAAAACATAGAAATGGAACAAAGAAGTATGATATGGGTCTTGGATGGTTGCTTTTAAAGAAAAACAATAATGTTATTTTGCATGGCGGTGGAACAGGATGCTTTAGTTCATTTTTAGGGATTGATAAAGTAAAGAAAGTTGCCTCCGTAGTTTTGGCCAATTATAGATTAGGCAGAAATGATGATGAAAATATAGGAATTTCCTTATTAGAAAGTCTACAAAAATCAAAAGATATATAAGAATTGCCAACAAAAAAATGGTAGGATTTAATCTATCATGGTTCACCTTATTCCTTTAATTTGAAATAAAGAAACTAATATGATCTTAATAATATGTAAAGCGAAAAGCTAATGTAGAAGTGTAAAACAAAACACTTAAAGGGGAGTGTTAGTAGAAGAACATTTAATCGATTTTTAGAGGCCATTTCTTAGTTATTCCATAAAAGGGCGCTATAATGAACTAACTAAAGCCTCAGATTTTGTTGGCGCTTTAATCAGTTTGTTCTTCGCATGGAATTTGGGATTTGGGATCTATCAAGGAATTTGGCAATTTTTGAATTCTCG
>Ga0213824_1002037_pt1 | contig 10301 bp, 12 predicted proteins | sample MC6MC0906MG_FD_179892 | JGI IMG/M metagenome (GOLD analysis project Ga0213824, IMG submission 179892) | Enriched soil aggregate microbial communities from Iowa State University, Ames, United States - MC6-MC0906-MG | ecosystem: Environmental > Terrestrial > Soil > Unclassified | place: USA: Iowa...
AAAGTTTATGCTCACGAACTAGATAAGCCTTATATTCAGGGGGATTTACCTCTTTTGAAAGATGGGCACATAGAGAATCCACCAAAGGGAAAAGTGAGTGATACCTTGATTGACGGCCAAGAACTGTCGTATTGTGGCGGGATTCATGTCATTCATACTCCGGGGCATACTCCTGGCCATATCAGCCTCTATTTGAAACAAAGTAAAACACTGATTGCCGGGGATTCGATGTACAGTGTCAACGGAATAATTGGGGGAATTCATGTCCCAACCGTACTGGATTTAAAAGAGGCTCGACTCTCTTTGAAGAAATACCTAGACCTCGACATTGAAGTAAGGTAAATATTAATGATCAAATACAAAAAGTAATTTCATATTAAGTTAAGGTGTATTCAATAATGAAAAATGGCGAGACAAGAACTAGATGGTTCATGATTCAACTAATTCGTCGTCTTGAAACTATCTTATTCTGCTTTACTAGTTCTTTTTTTAATTTACGTGACCCGTAATTATTACGGCTTGTTTAAAGATGACATAAATAGCCTCTTGTAAATCGGCTTCTTGTGCTGGTTTTTAATCCAACGATCCAGTGCAGACGGTGTAATATCATACTCTCTCGCAATATCTGCACGAGATTTACCATTTTCAAATAACTTCACCATTTGAAGTTTAAAATCGGCTGTAATAGTTCAACGTTGACGTGACATGAAAACACGCTCCTTTAGGTTAGTAATTATAGTGTACTTGCCCTTATAGAATCTGTCTAACTTAGTGTAGCCTATCCATTTACTTATAGAATAGAAGTCAGCTAATATTTCGTAAGGATAATTTTGAGCTGGCATTGAACTAGTTGTTAAGGAATACAAAAGTTTTGATTTTTTTCTTTAATCTACTAGAAAAGAGATTTAACTTAACAAACATTATGTTAAATACTTCAATTAAAATAGAGGTTTAATCTACAAATCGTGTAGATAAACCTCTATTCTTATTTAAATCTTATTAGCAACAATCTTTGAGAAAACAGCCTTTTTTAAAAGAATTACTTTAACGCATCGGTTTATCTTGGAACCACCAATCACCAACATTATCAATAGCAAAATTTATTTTATAACTCCCTATTGTGAGATATGAATGGATATTTTGATATCGAAACTTGTATTGATATTGATTTATTGAACCTGGGTACCCTGTATTAAATTTTTCTTTGGTTCTTACCAAGTCTGATCTCCATTCCCCATCCAATACATTAGTTCCTATTAAAGTAGAAACGCCAATTGCGCTTAATGCATCTGCAACTTTTGTCTCAACTAACTTTTTACCAATGCTCACTCCAAACCATTTCGATAAAAGACCTGCTACTGTCATTGCAGTGGCTACTGCTGCAATACCGCCAACAGTAGCATCAAAATTAATTTTAGCTGAAGATACATATACATAATCATTCGCATAAACTGATACTTCTTTCCGAATCTACTACATTAAACCCTGTCCCTGTTATCGTATTTTCAGCAGCAAATGTACTATTGGGAACAAATATACTATTACTTGCAAACAGCATTGTTGAACAAAGTGTACTAGCAATCATTTTTTTGAAATTACCATTTCCTCACCCCATATTAGTATTTTTAATAACCTCTGACATTACCTTAATTGGTAAAAAAGTAAATTATTTACTATTTTATTTCTTTTTCTTTTTTAAATTTTTTCTTGTATAATATTTTCTAGCTATTATATTAAAGACAGAAGTCATTATAATTAAATACCACGGAGCTCCTAAATTGCCTGTCGTAAAGCTATCATAAATCCCCCAAATTAATACTGAAAAAAGTAAAAAAGCGGCAGTTAGTCTTTCTGATTTTGGAAAATCATCATAGTTTTTATCTTTTTTTTCACCATCATCATTATTATTGTTATTCATAATTTAATCACCCCCCATATATTTTTTAGATAACTATATTCTTTATGTAGAAAAGAAAATCCTCTTTTAATTCACCCCACAAAACGTACAGTAAACATTTGATACTTTATGGTCAAAATTGACCTTAATCGTTTTGTCACAACAATGTAATTCAATTCGCTCTAAATCTTCATTTTCCGTTAATAATTTTGATGCTTCTTCTGTTGGCTTCTTAACGTTGTTGTGAAATGCCTAGAACATCCACAAAATCACATACACATACCTCCCCATTTTTCATGCATTCAAGTAATTTAATGTCATTCAAGTCAGCTGCTGCTTTTAATTGTTTTTCAATGAGTGTATTGTCCATGTTTTTTCCTTTAATGCCTCGACATATTTTTGCTCTAGATCTTTTACAAGCTCTCTGATAACAACAGTATGTTCTTCTTCTTGGTGTTTCCAAAATTAGCTTCATCAAGAACACGTAACGGCATCTGATTTCCATAATAAAACTGCATGAATTGTCCTCCATTCTACTAATCTTTTATATGTATATACATAGATGCGGAAATAGAACTTTGGAATGGATTTCTCCGAGAGTGAGACTTCCCTGTATACAATTTACTTACAGATTAAAAGCTCAAACCCCTTTTCAATTTCTTCTTCATCTCTTTCTAAGAAGGCTCTCCCCATGATTTTTCATAAATAATTGTAAAGTATGTTGACCTATAAACATATGAAACTTATTCATCTAAAGTTGGAGAAAATATAAAAAATAAAACATATATCCCTGTATATCTAATTATTTCATATATTTTTAGTAAATTTACCCATGATTATTGCAGATATTTTACACAGATAAAATTAAGGTTTCAAATTCACTATGAACGAAAAATCAGTAATATTAATGAAAAATCATGCTTATATTTTTCATGCTATTCTTACTCTAGTCAAAAGCAAAAGCTATTTGAAAGGAGTAAGTTTAATTGAAAAAAAAATGGTTACTACCAATTTTTGCATCTTTTGCACTTTTCACGGGAATGGGTATAAATGACGCAAAAGCAGCGACAATAACAGATTTATCAAATACAGCAAAAACATATATTGGAGCCCCGTATAAATATGGAGGAACAGATATTAAGACAGGTGTAGATTGCTCAGCATATACACAATTGGTTTTTTCTAAGTTAGGAATTTCATTAGAGCGTACATCAAAAGCTCAGTATCAACAAGGTTCTTCTATATCAAAAGACAATTTAAAGACGGGTGATCTTGTATTTTTTAATACATCAGGAGACGGTGTTTCACATGTTGGAATATACATAGGTGATAGCAATTTTATTTCTGCAACTACAAGTTCTGGGGTTAAAATAGATAAAATTAATGACCCATACTACTGGGGATCTCGTTACATAGGGGCAAAACGTATTGCAAACTTCTCTGAAAATGAAATTGGCGAAGTAAAAAACGCAGAAATAGATTTTAGCATTTATGCGTCACGCGGAGAGGTTGCTCTTCGACTGGCTGACATATTACATTTAGATACAAGTGATACAAATTCAAGTTTCCCTGATGTTAAACCAGCATCTAAATATGCAGGTGCTGCTGTAGCATTAAAGAAAATTGGCGTCTTTACTGGTGATGAAAATGGGAAATTTAATCCAAGCTCCTCTATTACACGCGGTCAATTATCAAAAGTTTTAGTGGAAGCATTTAAACTAAAACAACAAGGAAATGCACAGGTATTCGCAGACGTTCTAGGTACACATTGGGCCTCTAATTATGTAGCTATTCTTTCTTCCAATAAAATTACAGTAGGTAAGGGAGACGGAACATATGGGGTAAACGATAATGTAACATTGGTTCAATTAGATACTTTTATCCAACGATTAACCAAATAATTTATAAAATGGCGACTCATGTATGATTGAGACGCCATTTTCTTTAGTATTGTACTATCTAATTTGTATCTAACTTTAAGCTTGTTAATCCAATACAATATAAAATGATTGCTTGTTGCACATAAATCAAGTTCTTTTTAAATTGATATCCAACAAAATAATCTGATGAAATAGCGTCCACACTAACCTCTTCATTTCTAAAAAATGGAGGACAAGGATTTAATATTGCATGTGGTTTAGCATCTTTCATTCTCTCTATAGTAATTTGATATTTATTTATATAATCATCTGTCCTTAAATCTTCTGGTAATGAATCCGTCAATATTACATCACTTGATACTAATACATTGTCTAGCTCAGTATAAAATTTATAATTAGGGGTGTCCTTACATATTTCGTATCCAGGTTTACAAACATGTTTGAATTTTAGGTTCATTACTTTTGCAATATTCATCCACGATTTTGCTATATTACTTGCAGGTCCAACGAATGTATATACTAGATCTTTGGGATTTAACTTTAACTTACTTATAGAATAGAAATCAGCTAATATTTCGCAAGGATGATTTTGAGCTGTCAAAGCATTTATGATGGGTATAGATGTATATGTTGATAATTCGTAGATTTTAGAGAAATCTGTATGTCTTACAATAACACCGTCCACCCAGTTTTCGATATATTTAATAACATCTTCTAGTGCCTCTCTTTTACCAAGACTTTCTGGAGGAAATAAAATACACTCTCCACCTAAATCTTTTATCCCCTTTTCAAAGGTAATTCTCGTTCTTATACTCGATTCAGGAAAAAATAACACAAAAGTTTTTCCTTTTAAAGGTTTTATCCCTTTGTTTTTTATAAGCTGATCTGTTAAATGAAAAATCTCGGTTATTTGAGATTCAGACAAATCATCGATACTTAATAAGTTCAAAAAATTCCTCCCTACTTCAACTATTTTCGTATAATTATACATAGTTAATAATTATTATGCGGTAAAGTTCTATAAGAAAAAACCTCCAAAGAGAAAAAATGGAGGCTTCATTATTCAACATCTTACATATTTACGTTTGAAACCCAGCCTCCCCTTATCTACTTCTTTCTGTATACTTTCGTAAGCGTGTAGAATAGTGTTTTTTTTCTTGTCCCGTTTAAGTTCGACTGGACCTACTGCTTTCGCAATTTCGAGTGCCAAACCATGTAGTGGCACATATGAAATCCCAACAGTGTATAGAAAATTGTTCATAGCTGATTTCGTTCGCTCTGGAGCATCGTGAATCGTATTTTTCACTATTTCAAGCATGCTGGCAATTTTATTTTCTGAGAATTCAACATCTGAGCGATTTCCTAAAAGCCAACAATAGCAGCTCCAGCCAGCTGACATTCTTAGCTCTTCCCCACTAGCAATCCATTTATCTGCAACTTCTTGTGCAATATCTGCTTCTGCCAATGTTACTGCTACCACGTAATCAGATAGCATATAAAAATATGCCGAATCCATCCAACGATTAAAATCTGACGCAGTCATTGCTTTTGGATCTGTAATAATGCCTGCAAAGTACATCGCATCGTAGTTGCCTGAGGCATAAAGCTCTTCTGCTAAAGCTTGATCAATTTTTATTTTCTTTGCTATCGGCTTCATTGCACCTGTTGCCACGCCAAAAAGTGGCTCATGTGCACCATTGGACATGTACATTTTTTTAGTCCGTTCCTTACCGAGGGCTTCAAGCTCCTGCATAACCATTTCTACATTCATCTTTTAGCACTTCCTTTCTCTCTATTTCCAATTAACGCCTTCTTACAAAAAAAGACCAATAGTTATAAATACTTTTTGTTTTCTTAAAATGAGCGTGAGGATGAACTCCTCAACATCTTCGCCACGTGTATTAGAAAATCCAATGTCCTCACCAGTTATCATGAATCCACATTTCTTTAGAACCTTAAGGGATTCTTCATTGTCTTTCGCGGCACGAGCATAAAGAGGACGAATTGAAATAAGCTTTAGAAATTCTTGTAAAGCATTGGTTGCTATTTCTTTTCCCAATATTCCTTGCCAATTCAATAGCTAATCCCTGGATTTCTCGAAACATAGAATATGCCCAACTACATTATTTTTGACAATAATCGTTTGCTTAATAATATCCTTATCATTAAGAATTTTGTTCCAGTGTGTAGAAAAGCCAATCCAATCATTAGCGACTTTTCTCGTAAATGCAGCCATATGGTTCGCTTCACCGTTCTGTTGATGCTTGAAAAAAATAGGAAGATCATCCATAATCACATTCCGAAGCATTATGTTACTCATCACCCTCCCCTTTGTCATTTCTCCATTATTTTAGCGAACATGCATTCTTATTTCAATGAATTTGTGAAATATAAATCCGTTCTCTGATCAAACTACTATAAATTATCTCCAAATAAATGGCTAGATTGTTTATACATGGAACAATTACCTACCTGGAATTCAAAAAACTTCTCGACCTCAGCAGATGAATAAATTTCTCCAATCATTATTTTGTAAATTGTACTGACTTAAAACTTATACTTGCTGTTTCATCCTTTTTTTAGATGGAACAAATAGCGTTAAAACAAATGCGATAATCGCTAGGATGGTCATGAAATAATAGGCATCACTTGAACCTAAAACTGCAGCAAGTGTGCGAATAGTTTCAACCGCAGCATTTGGTGTTTCTGCTAGCAATGCTTCCGCATGGTTTGCCGTTTGTGCTGTAAAAATGGTAATGACTACAGCAGCTCCAATTGCACCTGAAATTTGGCGCAAGGTATTATTTACTGCTGTACCATGAGTTACAAGTGTTTTCGGTAAGGAATTCAAACCAGCTGTGTTCAATGGCATTGTGATAAAGCTTAAACCAATACGCAGGAAAATAGTACGTATCATTAAAAAGCTAAAGGAAGTTGTTTCCGTTAAATCTGTAACTACCCACATGGAAGGAATAATAAAAATCAAACCGATAATAAATAACGGCTTTGCGCCAAAGCGGTCATACATTTTCCCTGTGACTGGAGACATAAAGGCATTTACGAGAGCACCTGGTAATAATAATAAACCAGCGTCTAATGCAGTGAATCCTCTTCCATTTTGTAAATAAATTGGTAATAAAATCATATCCGCGTACATCATCATTGTGACAATCATATTGATGAAGGACGTTAACGTGAATACTTTATTTTGAAAAACGGATAAGTTTAGAAGCGGATCACTGGATTTAATTTGTCGAAGGCAGAATATAGCTATTGTTACGATTCCCACAATTATAGAAACGATGACGACTTTATCATCCCAACCATGGCTTCCTGCATTACTAAAGCCATATAAAATAAGACCAAAGCCAATGGTAGATAAAATAACACTTACTACATCTAACTTAGTTTTTGCTGTTTCTGAGACATTAATTAAATATTTCAATGCCATTAAAATGATTATCACAACTAATGGAATAAGCCCGATAAATAACCAACGCCATGAATAATAATCGATAATAAAACCTGCTAATGTTGGTGCAATTGCTGGTGCGAAAATCATGGCAAGACCTATTAATCCCATCATACTACCTCTTTTTTCAGAAGGAAAAATAAACATTACTATGCTCATAAGCAAGGGCATAATAATTCCTGCTCCAATAGCTTGAATCATACGACCAATTAATAAAGTGGCGAAGTTTGGTGCTACTGCGCAAAAAATAGAGCCTATTAACAAAAACAGCATGGAGCTGATAAATAATTGGCGTGTAGAAAAGCGTTTCATTAAATAGGCAGTGATAGGAACTAGCACCCCGTTTACCATCATAAAGCCAGTCGATAACCACTGAACGGTTGTAGCAGAAACAGAAAATACATCCATTAAATTACTTAAGGCAACGTTTAACAGTGTTTGATTTAATGTAGATAAAAACACCCTAAAATTAAGACTGTTAATAATACTTTTTTATTGATTGTTTCTGACATTACATAATTCCTCTTTCTACTTGTTTTATTAACAATGTGTCAATAAAATAGATAATAACATTTTTATTTTTTGATGCCTATTTACAATTTCTCAAGAAGTGTTAATTAAACAACAGATTTAAAAAAACTATTAATGAAATTTGTATTTAATAGATAAAGGAGAATGAAATTGACCACACATAAAAAACAAGACCCACGAGCTATTCGCTCAAAACGGGTATTTAAAGAAGCTGTTGTAGAAATATTAATTGAAGACCCGGATATTTCAAAACTGACTGTACAAAAGATTGCCAAACGTGCTGAGCTAAATCGAGCAACTTTTTATTTGCATTTTATAGATATGAATGATTTATTAAAGCAGGTAGTTTACGACATTTTCGACGATCTGTCGTTAAAAATATCTCAAACATTACAAATTGATGATATAAGTAATCAAGAGCAATTAATGACGTTTTTAGATTATTTTTATAAGCATCGAAAGATTTTAGCTGTTCTCTTTGAGCACCCTGGTTTCAAAAGGAAATTTCATATGATGCTAACGGACTTGATTGTAATTCGACGTGACAGGGATTCTGCGGAAATAACCTTATCAATGGATATTCTCGCATCTTCAGTATTGGGGATAATTATGTGGTGGCTCAAAGATGGGATTCATTTTAGTTCGGAGTATATTGCCGAGCAAATTATTGAATTATATCGATAATCATTCATATGCTCAACAAAAAAACGTTCATCATTTTTAGATGAACGTTTTTACGTATTTCTTCTACAATTCAATTGATTTATGTTAGTGTACTAAAGAGTGGTATTGGTTCACTTCAATACCCCCTTTTTTGGACTGACAATTTATCTATTCCCCTTGAACGTCCCTCTGAATCTCCATATCCATCCCTTGATTAGGTTTGACTCTTTTAATAAAGAAAGCAAGAATAAGAGCAATCACCGTAATCAATGTTGAAATAAAGAAGGTGAAATTAATACCATGCAACATGGCTTCATTCATAATTTGTTGTTGTACTTCTGCTGTAGCGTGTGCAGATGCTTGAGCTGCATTGGCACTCATATTGTTCATTGCTTTAGCAGCTAATTCCTCTGCTTTTACAGTTGTTATATTGTTCATGACGGTAATCAATACCGCGGAACCTATAGCACCAGATACCTGCTGTAGTGTATTGTTCATCGCTGTTCCGTGTGGATTATTATATGCTGGTAACTGATTTAAACCATTCGTCATTACTGGCATCATAACCATTGACATCCCAAACATACGTAAAGTATAGAGCAGAACAAGAGTAGAATAAGCAGTATGCAAACCGATTTTGCTAAAGTAATAAGTTGTTACAATGGTAATGATCAATCCAATTACGGCCAAGGTTCTTGCACCGTATTTATCAAAGAGTTTTCCGGTAATTGGAGACATAATTCCCATGACAATAGCGCCTGGAAGCATTAACAAGCCAGAATCCATTGGTGAAATTCCACGAATGGTTTGGACATAAATTGGCATTAGGATCATGGCTGAGAACATTGCAACCGAAATAACGATTGAAATGGTCGTTGATAAGGCGAACATTGGATATTTGAAAATACGAAACTCAAGCATGGGCTCATCCATTCGTAATTGACGAAGGATAAAGGTAATTAAAGCTAGTGCACCAATAATAATCGTACCGTAGACGAGTATATTATCCCATCCTTTTTCCCCTGCTGAGCTGAAGCCATAAAGCAAGCCACCAAATCCAATACTAGATAATACAAGAGACAGTACATCCAGCTTTATAGGACGTTGTGGTGTGACATTCTTTAATTTAAACGCTGCAAAAATTAAGGTTAAAATGGCAATTGGCAGTACAAGATCAAATAACATTCTCCAGCTATAATGCTCGATTAACCATCCAGAAAGTGTCGGCCCAATCGCTGGAGCTGTAATCATTACAAGGCCAAACATCCCCATTGCTGCCCCTCGTTTTTCAACTGGAAATGCAGTTAGCATAACATTCATTAATAACGGCATCATAATTGCAGATCCTGCAGCTTGAATCATACGAGCCCCTAACAACACGCCAAATGCAGGTGCAATACTAGCTAAAAATGTTCCCAAAGTAAACAAGGCCATTGCGATAATAAATAGCTTTTTATCAGTAAAGCGTTGAATGAAGAACGCACTTGCAGGTATTAAAATCCCATTAATCAACATATAGCCTGTTGAAAGCCATTGTACTGCAGTGGCATTGACCTTGAATTCTTCCATAATGGCTGGAAGAGCAATATTTAGTAATGTTTCATTCAAAATAGCAACAAATGCCCCGATAAATAAAATGGCAATCATGCCGTATGGCGGTTTTGTCTGAACAGAAATTATTTTCTCCGACATGTATCAGTCCTACTTTCTTTCTCTTTTTCAGTTACATTCACATCTAAATAAAACTTTTCGATTGCTTTTTTAGATTTGAGCTACTTCATCAATGTGCTGAGTAGTCTTTTCCCCCAATCCGTTGTAGTGCCCCTTCTGATTTCATAGCAACCACCCCTTTAAATAA
>Ga0213824_1002039_pt1 | contig 10291 bp, 8 predicted proteins | sample MC6MC0906MG_FD_179892 | JGI IMG/M metagenome (GOLD analysis project Ga0213824, IMG submission 179892) | Enriched soil aggregate microbial communities from Iowa State University, Ames, United States - MC6-MC0906-MG | ecosystem: Environmental > Terrestrial > Soil > Unclassified | place: USA: Iowa...
CTACCCCAACCCGAACAAGGACGCCACTGCGCTGGTGGACGCCAGCATCCGCAACGACCCCAACATGTATGTGCCGGAGGAAGCACGCAAGACCCTGTTCGCCCTGGAGCCGATTCCGGCCGCCGCGGAGCGCATCCGCACCCGCACCTGGACGGCCATCAAGAGCAACCGCTGATCAGTGTGGCCTGACCCTGCAACGGGTCAGGCCTGCATGCCGTAGAACAGCAGCTCGGTGATACGCCTGACCTGGGTCGAGTGCGCGTCGATATCCGGCTGTTCCTGGTTCACCAGCCTGAACAGTTGCAGGTGCGAATAGTCGTTCAACAGGAACGCGGCCAATTCCACATCGAGTTGCGGGCGCAGCTTGCCGGCCCGTTGCAGTTCCCGCAGCAGTTCGCTGATTTCCGCCCTGAGCGCATCGTTCATGGCCCGATAACCGGCCGGCAGTTCATTGCTGCCGCCGAACAGGATCAGCGGCAGCAGTTCACGCCACAGGCTGGGGTGCATGACTTCCAGGGCATAGCCGGTGAGCAGGCTTTCCAGGTGGCACAGCGCTTCGACCGGATCGTCCATTGTGTGGATCTCGCGGCGGGTGTCGCTGATTGCGCGCTGATCGGCGTGATGCAGGATTTCCAGGATGATTTCCTGCTTGTTGCCGAAGTACTTGAACACCGTCGGCGGCGACACCCCGGCCTGGCTGGCGATCTGCTCGATGGTGGTGTTCTGGAAACCCTGGCGCTCAAACAGCTCGATCGCAGCCTTGCTGATAGCTTGCCGGCGTTCGGCTTTCTGACGTTCACGCAGTCCGCTCACAGGAGATCCTTGTCACGAGTAAAAAGAGGGGCGCTTATCGCCCCGGTATCCCTGCAAAATACTTAATTGGGTAAAGCTTTTAAAGCACTAATTGGCATTCAAGGGGTTTGCCGCTGATGCTTCTTCAGCCGGTAGGCAAATTGAGCGCGGCTGAGCCCCACAAGCCTGGCGGCGGCGGCCAGGTTGCCGGCGTTGCGTTGCAGGGCTTCGTTGAGCAGGCGCGATTCAAGGCCTTCGATGGAAAACCCCGGTTCCAGTTGGCCAAGGGTGTCGAACAGTGCCAGGCACGGCGGCGGTGCGCTGTTGGACAGGCTGCCGTGGTCGTCCAGGCCATAGGGATCGGCCGGCATCGGCTCGTTGCGAAACAGGTGCACCAGGTCGATGGGTTGGCCTTCGTCACTGGCGATCAGGCCGCGTTCGATCAGGTTTTGCAGTTCGCGCACATTGCCCGCGAAGTCATAGCGCAGCAACACCTTCAGGGCGCGCATGGTCAGGCCCGCCGGCGTTCGCGCGTATTCCTGGCAGAAGCGCGTGAGGAACGCATTGATCAACAGCGGGATGTCGTCCCGGCGTTCGCGCAGCGGGGGCAGGGCGATGGGGTAGACATTCAGGCGGTAGAACAGGTCTTCACGAAAGCTGCCGTCAGCCACGGCTTTACGCAGGTCGATATTGGTGGCGGCCACCACGCGCACATCCACCTTGATCCCGCGCACCCCGCCGACCCGTTCGATTTCCCGTTCCTGCAAGGCCCGCAGCAACTTGCTTTGCCCGGCCAGGCTGAGGCTGGTGATTTCATCCAGAAACAGCGTGCCGCCCTGGGCCCGTTCGAAACGTCCAGGCCGCGAGTGCGTCGCGCCGGTATAGGCGCCGCGTTCGACGCCGAACAGTTCGGCCTCGATCAGGTTGTCCGGAATCGCGGCGCAATTGAGCGCCACGAACGGGCTGTCCTGGCGGCGGCTGAGCTGGTGCAACTGGCGCGCAAACATCTCCTTGCCGACCCCTGACTCGCCGCTGATCAGCACGGTCGCGGGCGTCAATGCGACCCGTTGCAAAGCTTGCATCGCGGCGTTGAAGGCTGCGCTGGCGCCCACCAACGGTTGCGGCTGAGTGACTCCGCCATTGCTGCGCAGCGGGCTGGCGGGCGTGGGGGCGAGAGGGCCGGCGACGGCCTGGGACACATTCAGGTAGCGCAGGTCCTGCTCGACGTCACCCCATTGCTCCGCGGTCTTGCCGATCACCCGGCAACAGCGGTGGCCCATGCCCCGGCATTCCACCTCGCGGAAAATCACCATTTGCCCGAACAGGCCACTGACAAAACCGATGGCATAGCCGGTTTCAGTCCAGCACACCGGGTCCTGGCCGATGCCGTAGGCACCCACGTGTTCATCGGCCTCGCAGGAGTGGTGCCAGAGGAACTCGCCTTCATAGAACCCCGAGTCGGCATCGAACTTGAAGTGCAGCGGTTCAACCTTGGTCATGCCTTCCAGGGTGTGCAGGTGGGTCCCGGCGCGGAACACGGCGGCGGCATCGGCCTGTGGCCAGCGCTCGCGGATCAGCCGCGCATCTCGCGCGCCGGAGACATAACCGGTGCGGGTGAACAGGCCACGCGCCTGCTCCAGCCCCAGGCGTTCGATGACCTCCGCGCGCAGGGCACCGAACGACGAACCGTGCAGCAACACCATGCGTTGATCGTTGAGCCAGATACGCCCGTCTTCGGGCGAGAAGAACAGGCAATCGGTCAGTTCCGCCGGGGTGGGCGAGCTGCTGTCACTGAGTTGGCGGCTGTCGCCGCGCGGATGGTAGGGCGCGCTGGCCACCCGGTCGTCGGGCAGCGCGCTGTGGGGATTAGTCATTGTTATGCCCCTGCAAAGCGAGTGAACGATATGAGTAACTGCTCAGATAGTTATTAAACATAACCTTATCAATTGAACAAGTGGCGGTGCCGCGGTTTTTGCAGCCGATGGGGCGATGAGGCGTGGGCGCCCCGTGGCAGGCCTCGTCCCAGAGCCCTCGGTCCTTTATGTCTGCGTCGTTGGGTGCAAGCGGCACAGCCTTTGCTCAAGGCTTGATGCGGCGTTTGCACCCTGTGCAGGCGATGACAATTACAAGAACCGGGAGTTGCCATGTCAGTACCTGAAACCACCCACTTGCTACAGCGGGCCATTGCGTCCGAATGCCTGTTCAACGGCGATTGGATACCCGCCTCGGGGTCCGTGATCGCGGTGATCGAACCCGCCACCGGCGAACCCCTGATGCGCTGCGCCATGGCCAACCCGGCCGACATCGCCGTCGCCTGCCGCAGCGCGGCCCTGGCGCAGCCGGCCTGGGCTGCACTCGGCCCACGGGAGCGCGCCGAGGTGTTTCGCAAGGCGGCGGACCTGGCCCAGCAGTCCTTTGCCGAACTGGCGCTGTACGTCGCGCGGGAAACCGGCGGCGCCTTGTTCAAGGGCGAGCACGAAGTGCGCGAAGCGATTGTGCTGCTGCATCAGGCGGCGGGGCTGTTGTCCCAACCCCACGGGCTGGTGCTGCCCAGTGCGGCCGGTCGCCTGTCCTATGCCCGGCGTCAGCCCCATGGCGTGGTCGGGGTGATTTCACCGTTCAATTTTCCGCTGGTGCTGTCGCTGCGCTCGGTGGCCCCGGCCCTGGCGGCGGGCAATGCGGTGGTGCTCAAGCCCGACCCGCAGACCCCGGTCAGCGGTGGTTTTCTGATCGCCCGGCTGTTCGAGGAGGCGGGCTTGCCCAAGGGCCTGCTGCAGGTGTTGCCCGGCGCCGCGCCGGCGGGTGAGGCGCTGTGCCGCGATCCGAATGTGCAGATGATTGCGTTCACCGGGTCGACGGCGGCGGGGCGCAAAGTCGCCGAAGTGGCCGGACGACACCTGAAAAAAGTCGCGCTGGAACTGGGCGGCAAAAACCCGCTGATCATTCTCGAAGACGCCGACCTCGACCTGGCCGCGAGCAATGCCGCCTGGGGCGCCTGGCTGCACCAGGGGCAAATCTGCATGGCCACCGGCTTGATTCTCGCCCATGAATCCATCGCCGAACGCCTCACGCGCAAGTTGGTGGACAAGGCCCGGGCGTTGACCGTGGGCAATGCCGCCCGTGGTGAAGCCGCGCTCGGCCCGTTGATCAACCAACGGCAATTGCAGCGCGTGCACGAGATCGTCAGCGACAGCCTGCAAGCGGGCGCGCAGTTGGAGGCCGGTGGCGAATACGACCAATTGTTCTACCAGCCCACCGTGCTCAGCGGTGTGCGGCCTGGGATGCGCGCGTTTGAGGATGAAATCTTCGGCCCCGTGGCCACGGTGGTCAGTTTTGCCACGGACGAAGAGGCCATCGAACTGGCCAACCGCACCGAGTACGGCCTCTCGGCCGCGATCATCTCGCCTTCGGTGGGGCGTGCCATGGCCATCGGCGAGCGGCTTGACTGCGGCCTGCTGCACATCAATGACCAGACCGTCGCCGACGAATGCATCAACCCCTTTGGTGGGCGCGGCGCTTCCGGTAATGGCGGCAGCGTAGGCGGGCCGGCCGACTGGGACGAGTACAGCCAGTGGCAATGGGTCACGGTGAAGAACACTGCGCCTGCCTATCCGTTTTGATCCACCTATGCCTATACAAAAACAAGAGGGCTTGAACATGAACCTGCACAACAAATACCCTGGTCGTCACCGGCGTCGCCTCCGGCATTGGCGCCGAGCTGGCGCGGCTCGCGCGCTTCCAGGGCGCCACGGTGATCGGCGTTGATCGCCATGCACCGCAACTGAGCCTGGATGGCTTCTTCCAGGCTGACCTGGGCGACCCGGCCAGCATCGATGCCCTGGTGGCACGCCTGCCGGCGCGGGTCGACGGGCTGTGCAACATCGCCGGCGTGCCCGGTACCGCGCCCGTGCAAGCGGTGGCCACGGTCAACTACCTGGGGTTGCGGCACCTGACTCAAGCGCTGCTGCCACGCATGGCGGCGGGCGGCAGCATCGTCAATGTCGCTTCGGTGCTCGGTGCGCAGTGGCCGCAACGCCTGGAGCTGCACAAGGCCCTGGCCGTGACGCACAGCTTCGAGGCCGGGCAGCAATGGCTGGCGGCCAATCCGGTGGAGCAGGCCAGCTGTTATCAGTACTTCAAGGAGGCGCTGATCGTGTGGAGCTTCCAGCATTCCCAGGCCTGGTTTCGCGATCACGCGGTGCGTATCAACTGCGTGGCGCCGGGGCCGGTGTTTACCCCGATTCTCGACGATTTTGTCAGCATGCTCGGGCCGGAGCGGGTGGCCGCGGACAGCCAGCGCATGACCCGTCCGGCCCTGGCCGATGAGGTGGCGGCGGTGATCGCCTTCCTTTGCTCCGACGCCGCGCGCTGGGTCAACGGGGTCAATCTGCCGGTGGACGGTGGGTTGGCTGCGACCTACGTGTAGGGGTTGCTACAGCGGTAAACCCCGGTGTGGATCCACCGTGCCGGGGGTCTTGAACAACAACAAAAATACAGGACATACAAGATGCTCAAGCCTATCTTGCGGGCGGCTGCGGCCGGGACCTTTATCGCACTGTCATCGACTGCACATGCTTACGACTTGCCCGGCCTCAACCTGGGCAGCACCAGTTTCTACGACGGCTCACCGGCACCCGCCGGCCCTGGCTGGTACCTGGAGGAATACCTGACGTATTCCCGGGCGAGCCGCTTCAATGATGCCAACGGCCACAAGCTGGCACTGCCCAACCAGGACGTGGAAGTGGTGGCGCCCACCACGCAGATCATCTACCTCGGCCAACCCTTGGCGAATGGCGCGATGCCCGGATTCACCCTGATCAACACCTCCCTGGCCCACGTGGATGTCGACGACGGGTTGAACAATGCGGCCCTGAGTTCTCGCGCCGGCTTTGGTGATGTGATTGTGGGGCCCTTCCTGCAACTGCCGACCCTGAGCCGCGCCGATGGCAGCCCGCTGTTGACCCAACGTATCGAAGCCGATATCTCGGTGCCGGTGGGCGCCTATGACCGCAAGCGCTCGATCAACCCAGGCAGTAATTTCTGGTCATTCAACCCGTATTACGCGGCGACGTACTGGTTCAGCCCGAAGTGGTCGACGAGCGGGCGGTTCATGTACCTGTGGAATGGCAAGAACGATGATCCGCAGGCAGGCTTCGGGGATGTTTCCGATACCCAGGCTGGGCAGGCGTTGCATGCCAACCTGACCCTGCAATATGCCGTGAGCCAGCAACTGAGCGTGGGGCTGAACGGCTACTGGTTGAAGCAGATCACCGACACCCAGGTCGATGGACACGCCGTGAGCGGGCGTCGGGAGAAGGTCTCGGCCATCGGCCCAGGCCTGGTCTACGGGTTCAGCAAGGAAGACGTGCTATCGGTAAATGCCTACTTCGAGCAGCAGGCGGAGAACCGCACGCAGGGCAACAAACTGGTGCTCAATTGGCTGCATAAGTTCTAGTGGGCGCCGTACGCACCATCACGCTGATGATGGTCAGTGCGGCAATCACCACCCCGGGGGAGGTCGCCAGCAGTACCCCGGCGGTGCCGGCGCCGGCGGCGAGCAGTTGCCCGGCCGCCAGCGGCCCGGCCACCGACCCCAGGCGGCCGACGGCCACCGCGGCACCGACACCGGTGGCGCGCACCGAGGTCGGGTAGGAGGGCGGTGCCGATGCATACAGCACCAACTGCGCGGCCATGACGAACAGGCCTGCGGCAAAACCGGCGATGGCCATGGGCACGATGCCCACCGACAACCCGACTCCGGCCAATGCCGCCAGCAACCCGGCATACACACCCAGCACCACTTTGACGGCATTGCAGCGGTCCAGCAGCACGCCGCCGAGCAGCGAACCGAGGGCGCTGCCGATATTGAAGAGCATCTGCACCATGCCCGCCTGGGGCTTGCTGAAACCTTGCTCCAGCAACAGCGACGGCAGCCAGTTAAGCAGCATGTACATCACGGTCAGGGTGAAGAAATAGCTGAGCCACAAGGCCAGTGTGGTGCGGGCGCGACCTTCGCCGAACAGCGCCTGGCCGGTAGAAGGGCGGGCGCCGTGCGGAGTGTCGCGCTGTTGGCGAAAGGCGCTGGACTCCGGCAGCAGCAGGATCATCAACGGTACGGCGAGCAACGGCGCCAGGCCACCGATGATAAAGGTGGTCTGCCAGTGCTCACTGGAAAACATCGCCACCACTGCGGCCAATGCACCACCCAGCGGCACCCCGCAGTACATCACGCTGATGGCCGTGCCCCGGTTGCGTTCGCTCACCGCTTCGGCGCACAGCGCGATCAGGTTGGGCAGTGCGGCGCCCAGGCCCAGGCCGGTGAGAAAGCGCACCAGCAACAGGCTGGCGTAGCTGTCGACAAACGCGGTGCTCAGGGAAAACAGCCCGAACAGCAGCACGGCACCCACCAGGATTTTCTTGCGCCCGATGCGGTCGGCGACCCAGCCGCCGAAGAATGCCCCCGGCAGCAGGCCGATGATGCCGACGCTGAACACCCAGCCGAGCATCTTCGGATCCAGGGCGAACGTTTGACGTAACCCGGCGGCTGCAGTGCCGGCGGCCTGCAGATCGAACCCTTCGATCAGCGCAACGATAAAGCACAACGCAATAGTCAGCGTCGAACGACGCGATGGACTGTCCATGGGCAAACCTCATTGTTGTTTTTGTTGTGGTGACGAGCGCGAGTGGCTGCTGGTGATTAAGATAACAAAGATAACTAAAAAATGAATCGTGGATTAATCTGCCCATAAAACATGAATAAATTCATGAAATTCATAAGCTTGCGATGTTGATTCATATGCAACTAAAAAATAGATAGCTTTATTAATGTTCGATTATCGCTCAGTTGCGGTTGACGGGCACCGTCGGCTGTTTCCATTCTTGGCTCGCGAAGCCGACCGGGCCGAGCGTGTGCCACCCCAAAAACAACAACAAAAAATGGACATCGAACATGCCAGAACTCCCTATGGAGCACGCCGTTGCAGCGGCGCCCGTCGCCTGTGTGTCGAACAATACCCCACGCCTGCTCATGGCATGCCTGGCCTTGAGCGTGCTGCCCACTTCGCTGTGGGCCGCAGGCTTTATCGACGACAGCCACGGCACCTTGACCTTGCGCAATTACTACCTGGACCGCGACTACAAGGACGACGGGGCGAAGACCGCCGCGCGGGAATGGGCCCAGGCGTTCATCCTCAACCTTGAATCGGGCTACACCCCAGGTCCTGTGGGCTTCGGCCTGGATGTGCGCGGGTTGATGGGGGTCAAGCTCGACTCGTCGCCGGACCGCAGCGGCACCGAGTTGCTGCCGGTGTCGGCCAGCGACAAGCGCGCCGCCGATGAGTACTCGCGCCTGGCCCCGACCGCCAAGCTGCGGTTTGCGCAAACTACGGTGAAGGCCGGCGATGTGTCGATCTTCCTGCCGTTCGCCTTTGCCAGCCCGTCGCGCCTGCTGCCGCAAACCTTTCGCGGCACCACCTTGAGCTCCAAGGACATCGAGGGCCTGACCCTTAACACCGGCTACATCGACCGCATCAACAAGCGCGACTCCACCGACTACCAGGCCATGACCATCGCCTCGCCCAACCGGCGGTTCAACGCCACCGCCACCACGTCGCACCTGGCGTATGTGGGCGGTGACTATCAGGTCAACAAAGACCTCAGCCTGCGCGTCTATCACTCCCAGGTCGCGGACCTCTACCAGCAGGACACCCTGGCGCTGCTGCACAACCTGCCGCTGGGCGAGGGTGTGTTCACCAGCGACCTGCGCAGTTTTTTCAGCCGCGAGGACGGCAGTGCCAAGGCGGGCAACGTGGATAACCGCAACCTTTCAGCCCTGTTCGGCTACCGCCTCGGCGGCCATCGCGTCAGCCTTGGCTACATGCACTCAAGCGGGGAGACGGCCACACCCTATATCTCCGGCACCGAGTTGATGGGCATGAGCGAACTGACCATGAGCTCGGACTTTCTCAACGCCAAGGAGCGCACCTGGCAGGCCATCTACGACTATGACTTCGCTGCGGCGGGTGTGCCGGGGTTGAAGACTCGGCTGCGCTATGTGCGCGGCGACAATATCGAACTGGCCGCTTTCAATGCCGAGGACCGCAAGGAGCGCGAGTTCCAGATGGAGCTGGGGTATGTGATCCAGGACGGCCCGCTGAAGAACGTCGGGTTCATGGCGCGCAAGTCGATCTACCGCAATGACTTCCCCAGCGGCGCGGCCTTTCGCGATGAAAACCAGACCCGTTTCCTGGTGCTCTACACCGTGGCGCTCTGGTAAGCCGAATTAATCCTGATAAACCTTCTTCAGCAGGCGCAGCAGCTCTTCGCGTTCCTGGGCGTCAAGGGCGGCCGTGGCGTCCAGGTCACTCTGGGCGGCGATGGCCTTGAGTTCCTTGAGCAGGGTTTCGCCGCTCTTGCTGAGGAAGATCCCGTAGGAGCGCTTGTCCGGCTTGCAGCGCACCCGCACGGCGAGGGCGCGGCTTTCCAGCTTGTTCAGCAACGGCACTACTTGGGGCGGCTCGATGGCCAGGGCGCGGGCCAGATCGGCCTGCATCAGCCCGGGGTTCTGCTCGATGATTGCCAGGGCGGAGAACTGTGCGGGGCGCAGGTCGTGGTCCGACAGCCGGCCGATCAGGTTCTGGAACAACTTGAGCTGGGCGCGGCGCATGGCGTAGCCGATCAGATCGTCCAGGGCTGAATCCAGCGGCGGCCGTACCTCGTCGTTGTCGGGCAGGGCCTGGCTGGCGGCGGCGATGGTGGAAGGCTTGGCCATTGGCAGTGCAATCCTCAGAAGGTGGAGGTTAAGAAGTCTATCTAGTTTGCCGGGGTTGGCGCGCCATGGCTATGCCGGCTTTTCACAACGCCTGGAAAACACAGGTTTCATCGCGTAAAAATATTGGTTATCCAGATTAATAGTTAATTGACATAACTATATTTGCGGTTTAATTTCGAATCATCTTCAAACCCCAGAACAAGAGCGTACCGCCATGAGCAATTACGAAGGCCGTTGGACCACCGTCAAGGTTGAGATCGAAGAAGGCATCGCCTGGGTCATTCTCAATCGTCCGGAAAAACGCAACGCCATGAGCCCGACCCTGAACCGGGAAATGATCGACGTCCTCGAAACCCTCGAGCAGGACCCTGCCGCCGGCGTGCTGGTGCTGACCGGCGCCGGCGAAGCCTGGACCGCCGGCATGGACCTCAAGGAATACTTTCGCGAGGTGGACGCCGGCCCGGAAATCCTCCAGGAAAAAATCCGCCGCGAAGCCTCGCAATGGCAATGGAAACTGCTGCGCATGTACGCCAAGCCGACCATCGCCATGGTCAATGGCTGGTGCTTCGGCGGTGGTTTCAGCCCGCTGGTGGCCTGTGACCTGGCGATCTGTGCGGACGAAGCGACCTTCGGCCTTTCGGAAATCAACTGGGGCATCCCGCCGGGCAACCTGGTGAGCAAGGCCATGGCCGACACCGTGGGCCATCGCCAATCGCTGTACTACATCAT
>Ga0213824_1002046_pt1 | contig 10249 bp, 6 predicted proteins | sample MC6MC0906MG_FD_179892 | JGI IMG/M metagenome (GOLD analysis project Ga0213824, IMG submission 179892) | Enriched soil aggregate microbial communities from Iowa State University, Ames, United States - MC6-MC0906-MG | ecosystem: Environmental > Terrestrial > Soil > Unclassified | place: USA: Iowa...
CAATCCATGGATATTTTTTTCTTCGGTTTGATTTTTAAGAATGAATGTTGTTTGCTATTTAAGTTTTTTCTTATTTTCCCATTGGAAAATTTTGTTTAATAATTGATAAATATTTTTGGATTCTTTCGTTAAGAAAGGCCCGAGAATAGCCAAGATCAGAACATAAACGGCGGTAAATGGTTTTAGGATTGGCATTAAGCCTCCAGCAAGGCCTAAATTAGCAACAATGATCGAAAATTCACCCCTAGAAACGATTGTTAATCCGATATTAGAAGATGCTTTATGAGACAAACCAGCCTTTCTTCCGGAAATCATTCCAGCTACAAAGTTGCTAATGATAGTAAGGACTACAGCGCCTAGAGCTAACCAAACGGCACCGCCCAAGCTAAAAGGATCAATACTTAATCCGAAACTGAAGAAAAATAATGCTCCAAAGAAATCTCTAAACGGGATAACTAAATGTTCGATGCGCTCGCGATGTTCAGTTTCAGAAAAGACTAACCCTAATAATAAAGCACCAATGGCTTCAGCAACATGGAGTTTTTCTGAAAAACCGGCAACAAAGAATAGTGAAGCAAAGATAACGAGGATGAAAATCTCATTAGACTTAATATTTAATAGTTTATTAAGGATAGGAGCGCCTTTTCGGGCGATAATGAAAAATAGAATCATATAGCCAAGTGAAATTAGAACTGAGGTGATTGTACCTAAAATAGTCGTTAACTCACCAAGTAAAAGACCTGACATGATAGAGAGGAATATGGCCAGGAAAATATCATCAAATAAGATAATTCCTAAGATTAATTCTGTTTCTGAATTCGCGGTTCTTTTTAAATCGACTAAAACCTTAGCGACAATGGCTGAAGAGGAAACACTAAGGAGACCTGCAATAATGAACGTTTCCATAATAGGGAAGCCTACAGCAAATCCGTATACTAAACCTAAAATGAAATTAAGAGCTACATAAATAGTTCCACCAACTACAATAGAACGCCCTGACCGTATTAATTTTCCCACAGAGAATTCAAGCCCAAGATAAAATAATAAAAACAAAACCCCAATGCGCGGATGACCTTAGATGAGGACCACAAAAAAAGTCTATTCGAAGAAAAAAAGTAGAGGGTAGTTATTGGGAGAGGAAGTAAAGAGATTAAAATTTGTAACCGCCGCAAGGGATTCTATCACTTGTGCGGTTTATGTTCTGATTTTTTCTTGTGGAATTGTTCTTATTTTGTTCATTAATTATTAATATTTAACAGCTATGATAGGTGTTAAGGTATTTGATTCTCATATTATTAAAGGTGCATTTTATTTTGTAATAATTATGTTCTAAAAGGTGGTCAGTAAATGAATAACATTTTTCAAAGGGGTCAAGGTATTTTAAATAAATATATTGGCTTTTTCTTTTTAACGGTATTTTTCCTATGGATAAAAACATATATCGTTCAATTAACACAATTTGATTTGGGTATAGAAAATACATTGCAGCAATTTCTATTATTTATCAATCCTTTAGGTTCTGCTTTACTATTTTTAGGTATATCATTCTTTTTCAAAGGACGAAAAAAGTATATTTCGCTTATTGTGATAGATTTTCTTTTATCTTTTCTTTTATATGCAAATATCTTATATTACCGGTTCTTTAATGATTTTATTACGTTGCCAACGATAACTCAGACGCAGAATTTTGGAGATGTAAGCAGCAGTGTAATTTCTCTTTTAAAGCCCTATGATTTATTATTCTTCATCGATATCATTATTTTGATTGCCCTACTTGTTTTTCGTTTTGCAAAAATTGAGGTCAAGGATATGAGCCGCCGAAAAACGTCATTTATATTGGCTTTATCATTGGCAATTTCTTGTTTGAATTTATCTTTAGCAGAAATAGACCGCCCTCAATTATTGACAAGAGAATTTGATCGAAATTATATAGTGAAATATTTAGGGGTATACAATTACACTATTTATGATGCTGTTAAAAGTACGACTGCATCTGCACAAAGGGTAATGGCTAACAGTGACGATATGACAGAAGTGATTAACTATACAAAATCGAATTATGCTGAGCCTAATCCCGCCTACTTTGGTGCAGGCAAAGGAATGAATGTGATTTATTTACATCTTGAGTCGATGCAAAACTTCCTGATCAATTACAAGTTAAACGGGGAAGAAGTAACGCCATTTTTAAATTCATTGACAAATGATAAAAATACAATGTATTTTGATAATTTCTTCCATCAGACTGCACAAGGAAAAACTTCTGATGCTGAATTTATGCTGGAGAATTCATTATTTGGCTTACCACAAGGTTCAGCTTTTACTACAAAAGGTTTAAATACCTATCAGGCTGCTCCAGCGATTTTGGGTCAACAGGGCTATACTTCTGCTGTATTCCACGGAAATTCTGGAAGCTTCTGGAATCGTAATGAGATTTATAAATCGTTTGGATATAACAAGTTTTTTGATTCAAACTACTATCAAATAAACTCTCAGGACCAAGCAGAATATGGGCTGATGGATAAGCCATTCTATGAGCAATCTATTCCACTACTGGAATCCTTGCCGCAGCCATTTTATACAAAATTTATTCCAGTATCGAACCATTATCCGTACCCGATTAATGAAGAAGATGCAACAATAGCACCGGCTGCAACAGGTGATAAATCTGTCGATCAATACTTCCAGACAGCTCGTTATGCAGATGAAGCATTAAAGCAATTCTTTGATTATTTAAAGCAGTCTGGATTATATGATCATTCGATCATTATAATGTACGGTGACCATTACGGAATTTCAAAAAATCATAATAAAGCAATGGAACAAGTGCTTGGAAAGAAAATTACTCCTTTTGAAAGTGCGGGGTTACAACGTGTACCATTATTCATTCGGGTGCCAGGAATGGAAGGTGGCGTAAACCACGAATATGGTGGACAGGTCGATCTTCTTCCAACACTACTTCACTTGGTTGGTATGGATACAAAAGAATATGTACAATTTGGAACCGACCTATTATCTGAACAGCATGATGATCTTGTTGCATTCCGAAATGGTGACTATGTGAGTCCGACGATTACATCTGTTGACGGTAAATTCTATGATTCCCATACCGGTATGAATTTAGCAGAGGACAAGATGGACGAGGCTAATAAAAATAAAAAAATAGTGCAACAAAAATTAACATATTCTGATAAAGTGGTGAATGGAGATTTATTACGTTTTTACACACCAGAGAACTTTAATCCTGTAGACAGATCAACATTCAACTATAATCCAAATTCCGAAAGTGTATCAAAAAATAAAAAATAGTAATGTAAGGCTGCCTGAGAAATAATTTTTGGGGCAGCTTTTTTTTTGTGATTTTTATCTCTGGATATTGAATTCCTTCCTGTATAGGGGGGGAAATTCTTTTTAAGCATTGGCGGGTAGTGTTCAAGCTCTGTTCATTTTTTTATACACAAAATCTAGTCATTTACATAAGATAATTCAGAAATAGCTGGGAGGTGGATCAAATGGATGGTGCAGCAGGCTTCGGAAGCGGCTTTGCGTTAATTGTGGTTTTATTCATCCTGCTTATTATCATCGGTGCAAGCTTTATCGGTTGTGGCAGGTTCTGTTAAAAAACTATTTGGTTAATTTTTTATTAAAAAATAGGGATTGCAACTGGCAATCCCTATTTCCTGTTCTGTTTTCGTTCTTATTTATTTTTTGAATCTTTCCATGTAATTGGTGAAAAACTAGTAGAAATGTTCGTTTTGCTAAGGATGGGAGAAAAATGGGAAAAATTTTGCGCATTTACAGAACCGATTGGAAAAATATTTTTAGTGTTCCTTCTGTAGCATTGTTAATAGGGGCACTAATGGTATTACCATCTGCCTATGCATGGGTGAATATAAAGGCGATGTGGGATCCATATAGCAATACATCAGGAATCAAAGTGGCCGTCGCAAATGAGGATGAAGGGGCAGATATACAAGGAAAAAAAATCAATGTCGGCAGTGATACAGTAAAAAATCTAAAAAAAAACCATAACCTTGGCTGGGTGTTTGTGACTCGAAGTGAAGCTGAAAGTGGAGTCGAGAAAGGCAAATATTATGCGTATCTCATTATTCCAAAAGATTTTTCGAAGAAACTTACAAGCATTTTAGAAATAAACCCGCAAAAACCAAAAATAATTTTTGGAGTAAATGAAAAAATCAATGCAGTTGCACCAAAAATTACAAGCTCAGGTGCATCCAGCGTTACCGCTCAAATAAGTCAGACTTTTGTAAAAACGGTGGGAGATGCGATTTTTTCAGGATTCTTTAAAGCTGGAATTGAATTAGAGGAAGCGCTGCCGTCTATCCATGATGTTGAAAAGCAAGTCTTTGAACTGGAAAAGGCTCTTCCACAAATTGAGGAAATGGGGAAAAAAGCGATTGAATTAGAGGGGAAACTGCCGGAAATACGGGAAAAGGGACAAAAAATTATCGAGCTAGAACAAAGAATTCCGGAAATTCAGCAGGCGGGAAGAAGCATCTTGAAGGTAGAGGAAAATTTGCCTCAGATTAAAGATGCAGGAGACCAGGTGGTGGCGATACAGGAAAAGCTTACAGATTTACAGCATGTCAATGATATCATAACTGAAGTAATCGCAAATATGATGGAAATTGAATCGAAAATAAAGCAGGCGATTAATTCTGCAAAGGATGCTCAAACCGACCAGACCGATATCGCGGAAAATCAGGAGCAGCTAACCCGTCTTATTGAGGAACTAACAAATATTCATAATCAAATAAGTCAAACTCGTCTTGCACTTCAACAAAAAATAGATGAAGTGGAAAAAATAATAAACACAGCGGCAGACTTCTTCAAAAATGAAATGCCTGCTGTTGAGCAAAAAATAAAAATGGCGGCTGATTTTGTTCGTAACGATTTACCTACTCTTGAGGAAGATATTCGAAAAGCGGCAAATCTTGTTCAAACAAAGCTGCCAGAACTTGAAAAGACAGTTCATAAAGCAGCCGATTTGGCTCGAAACGATTTACCAGGATTTGAAGCGAAAATAAGGAGTGCCGCTGTTAAAATCCGTAGATTCGAAAGCAGTGTGAATGTGAATGATTTAATCCAATTTTTGAAGCATGATCCGAAAAAAGAGAGTATTTTTTTAGCAAGCCCTGTTCTTTTGGAAACCAAAAGGATTTTCCCGATTCCCAATTACGGCTCAGCGATGACACCTTTTTATACAATGCTGGCACTATGGGTAGGAGCTACCTTCTTAATTGCCTCTCTTCGCGTCGATGTTGAAAACGCCGACAACGAGTACAAGGGGTATCAGGTTTATTTTGGAAGACTTCTAACGTTTATTACTATCGGAATTTTTCAAGCAGCCATTGCATCCTTGGGCGATTTGTATTTAATTCATACATATGCTGTGGATAAACTATGGTTTGTATTATTGAGTATTTTAATCAGCATGGTGTTTGTCATCATCACCTTTACCTTATGCGCGGTATTCGGCAATATCGGAAAGGGTTTAGCGATTATATTCTTAGTGCTTCAAATCTCTAGTTCTGGCGCAACCTTTCCTGTTAGTACGACTTCTTCCTTTTTTCAAATGATCTACCCTTTCATGCCATTTAGTTATGCTGTAAGTATGCTTCGTGAGGCGGTAGGAGGGATGGTTGTTGAAGTGGTAATGAAGGATGTGTTTTCATTGCTAGTCTTTGCTGCCGCCAGCTTTGTTTTAGCACTTGTCTTGAAAAAACCTTTAAGTAAGTGGATTCAAAAAACCGCAGAAAGAGCAAGATCTACCAAGATCATCCCATAAATAGAGCAAAATAGCGAACAGTGACGCGCATTGTTCGCTATTTATGTTTAAGTCATTTAATGATAGTTTTCAGAGCTGCATCGATCAAATCCCACAATCCCTATTTCGTTTTCTGTTAAAAGGATAACGCCATTTTTGTGAACTAGTTAACAAAATAATCGTAACAAAGCTAACTGAAATGGAACGCTTTCATTTGTTATCATTAGTCAAGGTAAGATTAAACGTTATACCACTTTCGAAGCGCTGGAACCTCTTCGGTTTCACTACAAATTGCTTCCAATTGGCTTTTATCTAATAGGTAAAAATACTTTTCACGTATATCGATGAGCCCTTCATTTTGGAAATCGCCTAGTGTTTTGGAGATAGATTCTCTGGTTACGCCAAGCATACTTGCAAGTAAGGACTGATTAATTTTTAAATCAATTTTAAAATTATCACCATCTGGTTCTCCAAAATTATAATAGAGATCCACTAGCAAATTTGCAGCTTTAGTTCGGACATCATAAAAGGTTAAATAACGAATCAAGCGATTGAGCATCCTGGTCCGTTCGACTAGGATCATATAGGCTTTTCGAAGAACAGATGGATACTGATCTACGATTTGAAGAAAATCTTGTTTTGTCATTTGCCACACTGAAACATTTTCAAGTGCTTCGATAGAAGAAATTCGATGGCTGTCGTTGGATAATGCTTCAACTTCTCCTAAAATATCTCCTGGCATTGAGATACTTAGGACGATTTCTTTTCCTTCGTGAATACGGTATACCTTTACCATACCAGAACGAATGATATATACATCTTCACTTAAATCATTTTCAAACATAAGGACATGATTCTTTTTAAACTGACGCTCCTTTAGTTTGGAAATAATATTTGGTGAATCAATCTCAGGAATATCGGCGAAGATCGCAATTTCCGAGATTTTGGTTATCATAATCATGCATCCTTTCTTAAATCACATATCGAATCAAATGGTTAATATAAAAATAAGTATACCATGTTTTGGGTCGATTGAACTCGCATAATAAAAGGGGAAATTGGATTGAGTAAACGATTACAGAGGATCTTTAAACTTCATGAAGCGAATACGAGTATTCGGACAGAGGGAATTGCTGGACTAACCTCATTTATGACGGTTGCCTATATTATCGCGGTGAATGGTGCGATTTTAAGTCAAGTTGGGATGCCGTATGAGGCAGTAACAATTGCCACTTTGATTTGTTGCTTTCTTGGCTGTATGCTGATGGCTCTTTGGGCTAATTCACCATTACTCATCGTCCCAGGTATGGGAGATAACGCTTTTTTTGTTTTTACCCTTGTATTTTCTTTTGGGCTAACTTGGCAGCAAGCACTTGCAGTTGTCTTAATCGCAGGTATTGTATTTACATTGACAACTGTAACGAAAGGAGCGGTCTATTTATCACAATCCATCCCAAACTCGATGATCAATGCCATGACGGCTGGGATCGGCTTGTTTATAGCCTTTTTAGGGTTGAAAAATGGTAGATTGATAGTTGCAAGTGAGGGGACATTTGTCAAATTAGGTGATCTTGGGGATCCGAATGCCTTAACTACGATTTTGACTTTACTTGTCTTAGTCCCACTTTTCTTACGCAATGTAAAGGGGAACTTTCTGATAGGGATCATTATTGGTACCTTAATCGGTTCTATCCTTGGAATTGTAGATTTTTCAACATTACGTGATTTTAGTTTCTCTTTTAGCGGGTATGATCAAATATTTTTTGCTTTTGATTTTAGTCAAATTGGTACAATTAATTTTTGGACTGCTGTATTTTCATTATCAATGGTGATAATATTTCAAAATATGGGGGCACAGCTCGGCATGCTTCCAGATAAATCAAAGTTTAGAAAGTCATTTCAAGCAAACGCATTTTCAATTATTGGGGCAGGATTCTTTGGTTGCAGCCCTACAACGACTGCGGCGGAGTCGGCAACGGGGATTGCGGCAGGCGGGAGAACGGGCTTAACCTCGTTTACAGCCGGATTATTGTTTATTCCGGCACTGTTTCTTATTCCGCTTTTTAAAGTGATTCCAGATGCTGCGATAGCACCTGTATTGATCATTGTCGGTTGTCTAATGGTTCAAAGCCTAAAGGAAATACCATTTAGCGACTTTACCGAAGCGTTTCCAGCCTATTTAATGATGGCAATCATGCCTTTGTCCTTTAGTATTGCCAATGGGATTGCGTTTGGCTTCATTGCTTACCCCATTCTAAAACTGGTCACAGGTCGAAGGCAAGAAATATCGGTTACGATGTATATCATCGCCTTTTTCTTCTTACTCTACTTTATTTTAGGAACAATTAGTTAAAGATATTCTATTTACATAACAATAGCGAACGAGGATAAAATGTAAGAAACATATTGAGCATCCTTACGGGTGCTTTTTCTATTTTCTTGACGAAAAAAATTTTATATGTTATTAAAATATTTGTTAGCACTCAAATGCATAGAGTGCTAAAATTTATTTATAAAGTTAAAGCTAAAGGAGAGGTCTTAATGGAAACGAAACAGTTTAAAGCCGAATCAAAACGATTATTAGACATGATGATCAACTCCATTTATACTCATCGGGAGATATTTTTAAGAGAGTTATTGTCAAATGCTAGCGACGCCATTGATAAAATCTATTACACAGCATTAACTGATGATTCTTTAACCTTTGATAAGGACAGTTACTTTATAAAAGTAACGGCTGATAAAGAAAATAGAATCTTGAAAATCACTGATACGGGTATTGGAATGACCAAGGAAGATCTAGAAAATAACCTTGGAACCATTGCCAAAAGCGGCTCATTAGCCTTTAAAAGTGAAAATGAATTAAAGGATGGTCACGATATCATAGGCCAATTTGGTGTTGGATTTTATTCTGCCTTTATGGTCGCTGATGAGGTCACAGTCATTAGTAGAGCTTTAGGCAGTGAAGAAGCATATAAGTGGGAATCTAAGGGGGCGGATGGCTATACAATTGTCCCATTTGAAAAGGATTCAGTCGGTACCGAGATTATTTTGAAAATCAAAGAGAATGTAGAAGATGAGAGCTATGATGAGTATCTTGAAGAATTTCGCTTAAAGTCCATCATCAAAAAGTATTCTGATTTCATTCGCTACCCTATCAAAATGGATGTCACCGATAGAAGGCTTAAAGAAGGCAGTGAAGACGAATACGAGGATGTTCAAGAAGAACAAACGATTAATAGTATGGTACCAATTTGGAGGAAAAATAAAAAGGATCTTACAACAGAGGACTACGATCATTTTTATGCGGAAAAACATTACGGTTTTGATAAGCCGATCAAACATATCCATATCAGTGTGGATGGTGCTGTAAGATATAATTCGATTTTATATATTCCTGAAAAAATACCTTTCGACTACTACTCTCAGGAATATGAAAAAGGGTTAGAGCTATATTCTAATGGTGTGTTAATCATGAATAAATGCTCCGACTTACTTCCTGACTATTTCAGTTTTGTTAAGGGTATGGTGGATTCAGAGGATTTATCTTTAAATATCTCAAGAGAGATGCTGCAGCATGACCGCCAATTAAAACTTATCGCAAAAAACATCAACAAAAAAATTAAGAGTGAATTACTAAACATATTAAAAAATGAACGAGAAAAGTATGAAGAGTTTTATAATTCCTTTGGCAGACAACTCAAATATGGTGTCTACAGTGACTATGGAATGCATAAAGAAGAATTACAAGATTTATTGATGTTCTACTCCTCTAAAGAGAAGAAAATGATCACTCTAGACGAATATGTATCAAGAATGCCGGAGGATCAAAAATATATTTATTATGCTACTGGTGAAACATACGAAAGAATTGACAAGCTGCCACAAACTGAGCTAGTAGCTGATAAAGGATATGAAATCTTATATTTTACCGATGAAATAGACGAATTCGCCATTAGAATGGTAATGAGCTACAGGGAAAAAGAATTCAAATCTGTGGCAAGCGGTGATTTAGGTTTTGAAGCAGATGAAAATCAACAAACTGCTTCTGAAGAGAAGGAGAATAAAGAGCTCTTTGACTATATGAAAAATATTTTAACTGACAAAGTAAAGGATGTAAGAGTATCTAAAAGATTAAAAACACATCCTGTATGTTTAACGACCGATGGGGCAGTATCGATCGAAATGGAAAAAATTCTAAATGCGATGCCAAACAATCAAAACGTTAAAGCCGACAAGGTTTTAGAAATTAATGTCCATCACGAGATATTTGAATCCTTAAAAGCTGCATTTGAAAAAGATAAAGAAAAATTAACGCTTTATACTTCCCTGTTATATAACCAAGCCCTATTAATTGAAGGCTTGCCAATCGAGGATCCAGTCGAGTTTACCAATAATATTTGTAAAATCATGGCTTAAAAGAAAAGCGAAAGCTTCCTTTGCGCGGCCTATAGACTGGAGCGC
>Ga0213824_1002047_pt1 | contig 10243 bp, 10 predicted proteins | sample MC6MC0906MG_FD_179892 | JGI IMG/M metagenome (GOLD analysis project Ga0213824, IMG submission 179892) | Enriched soil aggregate microbial communities from Iowa State University, Ames, United States - MC6-MC0906-MG | ecosystem: Environmental > Terrestrial > Soil > Unclassified | place: USA: Iowa...
GTAGCATCAGCAAGGGTATTTATTTCATCATTGGTTTTCACATGAATTCTGCCCTTTTGATTGCTTTTAGAAGCTGCAATTTCTTTAATCGTTTCAGTAACCTCTGTTATTGTTTTCACAATTGAGTGAGAAATTCCACTAGCGATTACAATAGCAATTACCGAAACAAGTACCAGTAGCCCAAATAAAGCACTAGTTATATTGCTATTTCGCTTGTCTAACTGATTTGCCTTAGTCTGAGTAAATGCATTTTCAGCTAATCTAAATGCAGCAAATTGTTTGCGCATTGTTTCCATGTCTTTACGGCCAACATCGACCTTGAAAAATTCCTTTAATGCAGCAGTGTTATTTTCCTTCTTCATCAAGAGTGTTGGATTACCAGTCGTTGCGATCCAATGCTCTATTGTTACCTCTATTTCCTTAAGCTTCTCTTGCTGGCTTGGTTTATTGTCTAAGAGCTGATAGAGATCATTAAAATCAATTTTCCAGTTCTCAGCAGCACTATTATAAGGCTCTAAGTAACTCTCATTCCCAGTAATGATAAACCCTCGTTGACTTGATTCCATATCCAAGATGTATTTTTCAATTCGGTTGGTTAGCTCCTGAACTTGAGAATCATATTTTATAATAAAATTTCTTTCTTTTTGTAAAGCAGTAATTTGATTATTTAAGATAATTACTGATGCAAGTAAACAAAGTATGATAACGATATAACCTAATGTAATTTTAGTTCGTATACCTAGCTTCAATTTATTGAGCATTTGTTTTCCTACCTTTACCTGTCATATTAATCTATTATCAGTATAATTGTATTATTAAAAATAACAAAGATTCCCCTCTTTTTTACTCCTTCTTCATATAATGTTATCACGATGTACGAAGGGGGTGTGGTATAAGAGAGACTCTTAATCAAAAAATGATGTAAATTTTGCTTTCCACTATTAATAAATCGTGTCATTTTTCATATACATTTTATATTGAAGTAATTTGAACTAAGGAGAGAATCTTTGTGGACATTTTCGTAAGACCTGGTGATTCACTTTGGCATTACAGCGAAGTATTTAAAATCCCCCTCCAATTAATTATAGATTCGAATCGAAATATAAACCCCCAATTTTTAAGGGTTGGACAGCGTATTCGAATTCCGGGTTATATTACTACCAGCTATCAAATAAGGCAGGGAGACTCTTTTTGGCAAATTGCCCAAAACAGAAATATCCCACTAACAGCCCTTTTACTTGCTAATCCTGATCTTAACCCAAATGCCCTTCAAATAGGCCAAATCATTCGTATCCCTCAACAAATTACTTGGAGGATTATTAATGGACAGCAAAATTACAACTATAATATCATGATGAATGATATAGAAAAGTTACTCAACGCTTATCCATTTCTACAAAGCTCAGCAATCGGCCATTCTGTGTTAGGAGATGAAATTCCAGAGATTCTAATTGGTAAAGGAACAAAGCGAATTCATTATAACGGCTCCTTCCATGCAAATGAGTGGATCACAACTCCCATTATTTTAACATTTTTAAATGACTACCTACTCGCGCTCACCAATCAACATACTATTCGAGGTATCTCTACACTCCCACTTTACCAGCAAACATCTCTTTCCATAGTTCCGATGGTCAATCCTGATGGTGTCAACTTAGTAATACAGGGACCACCAGAAGACGAAGCATTAAGAAATCAGTTAATCAATTGGAACAATGGGAGCAATAATTTCTCTGATTGGAAAGCCAATATACATGGCGTTGATTTAAATGACCAGTTCCCTGCAAAATGGGAGCTAGAAAGTGCTCGTAATCCTAAAACGCCTGGACCAAGGGATTATGGCGGGGAACGGCCTTTATCAGAGCCAGAGTCCATTGCTATGGCTGATCTAACAAGGAAACGAGATTTTGCAAGAGTTCTTGCGTTTCATACACAGGGAAGAGTGATTTATTGGGGCTTTGAAGACTTGGAGCCACCAGAGTCTAAAATTCTTGTTAATGAATTTAGTCGGGTTAGTGGCTATGAACCAATCAAATCAGCTGGAAGCTATGCAGGCTATAAGGATTGGTTTATTCAGGATTGGCGCAGACCAGGCTTCACTGTTGAGTTGGGAAGCGGTACTAACCCTCTTCCAATCAGCCAATTTGACGACATTTATGAAGAAGCGTTAGGAATTTTCCTTGCTGCATTGTATATGTAAAGCTCTGAATTAATTAAGGAGAATGAAGAAAAACGCCGCTAATTAAAGTTTCATATCTAATACTCCTCAACAATCCCCTACATAAAAGGGGATTTTTTTATACTCAAAAATTACTTTGACAGGTAGAGTAATATTTGCTAATATTACTCTGACAGATAGAGCAATATATTGAAGTAGGTGACTTATGGTTCGAAGTGATATCATCCGCGGACACTTGGATTCCATTATTTTAAGGCTCATTTTAGAGAAAGATCGTTATGGCTATGAAATTTCTCAGGAAATAAGTCTCCGCACAAATAATCGTTTTCAAATAAAAGAGGCAACTTTATACGCAGTTTTTCAACGTCTTGAGAAAAAGGAAATTATTGAAGCCTACTTTGGAGATGTCTCCCACGGTGGCAAACGAAAATATTACCGAATTACCCCATTAGGAAAAGCTTATTTAAATGAGCTAGTTAAAGAATGGTCGGAAGTAAAGGAAATTATCGACTTATTTATGGAGGGCTTAGAATGAAAAAAATTAAAAATCATATTGATGAGCTTTTTAAGGACTTTCCTCGTAACCATGAAACGGAAATGGTTAAACAGGAAATCATTCAAAATCTTGAAGAAAAAGTATTCTACTTAATGGATCAAGGCAAGGAGGAAGAGGATGCCATTAACAAAGCCATCGTGGAATTCGGGGATATTGAGGATTTAAAACAAGAATTAGATGTGAAGGAGCCCGAAAAGAGAAACATGTCGAGATTAAATTTGGAATTTTCTCTATGGGGTAGTGGCTTAATTATTGCATTTTTTATCTTTATAAACATTTACTATACACCCCATACAATCTGGGCGATCTATCCTATTTTCGCTATTTTATGGTGGCCACTCGCAATGTACTTTGTTTGGTCACGTAAGAAATGGAGTGAGTAAGAGATGAAAAATTTAATTAACTTTTCCATTGCAGGTAGTTTAATGACCATGATATTTTTAGGAATCGTCAATTATACAACATCACCACAAACAGCATGGTTTATTTATCCCTGTTTATTACTTTTGCTATGGCCTATTACTTTATTTTTTATGCTAAAAAAAATGTATAAACCATATTCTCTTATTTGCAGTGCCATGATTATTGCATTTCTTATTATTGAAAATTATTTATATTCACCCGAGCATTTATGGTTTATCTATGCCATTTATCCAATCATCTGGTGGCCAATTCTTATGTACTTGGATGAAAAAGCAAAAACATTAAAAATTGCGCTAATAGGCTGTGCAACTACCATCATTTATTATTCCTTATTAAATACTATTTTATCCCACCCATATCCTTGGGCGATCTATCCAGCATTTTTAGTCATGTGGTGGCCCTTAGCTTTATACCATGCACAAAGAAAAACATTTGTAGCATTCTCTGTTACCGCTACAGTACTTATCAGTATCTTTTTTATTACAGTAAATGTCGTCTCCTCACCAGGAGTAATATGGGCAATCTATCCAATTTTTGTAGTCTTGTGGTGGCCTCTAAGCATGTACTTTTATGTTTATAAAAGAAAAATGTACAATTCCGCAACTCTTTCTAAAAGAATTTAAACAGAGATGAAGCAATAATTTTGGAGCGTGAAGATTTATTGATAATCCTTATGGCGATAGCATAGGTAATGTTATTCAGTATAAACATGGACTATATACATCCCAAAAGACTTTATTACAGGTCGTAGTAAATAATCTATTGCCAACTATATTGGAGGAATGGATGTACAATACATTTATAAAATAAAAATATTAAAAAATAAGAGTACGTTTTGAATTAGTTATTTTCAAACAGTACTCTTTAAATTTATCCTCTGCCTGCTAATATTTTACCCTTTTCTGCTTACTATACCCTTTCATGATCTTTACGTCTTATAAACGATATTCTCCTACACCAAAAGTCACTTTATAAATATACTCACAATTAATTAGTAATCATTATTTTATAAGTAAATAAAGGATATTATAGGAATTCGTCTAATATTAATTAATTAAAATTACTCCCTTTAAAACTCAATAGATAACAAAAAAATTTTGCGGCAAATATTTAACTTAGGATCATTAATAAACAGAATCTATAAAAAATATTTCGTAAGTCGGAGGAAACGTTGAAAAAATTAGAACAGAAAGTACTTCGTTATATGATTTTTATTTTTGCAATGATTTATTTTAATTTTAGTTACTTTTTAGAGAATGAACTGAATATAGACAGAAAATTTAATAGAATGCCTAATTTTAAAGAGGCATTACCTACTGTTTCTTTGTACTTTATAATTGCACTTTTAATGACTTTATATGCCCGTAAGTTCTTTGAATCTAAGGTTATTTACCTTATGATCCTTTGTTTCATAATTATTTTCTTTTTAATATATGGTTACTTTGAATATAAAGTAAATTACAAAGCATTAGGTAGTTGGTACTTTCATATGATTATTTGTATTCTCTTCTTCATCTGTAATTTCGTTTACATTTTTTTAGAAACTTTTTTACAAAGCAACAAATAAAAGATTAAAGCTTAAGTAAACACTTCAGAAGATATGTAGCCCGTATTATATACTTACTATATAATTTAACTATTAAATATTTTAATGGGCTGTGATACTATGTCAAAAAACAATCAATTACCTTATGTAGAAGTCATTATGCGAGAAATGCTGGAAATTCAGCAAAAATCAAAAATGTTTGTCAACCTTCTATCTGAAGGGGAATCATTATCTCAAAATCAACTAATTCTTTTACTCCAGCTAAAAATAAATGCTGGTATGAAAGCAACCGAAATTGCTGATTTCTTCAGCGTGACTCCTGGTGCCGTTACATCAATGTGCGATAAGCTGGAAAAATTAGATCTAATACAGCGTGTTAGAGAAGATGGAGACCGACGGGTTGTAAAAATGGTTTTAACACATAATGGTGAAACTAAGGTTCAAGATTTATTTTTGAAGTTCTCCCAAGAAAAACTTACGGATATGGCTAAGATTTTGAGTGAAGTTAATCAGTTAATGAAAAAAATTTTTTAGGATTTCATAAAAATGAAGTCCTTTTTTTTATTGCCCAGAAAATATGTAAGGCAATTCATGAAATTCTCATTATCTCATTGGTTCATTATTCACTTGCACAACTTATTTATATCATATAGACTACTAAAAATTATTATTATTTATACCTTTCTTAATATAAATACCATTAGAAATATTCTGATTTTGTTTAAGATAAATATTATAATGGAATGTAAGAGGTGAGTTCAATGCGTTTAGAAGTGAATCAAAAATTAGATTTAAAATTAGCTATGACAAAACAATTGAGACAAGCAATAGAGCTATTACAAATGCCTTCAGATGAGCTTGAAATATTTCTTATAGAACAATCACTTTCAAATCCCTTAATTGAAGTGAAAGATAGCTTTAACTTTAAGGAGGGTTATCATACAAACAAATATATGAATCTATCTGAAAACAATGCGGAGTACAGGATATCAAATGTAGATCACCTTTTAAGTGAAATTCGTTTAACAACTTATCATTCATCTGAAGATTATCAGCTTCTTCAACAGCTTATTCTAAACTTAAATGAGTTTGGTTATTTACCAAATGCGACTCAGTTATTTTCACAGTCACAATACAATCACGCTTTACAGCTTCTTGAAAATTTAGATTATGTAGGTGTGGGGGCTGCAAATTTAAAGCATTGCTTACTGTTACAACTAGAAGCTTTCTATCCTGATGAATTATTTGCGAAAGAAATTATCCAACATCACTTAGAAAAATTAGCTGATCGTAAATGGAATGACATAAAAAAATGTTTACAGATAGATGAAGAAGAACTGAAATATACTATAAATATTATAAAATCATTAAACCCAAAGCCTTTTAAACCTGATTATTCTAGTATGTCTGCAGTTATTCGTCCTGATATAATAATTGACATTAAAGATGATTTCATTACTTACGCTTTAAGTAACTGGTTCTCTCCTTCTATTACTATGACAAAAATAGAGTCGATGTACTTATCAGCAGAAGAACAAAAACAAATGAATAAATGGGAGAAGGATTACAACTGGTTATCTCAATCTCTTGAACAACGAAGAGAGACAATGATCGCTATAATGGAGTACTTAATACGAGAACAATTGGAAGCCCTTAAAAATGGACTACACTTTATAAAACCAATGACTCTTAAAGATATTTCAGTAGCTATTGATCGTCATGAATCTACTGTTAGTAGAGCAACGATGAACAAATATATTCAGGCACCTTGGGGAACTTTCTTAATGAAGAATTTATTTTCATCTAAGGTAACGACTCATTCTGGGGAAGATATCTCTAAGGAAAAAATAAAAACACAAATTCTTGAACTCGTGAAAAATGAAAATAAGAAAAAACCATTATCCGACAACAAAATACTGGAATTCATTTGCAGCCAAGAAGAAGTTGAGTTATCTAGAAGAACTATCGCTAAATACCGAGATGAATTAAATATCCCCTCATCCTCTAAACGAAAAGAATTGTAGAACGCAATGAAAGGTGAAGAGAACCGCTAAGCTCTTCTTCACCTTTTGATATATTTAAAGGGGAATTTTTTTAATGATAGTCATTATTTTTTTGTTAAATTTTCCATCTGCTTGTAATTTACATCTTTCTGAAACCACATTTTTATTGCCTTGTGATTTTGCATAACTAGCATAGTCATACCATTTTGTATACGGGCACCTAAATTTTTACCTTGCTTAAGAAATGCTGTGTATTGGGGATTATAAATAACATCCGAAACTATCGCATTTTCTTTTAGCTGTATGATATTTAGAGGCATGGCATCTATATGTGGCCACATACCTATAGGGGTAGTTTGAATGATAACGTCATATTTAAATGTTTGCTGTTCAGCTTCTTCGTAGGATATGACCCTGACATTCGGCCTATCTATCGTATTTTTCACCTTATTTACGGTACGGTTTGTTATATCAATTTCAACATCTTCAAATTGCAGGAGCTCAAAGTAGATGGATTTAGCTACTCCTCCAAATCCAATCAAAAGAATTTTCAATCCATTCAAATTTGATAGGCTAAACTCTTGTAAAAGCCCTGCTAACCAGGCTTGACCATCAAAATTATATCCAATAAGCTTACCGTTCACTGCTTGAATAATATTAACAACACCAGTATTTTCAGCAGTTATATCTAATTCATCTATATATGGAAGCACCTTCTCCTTATAGGGAATTGTAACAATTAATCCTCCTTCACTGCTGGATTTTAAATGCATCATAAAATTTTTTAATCCATCATCCTCCACTTCAAATTTTTGAAACGAGGCTTGAATATTATTCTCTTTATAGGTTTCATTTTGCAATAAAGGCGAAAGCGAGTGCTCTAAGGGATTTCCCAAAATACCATAGACTTGAATAAATATCACCCTCTCTATTCTTATTGATTCCAAATAACTAGCTTTAACTCTGTCATTTCTTCTATAGCATATTTTACACCCTCTCGACAGTTACCACTTTCTTTTACACCTCCATATGGCATATGGTCTACTCTAAATGTTGGAATGTCATTGATAACTACTCCACCTACTTCTAAAAGATGCATGGCTTTTGAAGCGTTTTGAATATCATTTGTAAAAATACCAGCTTGTAATCCAAACCGAGAATCATTTATTGCATCAATAGCTTCTTGAACAGCACTAATTTTATTTACTGTAACAATTGGGGCAAAGACCTCTTCGCATGATACTTTTGAAGTCGAAGGTACTTCAGCTAAAATAGTAGGTTTTAAAATATTTGCCTCTACTTGGCCTCCACAAATTAATTTTGCTCCGTCTGCTATTGCCTCATCAATCCAGCTTAGGGCTCGATTATTGTCCTCTAAACTAATCAGCGTCGAAATATCTGTCGTTATATTAAGCGGATCGCCCAATACCAATTTCTCAGCCTTTTCTTTAAACTTTTGCAAAAATTCTTCCGCTACACTTTCATGTACATAAATTCGTTGTAATGAAATGCAAATTTGTCCTTGATTTGAAAATGCCCCAACCACACATTTATCAGTTATTACATCAATATCCGTATGTTGATCGATGATTAATCCTGCATTCGATCCTAGTTCCAGGGAGACTTTCTTCAGTCCAGCACGTTGTTTTATACCTAATCCAACACCTGGACTTCCCGTAAACGTAACCATCTTTACTTTTTCACTTTCTACCAAAACATCTCCAACTGTTCTTCCACTTCCAGTTATCAAATTAAATGCGCCTTTAGGTAAATCTGTTTGACTTAATAATTCCGCTAAAAATATGGATGATAACGGTGTTTGGGATGCTGGTTTTAGAACAACTGTATTACCCGCTGCAATTGCTGGCCCTAATTTATGTGCGACTAAGTTCATCGGGAAATTGAATGGCGTAATAGCTGCTACTACTCCTAATGGTTCACGAATTGTTAATCCAATTTTATTCACACCATTTTTGGCAGCATCGATTGGTAGAACTTCACCGTAAATTCGTTTTGCCTCTTCTGCCGCGAATTTATAAGTTTCTATTGTTCTTTCTACTTCGCCTATTGCAAATTTCAAAGGCTTCGCAGATTCTAATGAAATAATCTCAGCAGCTTTATCTTTATTAGCAATTAATAGGTTTACCAACTGTTCTAATATATTTGAGCGCTCATACGCCGTTAGATTTCGCATTACTTTAAATGCTTCCTGTGCTGCATCGATTGCCTCTTCCACCTGCTCAGTAGAAGCCTGTGCGATTTTCGCAATTGTTTTTTGTGAATAAGGTGACTTTAAATCACTATATATTTCACTTTCTTTCCATTGTCCATCAATATATAAATTTTTTCTCATCGTGATAAAACACCTCCATCGACTGGGATTAAAATTCCTGTAACATAATCAGATGCTTTGGTAGCCAAAAACATTGCTGTCCCTACAATATCTTGAGGATCACCCCATTTTTTAGATGGAATTCGATCTTCAAATTCTTTTTTACGTACTGGATCTTGTAAAATATCGGAATTCATGTCTGTTAAAATATACCCCGGAGCAATTGCATTTACTTGAATCCCATATTGTGCCCATTCATTTGATAATGATTTTGTTAATTGTAGTACCGCTCCCTTACTTGCTGAATAAGGTGAAGAATTGTACGCCCCAACAATGGATACAATTGAGCTTAGATTGATAATTTTACCTTGTCCAAATTTTTTCATTTCGACTGCAGCTAATCGACTTAATTCAAATAAAGATAGGACATTTAAGTTAAATATTTTTTGCCATGTTTCTAATGGTACATCCACCGCTGGACTACGTTTAATAATGCCTGCACAGTTAATAAGAACATCTAATTTTCCATCTAATAGCTCTAAAGCTTGTTTAAAATATAGTTTTATTTTCTCCACTTCCATTAAGTCACACTTAATATAGCCAACATTTAAAGAGCTAAAAGACGCTACTTTATCAGAAATATCTAGAACGACAATTTCAGCTCCAGCCTGCTTAAAGGCCTTAACAAATTCGTGTCCAATTCCTTGAGCCCCACCAGTTACAATTATTTTTTTTCCTTTTAGATTAAAAAGTTCAGTGATGTCTGTCATGTTAATGAACCCCTTTACCAATACTTAAATTAGCTACTTCCATAAATATTTCAGACAGCGATGGGTGTGGTTGAATCATCTCAGCCATTTCATACACGGTACCTTCAAGACTCATATACGCCGATCCTTGTCCAATTAATTCTGTTACATACGGACCTACCATACACATACCATAAATTTCACCATATTTAGAATCTGTAAATACTTTAACAAAGCCATCTTTTTTTCCTAAAGTCTGAGCTTTTCCATTTCCAAAAAGATTATATTTAGTAACTGTGTAATCAACACCCTTACTTTTCAAGTCATTTTCTGATTGCCCAATACTTGCAATTTGTAAATTTGTATAAATACATCTTGGCACGATAGAATAATCCATTTTCTTTTGATTGCCTAAAATATTCTCAATAACAGTTAACCCTTCTGCACTTGCAACG
>Ga0213824_1002050_pt1 | contig 10233 bp, 17 predicted proteins | sample MC6MC0906MG_FD_179892 | JGI IMG/M metagenome (GOLD analysis project Ga0213824, IMG submission 179892) | Enriched soil aggregate microbial communities from Iowa State University, Ames, United States - MC6-MC0906-MG | ecosystem: Environmental > Terrestrial > Soil > Unclassified | place: USA: Iowa...
TGATCTGGCCGTGCGCGTCCAAAATTTGGATGGTATTCTGTTTAAATTGCATGACGTGTACCTTCAAGTTTCGTCGTGTGATCGCCTTCCCGGTGTTAGCGCACCGGGTTGGCACCTCTTCTCTGATGGCCCACATCTGGACCATCGTCTTGATCGGCTAAATGCTCAGCCGATTACTGCTTGCCCTTCTCGCTGATCCATCCCGCCGCCCAGCTCATTGGGTCTTTCGTGCCCATCGGCTTGAGTGGCTTGCCATCCCGCGCAGCCTGCCTGCCCTCCTCCTCGGTTTCGCCGTGAATCCATACGGTTGTTTGCCTAAAACCAGCTTCCCGCTGACGATCCTTGTAAATCCTCTGGCGATCGGCCGCAGATAATGGGCTTTTCGGTTCCTCTTTCTTCACAGCAACCTCCGTTAGCAGTCACGATGGATTAATGATGCACCACCGTTAGCAGTCACGCAACAGGGAGGGTGCAAAATAATTGCAACCCCCTGAAAGAGGTCGTGGAGAATTGCCGGGAGAATTTCCGTTATCTATCCGGATGCTGGGTAGTTCTGCGAAAAGGTCGTGAAAAGGCTGAGGGGTTTACTCCAATGGCGGAAACCTCGATGCGCCGCCGGTGGTGGAACACTCAGACTTCCACCACTGGTGAGAATCAAAGTCGCATCTGCCGGATGACCTGGCGCGGATCGGCGCCGGCGGCCAGCGCTGAGGTGGCGTCCCGGGTGAGCTGGTCGAGCGCCTGCTGCTCGAATGCATCGGCAAGCGATGCGGCCTTGCGAACGATCAGTAGGGCCAGTTCGGGCGGGAATTTGGTCTTGGATGGGTTGGGCAGGTAATCGCAATCGATGACTGACATAGGGGCTCCAGGAAATGTGCTCAGTTTTGAATGCACCTTCTTACACGGTTAAAACCCCTGCAATAACCATCATTCACAGTTAAATATCTGGTCTTTTAAGTGTTTTGCCGCGGAAATATTGAGCTTTACCTCACAGGAATTTTCCGCAGATATGTAAATTCTTGGCACGCTTGCTTTGGTGATGGCTCATTACTACTATCGAGCTGGGAGACTAATCGGTTTGCACAATGCCAGCCGATAAATTATGAGAAGCGCCATGGAAAGCCAGATTAATTTTTGTTATCAATCTATTGCTGACATCCAAGCAACTATTCGTGCAATAGATGCGAAGATTGGATTTTTGATGGTGATAATATTTCTACCCATAGCCGCGATCAAAGAAATCACGTCGATATATGCTGGCATCGCGAACAACTCACAATGCTTAATGGTACTGATGTGGGCTGTAGCGTTGGCATGGGCAGTAACAATCATTGTGTTATTTAGAGCACTCTGGTCGATCAAGAGCCCTTCCAATGGAGTCACCGGAAACAACGCCACCGGAGTATTTTTCAACAGCTCACATTATAAAATGAGCGCCATCGACTGCGTATTTAACTTCCCAATAAAGTCATCGATCGACCTGAACACCGCCATAGCAAATATCCCAAAAGATGAAAGCTCACTATTAAAAGAACTCGTCTTCGAAAAGATGAAGCTCGAATATATTCGAGACATCAAAATGAAAAGATGCTCCATGAGTTCAATGCTTATCCTATTCTGGATAACAATTGGCACCGGCATTTATATATATTCGCTAATGAGCGCCAGTTAAAATGCTATCTGAAAAACAAATAGAAGCAGTTACCGCCTGTATAAATGACGCGCTAAACCGTGCAGAAAAACACTGGGAAAACGGTGGTCACACTCTAGTCAAAAGATCTGTGTCAATGGATAAAGCATTCGTAGTTAATGAATCAGCCCCTTCACACATTCCCGGACATGACAAGGTCCAAGATGATAAAACAGTGATCGATGAGTTCATTGCGCTAGTAGCAGATATGCGAGACTCTAGCAAACACTTAAACTCAGCCATAAGTGAAAAAACTGCGAAAGTATCTCAGCTACAACGAGTGTATTACGAGACGTCTGCATTGCTTCCCGCTTTAGCACTTACAATAAAATTCAAGGACGGGAATGTTACTGAATACTTGGGCGATGGAGTGCTGGCTCTATTCCAGGTTGATCAAGCTGACAAATCCAAGGCCATATACGCGGCACATGAGGCCGCCGCAAACTGCATAGGGCCAACGCGAGCTTTGGTAAATGCGGCACTAACCGAAAGGTATTCCTTGCCGGCCTTGGATCTTGGCGTTGGGCTAGCCATGAGCAAAACGATCGTCACGCTAATTGGTTTGCCAGGCGAGAAACATCCAAAGGCATTTGGTGAATGTGTCTTCCGCGCTACCAAGCTATCTAGCGGACGGAATGAGATCTACGTTGACGCTATCGTTAGAGGATCTTGGCCCACATCCAAGAATGGTAAATTGAGGTTCGTTGAACGCTCAAGAGGAGAGGTTCCTGGCTACCTCATCTCGCTATAACGGTTTTATAAAAGATCCACCCTTCAAAAATCTCAGCGGTGCAAAATGTCAAACTCAAAAAATACCGGGCAGGACTTTGAGAGCTACGTCCAGTACGTGTACAGCACACTACTCAACCTACGCGGAGAAAAAACACAAGTATCTCGGCGCACCACCTTCCAACTGGCTACTGGCGATAGCTATGAGGTCGATGTGTATTATGAGTTCTCCAAAGTGGGCGTCCGACATAGGGTTGCTATCGAGTGCAAGGATTGGAAGCGTCCGGTTGATCAGGGAAAAATCCTCGAATTTCATCAGAAGATCAAGAATATCGGACATGATGTTGTTGGCGTGATGGTTTCTCGGTCTGGATATCAGGCGGGAGTAGAGAAAGTAGCGGCCAGACACAACATCTCCCTGCTTACAGGTGACGACCTGCCATCCCTCCCACATCTTGTTGGCAGCCAAATTAAAAGCTTAGCACTGCATGAGCCGGATTTAATTGGAGAGCCTTTCTGGGTAATTGCTGAACGAGGTGACACTGCCGAAAACCTCAGTACGGGAAATTATTACGCTCCTCGCATAGAAGGACAGCCTACAATTCCGCTATTCATCTCAAAAAGACATGCAGAGACATATCTTAAAAATTTGGCAGATCGGAACAGTTGGGCAGTTTTTGGAATGCCCCAATACAAACTGAACGCATTATTCAAGCTCGCTAAGCTGGGAAGCGTGAAATTCGCCATCGTTCAGGGACCGCCCGAATCTAATGGATGCATTTCTTTAAGAGATATACCCCTAGAGGAGCTTGAGTCAGACTTTATCATTTAACGAAAACAGCTGGCAGAAGACGTAGAATTAGACGTCAGGAGATGTACTCAAATCTGAGTACATCTCACCGTTCCAGAAGTAGTCCTGCGCCCCCTTCACTCACAAAGTGAAATATCCTGATGTGACCCGATTTAGTCTCAGTGAGGCGGTTTGGTCTCACTCCGCCTTGTCATAATCTGACGTTGCACGAAGATAGCAGGCACCGAGCGCGTCCTTGCCCTGAGCCCGCGCCACCGCGACAAGGCGTACCAACATCCGATTGCAGTCAGCCTCAGAAGCTCTTTGCTCGGTCATGATCGGCTGCCCGCCGATGAACATCACGAAAATCCAATGGGAAAGCATCTCTCCGCCTCCTTCGTTTCAAGATCTCAGCTTAGCCCCCTGCTTCAGGCGCATAGATTGCGAGCCTCATGCTGGCAGACCAGAGGAGGTTCGCATTGTTGCTCTGACTGACAGTAGTGAAAAAACTCGTGATAGCCATTTGCTTTCCTGCGCTCCATGAGTGAAATTCCCAACGTCTAATAACAATCGAGGGACTCCGATGAAAATCCGCACTCAGCATCAAACACTCGGCGCAGCACTGATGCAAATTGCCGAGCATGAGCGATTCACTGCGATCAACCCCCTAAGAATCCGTGGGGAAAAGGTGACTAACGCATTCCTGATAAATGACAACACCTGTATTTTTCTGAAGTACGGAAGCGAGCCTAAGCCGACAGGGGAATATCAGTTCACGTTCACTACCGAGCAGATGGGATACATTGAGGACGCCGAAGAGCACTACCGCCACGTGTTCGTGTGTTTGGTATGCGTCGAGGAGCAGGAAGTATGTGGTCTTGAAGCCGCTGAGCTGCATCGAATGGTCACAGCGCGACAGGATAGTGCGGAGGCGGATGAGGAATCTTATCAAGTGCTCATTACCGCTCCGGAAGGGCGGAGTCTGCGAGCTTATACAAATGCGGCTGGCCGGCGCGGCGTTCCAGCAATCGAGCCAATAGTCATTCCCCGTAACCGCTTCCCTGGCTTTTTGTTTGAATAACTGAGCATCCCTCCCTAGGCCCTGACAGCAGGCTAGAGCAGGCGCACTTAATTGTGATCCTGACTCACCTTTGAGCCTTCCAGACCAAAGTGGGATTTACTCACTTTCCTGGTCGCGAACCCCCGAGGTTCTCGGTAGTTCGAAACCCCTCATATCCGGGGTATTACCCCGCTGGGGGAAGATGTGCTCAAAACTGAGCGCATCGAGTACGCGACACGTTTTCATAATTCGCAAAACGTGTCGCGACACCTGCCCTACCGGAATGGGATGGCAGGTCCGGCCCCCGCTGGGGGTTCGATGGATTTGAAATCCGACCAACTTCACCCGCTGGGGAGAGTTTCTCAAATTGAGGAAGTCCCGCAGCTCCCCGACAACTTCCCAACCTGCATCGCAGGATGAATGACTGGGCTGAAAGCTCAGCCATGTATCACTTTGGCTATCACTTACTTACTGCAACGAAAATCCCCCCTTCTCGATCGGCAAAACCAGCTATTTCAGTCCTGTTCCGTCCCGTTGCGTGTAGCATCTTAGGTGCACCCAAAAAACACTGGATATAAGATCAGATCATGCCTAATGTGGGTTTGAAGCTTATTCGAATCCACTCGAGGCCATCCCATGAACACAGCCAAGACCGCTCGAGGTCGACAACACAAACCGACTCGCTCAGAGGTAGCCGCGGCGTGGGGTCGCCTGCGCGACGCTGCCAGCGAAGGAAGCATCCAGGCATCCGCCCTCCTCATCGCGCTTGCGGAAAACAAACCGGTCATTGCCATGGAATCGCCCTCCGCATGACTGAGCGCGACAAGAGCGGGAAATGGAAGCCCGGGCAGTCAGGCAACCCAGGTGGGCGCTCCGGGCAAACACAGGAACTTCGCGCTCGACTTGCCGAGGGTGCGGACGCAGTTACAAAGAAGGTCCTCGCGGCTGCCAAGAAGGGCGATATGCAAGCCTGTCGACTGATCCTTGAACGCCTTGTCCCGCCAATCAAACCGACCTCCGAGCCGGTGCAATTTGAACTCGACGATACGGACCTACCGAGCGCAGCCAAATCAATCATGCGTGCAGTTGCCGGCGGACAACTCGCGCCCGACCAAGGCAAGTCACTCATTGAAGGCTTGGGCGCCGTCGCCCGAGTGATCGAGGTTGCCGAGCTTCAAAAGGCCGTCGAAGAACTCCGCACGCAAATGGAGGGAATGCAGCAATGAGCATCAAGTCATTGAAGGCAGAACTACAAAGGATCGCCCAGAAGATCGGCGCCGCAGATGAAACAGTGCTGCTGATTGTGCTCGCAGTGATCCGAGCGAATACCAGAGAGATCCAAGCGGAAGAAGACTTTCCGAAAACCGCTGGGCACCAGGTCGACTATCGAATTCAAGGGCAAAGCGTATCGCTCTTCTTCCCCTTCGCAGAGATGGATAGCGACCAGGGTGAGCAAATGGCGAAAGCCATCATTCTTCACACTCGACAAATTGAGCGCGCCGGCCGGACAGCTCAAGTCGGCATTCTCGATATACGCGCCGCGCCCGAGGAAGGGGCTTGGATCGTTACCTGGCCTCCTGAAGGTGTCTCGATTGAGCAGCACGCTGCAGAGCAATATCAACGGATCGTGGAGGCGCGTAATGAACATCCGTAACCAAATCGCCCGCCTGAAGCAGACCGCCGGCGACTCCCAGTTTAGCAGCGACGTTCGGCAGATCAGCCAGCTGATGGACGAGTTGAGCGCCGAAGCCGTCGGCGGCGCCGCTGTCACTGGCGAAGTATCTCTCCTCGAAACTTTCAACGCCTCTACGTCCTCCGTCTGCCCCACTCCAACCCCAAACAATCCAAAGGTAACGCGATGAAAATCGGCAAACGCTCAGTTCTCAAGGTCGGCTTGGCCAACCTCCACTACTCCGAATACGAGCACTCTCGTATTGAGTCTCACACCTTCTCCATCCAACGTGCGGACGGGACCAAAGGTGTATGGCAAGCCGGCGGTTTGATGAAGTCCGCTCGCCAACTTCAAACACTCGCGCTGGAGACCTTCAAAGACTTCGGCGAAGAGATCGTCTCGATCCGGGAAAACAAAGATTTCAACGCGTCTGCGATCGAGCGATTGAGCAAAGAAAAAATCGAGGCTGTTTCAGCCGCGCTCCTTCCAGCTATGCAGTCGGTTGCAAAGGATATGCGCACACTCGCAGAAACCGTCACCCAAGGCTTCTCCCCTGTCACTCCGCGCGCGAGTAGTGACATCGCGGGCTTTCTCGCAGACCGAGAGCTAAGAGCGCTTGTGCGCGAACTCAGTCCAGAAGAGCGCCGCAACCTCATGTCTGAGGCTCGTCAAGGTGGTCATCCCGATATCGTCGAAGCAGTGTTGAGAGCAAACCCGATGCTCTCCGGCATCAACTCTGAAGCAGCAGCGAGCCTTTCCCGAGCAGGCATTGCCGCCTCCCGCGCTGATGACCTTGAGGCTCTTCGCCAAATGCTAGCCGTCTATGACGATGTACTTGCTACCACTTCGCAGGTCGGCGTATCGCTCAGTGGAATGGTTGCGAACTCAACTGGCTATGCAGGTCGATTTGAAAAGTGGCGATCGGGTTGTGACGGCTCAGAGGCGTTGCGCGCTTGGCTGGAAAAGATCCCAGCTCGAGGCAAGCCGAAGGCTACGGAGGAAGAATCCGAAGCCGCGTAAGCGGTTCGACTTGCGGCCGTCACGATGCGGCCGCCAACTGGGAGCAAATACCTTGACCACTTACCAGGAACGCTTCGCCAAGGCGTGCAAGACAACCCGCTTTGCACCCTACACGCTGAAACAAGGCCCTGATTCTGGCTACGTCGTGTGGGATGTCCAGCACGTCCGCGACGGCCAGAAGGTGACGATTGACGGGCCGTTCTTCACCGAGGACGAAGCCCGGGTGTCGGCCGATCTTCTGCGCGGCACCTTCCGGGGTGCCAGGGCCTACCAAGGGATTTACGACCGGATCTGGAACTACGACCCTCGGCACGAGCAGGTGACGGTCGACCAGGCGCATATGTCGCGCTCGCTGCTCGCCATACGACTGGGTGTTGAAGTACCCAACAACAGCGCCCAGGGCGCCAAGGAGTAAACCATGGCTATGGCCACCAACTACGGCACCAAAACTCGAATACTGCTGGGCGGCTCGGCAGGTAAGTTGTTCGGGCGCGAACACATTTACGAACTTTCCACCGGCGACACACGGGAGGCCGTGAAGGCGATCGACGTCAACCATCCCGGTTTCGCGAAGTACCTTGCAGAAGCAAAACGGAAGGGCCTCGAATTCGCCGTGTTCCGGAATCGAAAGAACATTAGCGAGAACGAATTGAAAATGGGCGGCGCGAAGGAGATTCGGATCGTTCCGGTGATTGCCGGCAGCAAGCGTGCGGGCCTATTTCAAACCGTGCTTGGCGTAGTTCTGATCGCTATGAGTTCAGTAACGAATGGTGCGACCCTAGCACCAGGTATTGCACTCGCCGCCGGCGGCGTCATTCAGATGCTCAGCCCACAAGCCACCGGCCTGAAGCAGAGCGCATCCCCGGAAAACGCACCGTCATATGCCTTTGGAAGCGCAAAAAACACCACTGCCAGCGGTAATCCGGTACCAATCTGCATAGGCGAGCGACGTTGGGGTGGGATCATCATTTCCGCATCAATTCATGCAGAGGATAAGTCGTAAGTTCCCGAGTTACTAAAGTTTGTTTCAAGTGATGTTCGACGCACAAAAATTATAAAAAAGCCCCGAGCAATCAAAAATGCACGGGGCTTTTCTTGTTTCTCAAACACTCAATCATCATCCATCAATTTAAAAACACGCTTAACAATCATCAAAAGCGTAAGAACCAAATTCGCCGTTAAAAAAACAGAAATCGAAAACAGCAAATTCTTATAATCAAACGCCACCACATTCGCCCATATACCATCCGGCACTACGCCAGACTTAGGAGGAGATACTAGATAAGCGATCATGCATAAAACCGCTGCGAACACAGAGATAATTACGGAGTACGATATATTTACAACCAGCTCTCCCAGCAACCGCTTATGCTGAGTGTAGCGTCGAATAGGAACATCTTCTGGGGAATCCACCTTTGAGAGACTAAGCTCACGAAGATTGTCCGCAGGTTTCACTAAACCTTTCTTAGCGTCACCTAAAACAATGAGCTTCTCACTAACCCTCTTGTTTTGATCATAAACCAAAACGAGCAAGTTCAGTAAAAGCCCAGCGAAGATAGCGCAAACAGATGTCAACAGGCTTATTGTATTGGCTTTGTCGACAATCTCGCTAGAGAACACTAAAGCCGAAGTTATGCCTGGAACAAATAAAAAAATAAATACGTCCGACCATGACACACGGTCTGTTGCGGCGTTTCTCACCGCTGACCTGAAATGCCTTACTAAAATGAACCAAATATTTATCTTTTGGCTCATTTTGAGACCTTCTGAACAAACTCCTTCATCAAGTCTTGGGCGTACTCATGCAAGCTGACCGGTTCCGGACTGCCGTTCTCCATTACGACGTTCTCCTCATCAATATCAATAGCTGCAATAGGTTCGCCATTTCGGAGCGAGAGTACCTTCTTACGTCCTCCTGACTCTACCACAGCTTTAACGTCTGCTGAAAAGTCAGAAAGCATCTCTACGTAAGAGCGGTTAGCTCCATCTGCTTTGTTTCTTAGTCCTTTAATATTTCCGAACCCCATGCCTCTCTTAGGTTTCAAAATCAACTCAGCACGTTCAACACCCAGATTATCAGCGATATCGGCTCCCTTATCTGTAAGCATATATCGACCGAGACGAATTTCCTTCACATCTGACTTATCAAGCCAGTCCTTTACAGATGCTTCGTGAGCTAAAGCGGGCATCTGAACATTAAGTCCAACCATTTTGTTAAAGTAAGAACCAAATTCTCGATGAAAAAAAGTCTTAACCCCTTTATTACCAGCAGTATGCAAGAGAACTACGCCAGTCTTGCTCTTCTCTGGGATACAGAAATTGAAGTACAACGCCCTTACATCTGTTTCGTCATGCTTCTTATCATGCGTTTTTTTCTTACTTTTGATATCCACAATACTTCCAGCAAGCCCATACTCACCGTATTCCAACCAACCGAATACGCTGCGACCGCTTTTCTCTACATCTACAACTTGAATAGTTTTTTTAGTTTCCGTGTCGTCATGCATTTCTTTCTTCAGCGATTCTAAAAATGCATGAATAAAGTCAAGCATATCGTGAGTTCGAATGCTATGAAGCTCGTGGTACCTTTCACCTTTTGGCCCATCCAGCAGATTGTCATGAACCTTAAGAGTGTAAGCAGAAAGCGAGTGCATATGAGTCCTTTCAATTTTTGCGGCAAGCGAATAATAAAATCAAAATAGTGGCACCATAGTAGCTTCCTCTCCACGCGAATTCACCACCGCTTCGTCGTTTTTTTGGCTATGCCTGAGCTGATACGCTCAAATTCGCGTTTATTTACGCATTCCGCTTGATAAGTGACACTCATAGTGCAACAGTATTAGTAGAACACCTTAACTGATACGGAAAGCACATCATGTTCATCCGCGCATACCTCCGAGCATCGACCGAAGAGCAGGACGCCGGCCGCGCCAGGGCATCGCTAGAGCAATTCGCCACCGACCACAACAAGGTTATCGCGAGCGTGTACCTGGAGAACGCCAGCGGCGCATCGGCAGACCGGCCTGAGCTGCTGCGCCTGCTCAAAGATGCACGCAAGGGTGACGTGCTGCTGGTGGAGTCGATAGACCGCCTCTCACGGCTTCCTGTGGAGGACTGGCAGAAGCTCAAGGCTGCGATCGACTCGAAGGGCCTGCGAATCGTCGCGCTCGACCTGCCAACCAGCCACCAGGGAATGCAGGACACCAAGGGCGACGAATTCACCGGTCGGATGTTGGGTGCGATCAATTCCATGTTGGTGGAGATGATGGCCG
>Ga0213824_1002057_pt1 | contig 10193 bp, 8 predicted proteins | sample MC6MC0906MG_FD_179892 | JGI IMG/M metagenome (GOLD analysis project Ga0213824, IMG submission 179892) | Enriched soil aggregate microbial communities from Iowa State University, Ames, United States - MC6-MC0906-MG | ecosystem: Environmental > Terrestrial > Soil > Unclassified | place: USA: Iowa...
TACGCCAAACAAATCTGCAGACTTTTGCTGCTGCAACTGCCTTGCGGTAAAATATTAAAATCATAAATCTACGGAGGTTGTTATGACAGTTTAAATTGTAAAAGAATATTTTTTAATCTTGGTATAAGTGACCGAATCAAAGAATTCAGTGATTCTTGCGCCACAGTCGAGGAAGCGGCACAAACCATTGGCGTTGCACCTTCAAGAATAGCAAAAACCCTGACTCTGCGCAAAGAAGATTGGTGTATGATGTTGGTTATGGCAGGCAATGCGGGGATTGGGCAGCGTATCTACCTTCGCTATTCCTGATGCTGTTTCTGTTTATATTGATATCTCAGTCAGGCAATATGATACTTTGTTTCCGGCTTGCGCAAGCCCATGTCATGTCATTGAGCTATCTCCGGATGAGATATTTCAATACGGACATGCAATCGAATGAGTGCATGTATGCAAAGTTTTATAATGCCGTAACTACGTCTACCCGTTTCTGCTTCAGAAATTAACAAACTGAACTTTCAGAAAAACAAGCAATCACTCAAGCCACCTTCCTGCGATGTTCTTTATCCTGCATAGATGCAACGCTTCACTCAGCAATTATCCATATAACTCCTATGTTTTTTTTCTGGAGTTTAGATCTTTTAGAGTGGGGGGCTTAACCTTCATGGTTCATCGTGACCCCTGCCACAGTCCACCCAAAAGGCAGACCTGCTCCTTGGCGGAACAGTCTGCCTTTTTCTTATTACTGCGTCTGGGCAATCAAAAAATAGAGATTGCTGCTCTTGCCACCATTTTCCCTCCACCGCTGTTCCTTGCGAAGATAACCTTGTATTTCCAAGTCGGTAAGGGCTCGTTTTACTGTGCTGCGGGATAAGTTCAGTTCCCTGGCAATGGTACCAATAGCCGGATAACATTTACCATCCCTATCAGCCCTGTCATGCAAATACATATAGACGGATTTTGCCCGATGCGGCAGCTCTGAGTTGTATACTGATGTAAAATAAGCCACAGGTTCACCTCCCTGGCCTTTGCTTCTGCTCCATGGGTTCCAGATTAATGGGGGGAGCCGGAGTATGTGCCATTCCTGCCGAAGGAGGCGATGTATACTCTGTTTCCTCCGGCTCCGGTTCAAAGGAAGCATTGCGCCGGATAATTTCTTCCTCCACCTTGCGACGGTCAGCATATTCCACCTTTCGTGCAGACTGCTCTGCAATTTCAAAAATTTTTCCGAAAGTAATACCCCATTCAAGGAATAACTTTAGCCGGGTTCGCATAGGACAGGTTCCTGTCTTTGTTACAACGAATCTTCCTTTGGGCATAGATTTCAGCTCATCTGGTGTCATTAGCGGTCTTTCGATCATCTGCAGGGACTGGCTGGGGTCGTTCTTTCCCCGGCTGACGGAACCGCTCATAACGGTCTGACTGCCGAGAGCCTTTGACAAAATCTGCGCCGATTCACTGTTGGGGGCAAAGCCTCCGAACACGGTATCCTGACAGTTATCTATGATGATGGCGGCGCCTTCTTTTCCGTAGTTTTTCTCTAGCTGGGCAAAGCTCTGGATGATGGCGACAATGGACACGCGGCGGGAGCGGCTGGCCGAGAACATCATTTCTGCAGACTCAATTTTTGGTATGGTTCCGATCTCATCCAAAAACATCATGATACGGTTTGGGAGCTTACCTCCATACTCATCTGCTACCGAAAGAATTTCACGGTAGAGCTGCTGTACAATTAAGCTGATGATAAAATACTTTGTGTTATCTTCCTCCGGCATAACAAGGAAAACTGCACTTTTCTGCTTACAGAACTTTTCTGCGTCAATAGCTGTATCAAAGCACAGTATCTGTTCCAGCTCTGAGTCCAGGAAGGCGTTAAGCCGGGACAGAGCCGTGGACAGGACACTCTGCATAGCTTGCTCTGCGCTGTTTAGAGCGGCGCCGGCAAACCACTTTGTTTTATGATCGTCCGGTAGGTGTGCCAACAACATCTGGAACAGTGTTCGGCCCTTGACACCGCTGGGGGCTAACAGATCTTGAATGAGCTTAAACACAGACACGATATGCCGCTCTTTCGGTTCACAGTATTCCGCAATCAGCAGGATGACAGAGGTTAAGAGTCCTTCTGCGGCATCATAAAAGAATGCATTCTGTCCAGCGGCAGAGCTGTCAAAGCCGCCGGAGCTGATGATGGTCTTGGCGGTTATTTTTGCATACTTCTCTGCTCTGGCCTTATACGCCAGACTCTCTGGATGGGCAAGGTATAAATCCATATAGCGGTTTACCAGATGAAGCAGATTGTTTCCGTCTGAGCGGGTGGGATTTCTAAGATCAATGACTGACACCTGGTAGCCGTAGTAATCCTTGGCAATACCCGCATAGTTGCGGTAAAGGTCACCCTTTGTATCGGTAGTGATAAAGCTCATACCGGAAGCACAGGCATACTCCAGGTTGGGATAGAGAAAATTAGCAGTCTTCCCGACACCTGCAGCACCGATCATCAGACAGTGGACATCATCGTCATCCACTAACGCATAGCCGTGTGGAGCCGTTTTATCGAATAGGGATGCCTTTTGCCAGCCCACAATTAACCCTTGTGCCGTCGGGAGATTCTCTCCCTTCCGCCATTTTTCCGGCTCATACCGAACTGCCGTGTATACTGTTTGTATTTCCTTTTTGGTGGCCCATCTTGCTGTACCATGCTGACCATCACCCACGGTTTTTGACTTGATACCGTTTAAGGTATAATAGTGAGCAAGCAGTGATAAAAAGCCGATCACACCGAACATGGTCAGTCCGGCAGCAAGCAGCGTTACAAGTTGCGATGTTTGCACAGTCATCCCTCCTTCACATCGTCATGGTAAAATTTACAGTTTGCTCCTGCCTGGGTGCTTGCTCCTGCGCTTCCAGCACGATGAACATTTGCGCTTTCATACAGCTAAGAGCCAGTGTAAGGCAGGAACGCATAAAAAGCTTCTGTTCGTCTGCCGTGCGGATACCAGGAGTACGGATGCGGCTGGACACATCCCTCACGGCAATTCGAATATCCTCCGCTTTGGAGCGCAGCCAGCCCCGATCTTCATGAGGCTTGTATTCCGCCTGCAGCCAGCCTGCTACACGCTCCATGGATACCGGAATTTCCATCTGCCGGCAGGTGTTCTGAATGGAAATCAAAGCACAAGCCACTGTCTGGCCGCATTGTTCCTCTAATACGTTTCGCTGGAGACTATCTGAGCGCAACAGGGGCGCCAGCTGTTCACATTCATTCAGCAGGCGGGCATTGGCGTCCTGATTTACAGACTGCATTCGACAAACCTCCAGCACTGCCGAACACATCTGTGGCAGAAGCACCAGCTTCGGATGTTCTTGTGCCGGAATGGGATCGATGCCATGAAGAGCCTTTAAGTCCTCATTCCAGTCCTTAAACTCCGATCTGAGAACGGAAATGTCCATATAGGCAGGATCGTAATAATTCTTCTCGCAGAGAATATCCTTGAGTCGGCCAGTGGCTTCAATCCCTGCCGCGTCATGGTCCAGACACAGCACCGGGTTTTTCAGATGTGGATGCAGCTCCAGTTGGCGCAGCAGGGCATGCTCCGATACACCATCCAGCGTCACATAGCTGTGTTGCTTCCAGTCCTGCTTGTTCAGGGTAATAAAGGACAGCATATCCACCGGAGCTTCAAAGACATAGAGGGTGTCACTTTCCCCGATCCAGTGGAAGCTATAACAGGGATCACTGCCCTCCACATTTCCCTTGTAAGGCTCACCCTGCGTATAAGTACCTCGTTTATGGGCGTGCCTGGCAACTGCATTCTCATCCAGCCCTACAAACACGGCGTTATGATACTGCTTATCCTCATAGATGAGCTTTTTGTGTGCAAAATGGGACAGGACGTCCCGGCCAATGAAACGCTGCTTGATGAGATAGGCGAAAACCCTCCGCATGTCCGGGTTTTCCTCCGGCAATGCAAATTCCTTACGAGGCGGAGGGGCACTCTTCTCTGTCTGGTTCCATTCCACACCGGATTCCCCACCAAGCAGAAAAGAGACTGCATCGGGGAAGCTCATATCGTAGAATTGCTGAACAAAGTCAATGGCGCGGCCGCCCTCCTTGCGGGAATGACGGAACCATTCGTTGCCCCGCACAGTAACACTGTCATACCGCTTCCAGCGATATTCCCGGCCGGAGCGAACCAACTGCTCGCCTTGCCGCTGGAGGAAGTCCACCAGATCCACTGCATTGGCCCGCTGCTTTTGTTCATCAGTAAAATACACATATGCCATGCCAAAGCACCTCCTTTATCGCTTGCGTTTCCCGCAGCGCATGTGCCCATGGCGGACACAAAAAAACGCCGCCCGCTGATGAACGGACGGCTTGGGATACAATTGTTTTTGCTGCATGGAGGGCAGCTGTTTCGTCTGCCCATGAGATTGTTTTCGCATGGAAACCTCCTTCATATTTAATAGGCTGTGAATTTTTGTTCGTGATCGTCCGGAGCATGGCCCTGGGCGATCTTTTTCTGTCGAAGCTTTCTGCGCAGTTTGCTGTCCGTGTGCATACCGGGAACACCTGGCAGTCTTCTGGCTTCTTCCTGAAATATCCGGCTGGCATGATGTAAGAGCCGGGTGACAGCCAGAAATAGGGAAGGGTCGCGGAACGAGTCCAGATGGTCAAGAAAAAACTGTGCATATTGATTACCCTGTTCCGCAGAAAGGGTGAGCCACCTCACAGCGGTCTCCCGGTCACGGGGGGTATCCCGTCCCAGCAGATAAAGTTTACCGAGGGCGTATTGCGCATACTGGTTACCTTGTTCCGCCGAAGCGGTCAGCCAGCGTATGGCAACTTCTATATTCTTAGTAACATCTTCGCCAAGCAGATACAGCTTCCCAAGCTGGTACTGCGCATATTGATTTTCCTGTTGGGCAGCAGCGGTCAGCCAACGAATGGCATCTTCCATGTTTTTTGGAACATCCTCTCCTTTCAGATAAAGCTTACCGAGCTGGTACTGTGCATATTGATTGCCTTGCTCCGCTGACTTTTGAAACAGTTCCAGCGCCTTGGAAATGTTCTTTGGCACATCCTCGCCAGTCATGTACAGCTTCCCAAGCGCATACTGCGCAAATTGGTTGCCAAGGTCAGCAGATTTTGTCAGCCACTTTAATGCGGCATCTATATCCTTGGGTGTGTCATCTCCCAGCAGATAGAGCTTTCCCAGCGCATAGGCGGCGTAGGAATTATCCGGCTCTGCTGCCAGTGTAAAAAGCGCAATTGCTTTTGATATATCCTTTTCCACATGATTTCCGTCCCGGAAAAGCTTTCCGAGAGCATACTGTGCCAGTGCATTGCCGTTATCCGCTGATTTTATGAGCCACTGGATGGCTTTCTCCGCGTTAAAATGCCCGCTGTCCGCATCCAGATAAATTTTTCCCAGCATATATTGTGCATGGACATTCCCCAGCCGGGCAGATTTTTCAAAATAGCGAAGAGCCTCGTCCACATCTTTTTCTGTTCCGGTTCCGGTGTAAAGTATCTGTCCAAGGCGGTATTGCAGCTTGTCATCACGACTTTGCCGTTCCATCTGCAAAAAGCCCTGGAAGGCGGCCTCAAAGTGCAGTTCCGCCTCGTCAGCGTTTGGCGCTGTTCCAACTCCGTCCCGATACATCTTTGCCAGCTCATAATCCGCATAGGGCATTCCCTGCGCAGCGGAGCGTTGGTACAGGCTGAATGCAGTCTGAAAATCCTGCTCCACGCCCTGTCCCCGGTAATACAAACCGCCAAGGGAGTATTGGGCGTATTTGTGACCTTTGGAAGCCGCTTGCTGAAACCAGTCTGCCGCTTCTGCGTAGTTCTGCTCCGTGCCAAGTCCCGCTGCATACAGCTTACCGATACGGTATTCTACATAGCGATGTTCCTTTTTGGCTTCAATCGCCAGAAACGCGGCAAGGGCCTTTCCGTACCAGTCAAAGGCAGTATCTGCTTCCATCTCTGTACCCAGACCGTCTGTGCACATTCTTCCCAGGTCATGCATCGCAAGTGCATTGCCGTCCTCCGCTTCCAGCAGGAACAGGGCAAGGGCCTGTTCAAAGTCCGGCTCTAAAAGATCACTGCCGTATAGGAAGGCTCGGGCCTGATTATAGCGGCTGTTCCATGCGATATGTGGCTTCCCGCTGGATGACGCTGTATCCGCACTGCCGGAATGTCCCGTGGTCGATTCGAAGTCCTGATCGTTGTCAAACCCGGACTGCAAGTCTTCTGCTTCCTCATTCAATTCCTCGTCAGGCACCGCATCTGACATCATTTCGAGATCCTCCGGAATGATCGTTTCCTCCATGATAAGTTCATCCTGATCATCTCCCTCAAAGGAGAACTCCTGATTGCCCAGCCGGACTGCTTCCGCAATTACCATATTCTTTATCTGTTTAAATTCCTTTTGCTGAGAAAGAGGGAGTGGTGGCGGAAGCTCATCCCTGTAAGTACGCAGTACCTCATTGCGAAGCTCGCACCATTGGCCGTAAGCCGCTGCCACACGTTCTTCCTGTGCCAGTTCATCCACGATGCGGTTCACCAGTTCCTTAACCGGTGCTTTTAGATAGCCATACTGCTTTTTGCCGGTGGTGTGCCGAAGACGTTCTGCCAGCTGTGAAAGTAGTTCCTCCAGCACGGGATTGTCACAGGCACCAGTCTGCATTTGTACCAGAAGTACCTGCAGGGCATCCCGGCTCTGCGATGTCAGCGCATTTCTACGCTCTGTCTGCTCTGCATAAATCTGCAGCAGATCCTGCTGAAAGATTTCCCGTGCCAGACTGCTCCGCATGGCTTCAATGCCCGGCTTCGTTACAAAGCCCTCACGGGAATCAACCGAATACACAATCATATGGCAGTGAGGGTGATGTCCCTCATCGTGATAGGCCGCATACCACCGCAGGTTCTCCGGTTCGATTTTCATCTGCTGGGCAAAGACATTTCGCTGCTTACGCAGCAGCGCCATCCATGCGGCGGCATTGTCGTACCCCAGCCGGGCGGCGTCTTCCCGCCGCAAAGATATGATGGGCGTCCAGATGTTTCCGGTATGTTCCGCTACCTCCTTCGCTGTCTGTGACAACACCAGCGGAATATCCTCATCGGAGAACAGACCATGGGTATCCAGTCGTTCAGCATGAGGACGGGTGGCGATATAGTTGACATAGACTTCCTTGTGTGCCAGTTGGTCAAGATTCTGATCCAGAGCAGCGGAGATAAATTCAGAGGCATTTTCCATGGTAGGCTTCGCCAGATAATCCTCATACTCGAACAGCCCGGTGGAATCCGGAAACTGCTCCAAAATATCTGATACCAGCAGCTTTTGCTTATTCGTGGCATGACGGTTTCGCATCCGCTCCGGAAGCTTCTCTACACCATCCCGTGTGGCAACATAGGTAACCAGATTTTCCGCATGGGCCGCTGCATTTTTTAAGTAGCGGCATTTAAAGATAATTCGTGGCATAATCAGTCACGCCTTTCCCGCTTCTGGAAGCTCACAACATCCTCAAAGGTCACAGAACCCACTGACCGTTTCACGTCCTCCACACATTTGCCGCGGAGCTTGCGCAATGTGTTTTCATCGTAATCTGCATTGACGGCGAGGATATTCATCATCATGCTCATCTCCACCGCCAGCTTGAAGGTAAGCCGTGCCATACGGTTTTCCAGACCATCCACCATGCCGGTCATGGCCGAGGTGATGGCGGCAGGAAGGAACCGGACACCTTCCTCTGCTGAGATATAACCGCAGTAGAATTTAATCGCCTTTTCAATGAATTCACTCTGGCTCTGGCAGTTATCTCTTTTGTACCAGTCTGCCACCAGCTGTCTGGTTTCCGGATACATCCACAAAGGGAACTTCTTTTTGATTTTTTCTTCTGACATAGCAAACCTCCATTTCTATCAAAAAAGAGCTGCAACACCTGTTGCAACACCTATGAAAAGTCTTTATTTCCTGCCTTTATCGGTATTCTGTTTTCCTTACAACCCCGAAGACAACTCCTTGGGTGTTTTTACGACCCCGATGAAAAACCGCTTTTCTCCCCGCATTGCGGGGAGATGTGAGCCGGAGCGGGGCGTTTACGACCCCGCTCCTTTAACCCGCATCGTTTTCGACCCCATGGTTCACCACGACTTTCCTTGTTTCGCCAGCCGTCAAGCTTGTGCGCACACGGCTTCAACAGGGGCTACAGCTCTCTTATGGTGTAACGCTGCCACCCCAGCCGGAAGAACGCAACACAGGGGCACACGGGCGGCAACGTGGCGTATCTACATCTGCTGATTGCTTGTGCCTGTCAGCGGCTCGGATTCCTCCTGCAGCTGGAGGCTGTAATCCTCCAGCGTCATACCCTCCTGCTTCATGCAGTAGTCCTGCATTTTGCTCAGCAAAAGCTCCTTTTCATGATCATCCAGCTGATAGGCCAGCTCTTCGCAGGAGCCATCCCCACGATTTAAGACAATGTCCAGGGTATCACACACCTGTCCATGAACGATATCATAGTTAGCGTAGACATTGATCCAGTCATCGTTATTCGCTGTTTCCACATGAGTTCCGAATATCTCGTCCACATTGAAGGGGACATTGATATAAAAATTGAGGCGCCCATCCGTTTCCATGATCTCGTCTGAAAAGGAGATATCACCTCCCTTCAGCTTGCGGCAGCCTGCCGTGATCAGTGGAGCCGGCTGTGTCAGCTCACGGCCTTCGAGACGTTCAAGAAAAATAGGCCAGCGCTTATCCTCCGGAAGATAATTGGCACGGTAGGCATAATAGGCTGCAGTGCCGGTGTCCTTCATGGAGTAAGCCTTCCAACCATCCATGATATTGACTCCGGAAATCATTTGCCGGTCAAAGTCAATGTCAAACACGCCGGTAATCCGACCGGTATTGTCCATCCGCTTTTTCACGTTTTCTTCAAACTGTACGGCGTTGATGGAAACAGAATTCCGGAACAGGGCTGTAAAGCTCTCCGGCTGATATTTTAGCTCACCGCGCTGGTATCTGCTTACCAACAACGCCAGCTGCATCAGCTCCAAGCAATAATCCGATTCGAAGCAATGGCTGTCGCCGTTTTCTGTCACATGGTATACGGAAAACCGTCGCATCTCCTGTGCGCGCTGCTCAGCAGCAAGGCGTTCTGCATTGATCCGGTTCTCAATTTCAATTCGCTCCTGCTCGGGAACAGTTTGTATATATAGTTCCACCAGCTTTTGCTGCATGATAGCTTTTATGTCAGTGCCTTTTTCATAAAGGACATCCGACAGTGCGGTATATTGGTATTTATTGAGCCAAAGCTCGATTGATACGTCACCCATTTCAATCCTCCTGTCATTTCAGAGTTTAAGATTCATGCCAGGTACCTGCTCTTCGCCCTGCGAGGATTCTTAAGAGCCGAATTCACAGATACTCTCAATCCGGGATAGAAAGACCTTTTCGTTTTGATCCTCCTTTCATCCACACACTGATTTTCGCAGCGCGAACCTCAGAGAAAAAAAGAGGCAGCACTCACACTACGCGCCGCCTTCCACCGCTGCTTCAATTCGTTCCCGCACATCGGAGGGAACATACTTTTCATAAAGCGCGGGAAGCACCGATTCCAGTCCTTCCTGCAGCTCTGCTTCTGTCCGATACTGCCAGAGGGCCTCCAGCCTTTCTGTGCTGTAACAAACAGAAATTACCGCTGTTTTCATTGATAACATCTCCTTTTCATAGAATTCTTGAATAAATAAGTGAGCTAAGTTGGTGCATACCGTTTACACCCATACCGAAAAACTGTGCCAAATTGGTGCAAGTTATTTTTACCTTAACAGGTATTAGGCAGGGAAGTGGAGCCGCTACAATTCCTCCAACGCGTGGATCAGGCTGTCAGGGAGCTCTTCCAGATGCACAGCGGCCTCCGGCACATTTGTCGAAGAAGGGACTGTTACCCGGAGCTGATTCAGTTCTTCCCGAACAGCCTGCCGCACCACTTGTTCCAGCTGAACATTTTGCTCTAAGGCGAGAATACTGGACACCACAAATTCTGTGCGCTGGCGGCTGGCCTGCTGCGTGAACAGCCGCTCCGCCTCCCGGTGTCTGGGATCGTCCATGTCAAAGGACAGATAGTAACGCTTGCGCATATTCCTAACCCAGAAGGAGCTTGTACCCGTCTGCATTTGCAAACCGGTTAAGCAC
>Ga0213824_1002062_pt1 | contig 10178 bp, 10 predicted proteins | sample MC6MC0906MG_FD_179892 | JGI IMG/M metagenome (GOLD analysis project Ga0213824, IMG submission 179892) | Enriched soil aggregate microbial communities from Iowa State University, Ames, United States - MC6-MC0906-MG | ecosystem: Environmental > Terrestrial > Soil > Unclassified | place: USA: Iowa...
AAAAGGAGATTAAAAAAATTGCACCAGCAATACAACTAAATAAAGAAAAAATAAAGATACTTTTTGTGGAAAAATTACAGAACAATGAACCAGATTTCCTACATATGTTTCAAGATGATGTCAACAAAATAGAAGGATTCACAATGTCTTTAATTGATATGGTTTTTGGAGCTGTGATGCAAGAATCTTTAAAGCAATTTATCCCATCCATAAAACCAATGGTACATCAGTACCAAAGCTTAGGCCTTTTACCAGATCACTATAAAAACTTAGGTAAATATTTAATAATTTCTATTCGCGAAGCATTGGAGGAAAGTGTAACACATGAAGAAATTATTGCATTTCAATTAATATTTTATCGATTAGCAGAAATTGCAACGCGATTAGAAAAAAGCGACTACAAAAAAGTAAAGATAGGTATGCAAACATGGTTTTTTAAATCATTTAGAGTTGTGAAAAAAGTACAGGAAAGCGATTTAGTCGTGTTAATTTATATTGTACCTATAGATGGTAATATAGCACCCATACATGGAACAGATAACTTTGTTTCAGTGCGTTTAACAATGCTAAATGAAGCGCCTTCTCTTCAGAAAAGTTACCGAGTAATTGAAAAGACAGGCCATAAAGGATATGTAATGATTATTAATCGAAGTGCTAACGATCGTCTAACGGATTATTTATTTAATCGGTTATCTGAAGGGGATACACTTGAGATTACCTTACCAAAACGTAATAGCTGCTAGTCTTTTTTAAAGAAGGCTAGCAGCTAAGAAAATGCTATTGGTCGGCAATTAAATAGCCTTTATTTTCTAATGTACGCTCAATCAAATTTAATATTTCAGTTGAAGGTGCAGAAATGACATGTAGATGTGTACCTCCAGTGAGCTCGGATAAGTAGCTTGCTTGTGTTTCATTAACGCGTTCAATAAATTGTTTAACCTCATGCCGATTAGAAACCATAAGAGACGCAGTAATTTCACCATAAATTGGATGCTCCACGATAACATTTTTCACTGTTCCACCGCAGTCAACTATGGTCAACAGCTCATCTTCAGCATCCTGTGATGTATGGAAACAGGGGATTGTCCGCTCTACTGTGTGCTGTAAGTGCTCCTGGTGCATATAGAGATAGCCTTGACTAGTTGCAATAATAGGCTCATTTCTAGCCTTTAATAATGTCATATCGTTGACAATGACTTGTCTTGATACATTGGCGAATTTAGCTAGATCTGTGCCTGTTATAGGTGTTGTACTATTTTTTAATTGTGCTAGAAGATGCAGTCTGCGTTCCTCGCCTAACATTTTTTTCATAAGAGATCACCTCTGCCTGTAATAAAGGAAGCAGTTTTCCTTAAAGCCTAGTGTACCATGAAGCATTTCTAACATGCGTGAATTTTTTGTATCCAAATGAAACATTGAACATATGATACGTAGAGAGGAAGGGAGGAAAACATTGCGTATTCATATTGTTCAAAAGGGAGATACGTTGTGGAAGATAGCCAAAGAATACGGCGTTTCGTTTGAAGATTTAAAGAGACTGAATGCCCATCTTGCTAATCCAGATTATATTGTTCCGGGCATGGAACTCATTTTGCCTGAAAAAATAAACAAAGAACCGCATCGAGATGGGAACAGAGAGGGACATAGAGAAACAAACTGGGGAACACATAAAGAAGGACATAAGGAAACACAAATGCACAAAGAATCACCTACAAAGCCAGTTAAAGAAAGTGTTAAAAAAGAGGTACAAAGACCAATGCCGCCACCAGTTGTGGTGCCACCACCACCGATGCCAGAACCACAGATGATACCAATACCTTACCCAATGCCAATGCCGATGCCACAACAACCGATGTTTGTACCACAGCCTGTAGAGCTAAGCTGGCACCAGCAAGTAGTTATGCCGCAGATAGAGCAAACACAAACCGTTGCTCCACCACCAGTACAAATTCAACCGCCACCTGTTATACAACCGCCACCGCCAATGCCACAACCGATTTATATCATGCCACCACCAATGCCAGCAGTACCACATTGTTCTAGTTGCCATCAGCCAGTCCCTCATCATATGTGGTGGCCAATGCAAATGCCAATGCAGATGCCGATGCAAATGGAACCTCGAGTAGAAGCCTATACAATGCCACAGCAACCAACATCTTGTGAAATGAAGGGTAGTCATGTAGCTGGAATGGAGAATTTCTTAGAGTCAAGCACATCACCGTTCTTCCAAAAACCTGAAGCATATACGCAGCCTCAATTCCAACCTATGCCAGAGATGACTATGGGGCAGTCTTGTGGTTGCAATACTCAACCAATGATGCCGAATTGGCAAATGGACCCATGTCACTGCCCACCGCCATGCCCACCACCGCCACCATGTCCATCGGCTTGCCCACCGCCATGTCCGACATGTGGACCATGGGTGTCACCGCACTTATATCCAGGCGGGATGACGCCTTATCGATGGTGAAAAAGCATATATTATTGAGGAACTAAAGCCTAATATTTGGAAATATAAATATCGTTCCAAAACCTATTTTGTCAAACGTGCAAAGCAATTAGAAATAGTAGAAAAAGTAAAGGCAATCCATCGACAGCTTGGACGGCTTGAGCCTTCATTGGTTTTGCCTATAGTGAAAAGTGATGATGAGAATTTAATTGTGCAGATATGGCAAGAGGGTAGCCATAGTGCTAATTTTACTCATAAAAAGGACAGAATAGAATCTCTTAAGCTATTAATTGCTTTACATGATACCCATAAAAAAATAGCCTGGCAAAAAGTACCGGGCTTACACACCTATTCACAGCTTTTAAAATGGCAAATGCGTTATCTACGTTTTAAGAGCAGGCGCAATGAATTCCGCGCTTTTTTAACAAAAGAAGAAATAGATCAGATTTTACACTATAGTGATAAATCCTTACAGTTAATCTCTATGGAGGACGTACCTGAAAAAGATATTACACTTTTACATGGAGATGTTGTACATCATAATTTTTTAAGGTGCTCTGATGGCGAATTAAAGTTAATTGATTTTGATTTGGCACATCTTGGAGAAGCGGATGATGAATATATTTTATGGTTACATCGGGTATTGCCAGCAGTAGATTATGACCTTACTAAAATTTTCTCAGAGCTACCAGAGCTGAAGCGATTAGATAAAAGAAAGCTACATCGTTTAAAATATCCAAATGAACTATTACGTGAATGGCTTTTCGCAGTAGATTTACCATTAGATCAGCAACTAGTATTTTTAGATTATTTAGTACCGTTTACTAAACGTGCTCTCACATACTGGCCAAAATTGTGGTACGATATTGATAGAATGATGAAAAAATGACCGTCTATTGGCGGTCATTTTTGTGTGGGTGCAACTACTATACTATTTCTTATAGTCGAGCATTCGTTCGCTATATGCTATAATCGAAGACGATGATTGTGAGGGATTATAGATGTATGACTATTTAAAAGGACAAATAACACGTATTACCCCTGAGTATATTGTGCTAGAGCAGCAAGGAATTGGCTGGCAGCTAAACACACCGAATCCATTTGCGTTTAGAACATCTGCACTTGAACAACAAATTTTTGTACATTTACACGTACGTGAGGATGCGCAAGTATTATATGGTTTTCCTAATTTGGACCAACGAGCACTATTTCGTAAGCTCATTTTAGTTTCAGGGATTGGGCCAAAAGGAGCGTTGGCTATTTTAGCTACAGGTAACCCGCAGCAGGTAATCGGCGCTATTGAACGAGAAGATGAAACTTTTTTAGTAAAATTCCCCGGAGTAGGGAAAAAAACAGCACGGCAAATGATTTTAGATTTAAAAGGCAAGCTTGGCTCCTTACTGGACACAATTGAATTGCCTAGTACCGAGGATGAGTTACCACTGTTCGGTGTGAATCTGTATAAACATGAGCTGGAGGAGGCTATTCTTGCTTTAATGGCACTTGGTTATTCTGAAAAAGAGCTAGAAAAAGTACGTCCACAGCTTGAGGAAAATGAAAAGCTTCAAACGACAGATGCCTTTATGAAACAAGCGTTACAATTGCTACTTAAGTTGAAATAGTGAAAGGGGGAAAAGTACATGTCTGAACGTATGATGGCTAGTGAGGCAGGCGGCTATGATGAGCAATTTGAATTATCTTTAAGACCCCAGCGATTGGCACAATATATTGGACAGCATAAAGTAAAAGAGAATTTACAAATTTTCATTGAGGCAGCAAAGCTTCGTCAGGAAAGTTTAGATCATGTGCTGTTATATGGACCTCCTGGACTTGGGAAAACGACACTAGCTGCTGTTATTGCCAATGAAATGAATGTCAATGTGCGCATGACAAGCGGACCTGCAATCGAACGTCCTGGAGATTTAGCAGCTATTTTAAGTTCATTGGAGCCTGGAGATGTACTATTTATCGATGAAATTCATCGCTTGCCACGAGCTATTGAAGAAGTACTTTATCCAGCCATGGAAGATTTTTGCTTAGATATTGTTGTTGGTAAAGGGCCTGAAGCACGTTCTGTCCGTCTTGATTTGCCGCCATTTACGCTCGTTGGTGCCACAACAAGGGCTGGCGCATTATCGGCACCTTTAAGGGATCGCTTTGGTGTACTGCTGAGGTTAGAGTATTATGATGATACATCACTTGCTGAAATTGTCGTGCGTAGTGCACATTTATTTGATGTGGAAATTGAGCAAGTAGCAGCAGGTGAAATGGCTAGACGCTCGCGTGGCACACCTCGTATAGCAAATCGCTTGTTGAAACGGGTGCGAGATTATGCACAGGTGCTTGGAGATGGTATGATAACAGAGAATCTTGCAAAGCAAGCATTAGAGCTATTACAAGTCGATCCTAGAGGACTTGATCATATAGACCATAAACTAGTGACCAATATGATTGAGCGCTTTCAGGGAGGTCCTGTAGGCTTAGATACACTAGCTGCATCCATTGGTGAGGAGCGGGTTACAATAGAAGATGTCTATGAGCCATATTTAATGCAGATTGGCTTTATCCAGCGTACACCACGTGGAAGAGTCGCTAGTCATTTAGCCTACGAACATTTTGGATATGATTATCCCCAACAAACATAGAAGAAGGAAGTTTTTTTCATGCGTGTAGAAGATTTTGATTTTGAATTACCAGAGGAGCTTATAGCCCAAACGCCGCTTGTCGATCGAACAGCTAGTCGATTAATGGTTGTGACGCCAGGCTCAAAGGAAGTGGAGCATCATCATTTTGCACATATTTTAGATGAGTTACATGCTGGTGATTGCCTTGTGTTAAATGATACAAGGGTACTGCCAGCGCGTTTAATGGGCGTAAAAGAGGAAACAGGTGCCCATATAGAAGTATTGTTACTAAAGCAAATGGCTGGTACGGATGAATGGGAAACACTTGTGAAGCCAGCAAAGCGTGTAAAAGTCGGTACAGTTGTCACATTTGGAGATGGCTTACTGACAGCTACTTGTACAGGAGAGCTTGATCACGGCGGACGTACATTTGAATTTAGCTATAATGGGATTTTTTATGAAATTTTAGAGCAACTTGGTGAGATGCCCTTACCTCCATATATTCGCGAAAAATTAGAGGATAAGGATCGATACCAAACCGTCTATGCTAAAGAACGAGGCTCAGCTGCAGCTCCAACAGCGGGACTGCATTTTACAGAAGAATTACTAGAACAAGTAAAGGCTAAAGGTGTGGAGGTTGTCTTTATCACGTTACATGTGGGACTCGGAACTTTTCGACCTGTCAGTGTAGATTCCATTGAAAATCACGAAATGCATGCTGAATTCTATAGTGTGACAGAAGAAGCTGCTTCAACGATTAATCATATAAAGCGTAATGGTGGCAAAGTGATTGCAGTTGGGACAACTTCTACACGAACATTAGAAACTATTGGCTCTAAATACAATGGAGAAGTGCGAGCAGAACAAGGCTGGACCTCTATTTTTATTTACCCAGGTTATGAATTTACAGTGGTTGATGGCTTAATTACAAACTTCCATTTACCGAAATCTACCCTTGTTATGCTTGTTAGTACGCTTGCAACAAGAGAAACAATTTTAAGTGCCTATCATCAAGCTGTAGAGGAAAAATATCGCTTCTTTAGCTTCGGTGATGCAATGTTTATTCGTCCAAAGAGATAATTAAGGATAAAATCGGAGTACTGTTTTTACTTCAGATAAGAGAGGAATATTTATTTTATGACACAACCAGCAATTCGCTATGAACTACTTCATACTTGTAAGCAAACAGGAGCACGTCTTGGTATTGTGCATACACCACATGGCTCCTTTGAAACACCGGCCTTTATGCCAGTAGGAACGCAGGCAACCGTTAAAACAATGTCACCTGAGGAACTAAAGGAAATGAATGCAGGTATCATCCTATCCAATACGTACCATTTATGGCTTCGTCCAGGAAATGATATTGTCAAGGAAGCAGGGGGCTTGCATAAATTTATGAACTGGGATCGCCCAATTTTAACAGATTCAGGTGGCTTCCAAGTGTTCTCACTTAGTCAATTTCGAAAAATTGAAGAAGAAGGGGTTCACTTCCGCAATCATTTGAATGGAGATAAATTGTTTTTAAGTCCAGAAAAGGCGATGGAAATTCAAAATGATCTAGGTTCAGACATTATGATGGCCTTTGATGAATGTCCACCATACCCTGCAACCTACGACTATATGCTGCAATCTGTTGATCGCACAACTCGTTGGGCGAAGCGTTGTAAAGAGGCACATAACCGTCCAGAAGAGCAAGGACTATTTGGTATTATTCAGGGTGGAGAATATGAGGAATTACGCCGTCGTTCAGCAGAAGCATTAGTAGGGTTAGATTTCCCAGGATATGCTATTGGAGGGCTGTCCGTTGGTGAACCAAAAGATGTCATGAATAGGGTTTTAGAGTTCACTACACCATTAATGCCAGCAAATAAACCGCGTTATTTAATGGGTGTAGGGTCACCTGACTCATTAATCGACGGGGCAATTCGTGGTATTGATATGTTTGACTGTGTACTGCCAACACGAATTGCGCGTAATGGTACACTAATGACTTCTGAAGGACGTTTAGTAGTAAAGAATGCAAAGTATGCTCGTGATTTCGGCCCAATTGATCCGAATTGTGATTGCTATACTTGTAAAAATTATTCACGTGCTTATATTCGACATCTTATTCGTACTGAGGAAACATTTGGTATTCGTTTAACGACATACCATAACTTACACTTCCTATTGAAATTAATGGAACAAGTACGTGAGGCAATCCGTGAAGATCGTCTAGGTGATTTCCGAGAAGAGTTTTTCGAGAAATATGGCTTTAATGGACCAGATGCTAAAAACTTTTAATTTTGGTGTTGTAGCAAAATGATGTGTTACAAAAATAGTCAAAAGATAATGTGAATCACTGTGAATAGTGTATATTTCTAGCAAAATATTGTCTATTATAGAAAAAATATTAGTAATATAGAAAATTTTTGGGCTTGTCCATCGCTTTTTAAGGGTGGAATAGTCTATACTAAAAAAAGTGATAATGGAAAGGGGGCAAGAATTATGAATTCGTATTTACAATTTATACCAATAGTGTTGATGTTCGTTGCAATGTGGTTTATTTTAATCCGCCCTGCTAAAAAAAGACAGCAGGAAACACAAAATATGCAGAGCAATTTGCAACGTGGAGATAAAGTAATTACAATAGGTGGCTTACATGGTGTGATTGATTCGATTGAGGATACAGCAGTAACATTGAAAATCTCAGAAAATGTACGTGTAAAATTTGATCGTCAAGCAATTGGACGTATTGTAAATGAAAAGTGATAAACTTCGATTTAAAGGTGTTGTCCAACATAAATTTGGACAACGCCTTTTGTATTTCTAATCGCCCCTTCAATTATTTTGACTAAGCATCTCTGTATAAAATGCAACATACACGGTCACCTTGTTAGTATGGGGGTGACTGTATGGAAGAATATTTAATTATTATTTTTAGAACATGCTTTATCTATGTGTTTATTCTAATCATTTTTCGTTTAATGGGTAAACGTGAGGTTGGTGAATTATCCGTCATCGATTTAGTGGTATCCATTTTAATGGCTGAGGTTGCCGCATTTGCACTTGATGACTTTGAAAATCCTTTAATGAATGCTATTTTGCCAATTATCATGTTGTTTTTTATTCAAATAGGAAGTGCTTATTTATCATTAAAAAATAAGAAATTCCGTGATTTAGTGGATGGTGATCCAGTTTTACTGATAAAGGATGGTGTCATTTTAGAAAAAGAAATGCGCAAGCAACGTTATAATTTAGATGATTTGTGTCAGCAATTGCGCGAAAATGGCACTGCCTCTGTTACAGAAGTTGCTTACGCTTATTTGGAGCCCTCTGGGAATCTTTCTGTTTATGAGAAAGATGAAAAGGCATTTGTATACCCACTGATTATCGACGGCGATATTCAAGAAAGACATTTGAAACTTCTGCATAAGGATGCTGAGTGGCTAATGGCTGAGTTAGCCAAAAATAATATTACAAATTGTAAAACTATATTTTTTTGTATTTGGGAAGATAATCGGCTCCATATTCAACTGAAAGAATCTTAAACTTTTTTCACTAATTTCCGTAGGTACTGGACATCCGTAAAACGTAGCTGATTCGAAAAAATTAAAAAAGTAAATAGTAAAAATAAAGTTACACAACTACTTAAAATAAAAGGTAAAGACATGATGGGTATTAAAAAATACTGAGTGACACAAACCGCAATAAAGCAGCTATAAGGTACTACAAACATTCTGAAGCCTGCACGTAAATTTTTGCGTTGTCTGACTGTTGCGATATGCAAAAACGAAGTAAGTAATACACCAAATCCAATTGCCACAACTGCCCCCTTTTCCTGTATACCAGGCTGAGAAGCGAGCACGAACATGACAAATAGCTTTCCTAGACCACCGTAAATGGAGTTCATCATGGCAGCGCGGGCCTCGCCTATTGCCTGCAATATCGAGTGCAATGGACTTTGAATATAGTAAAAATAAAAAATAGGGGCTAATATTTTCACATAACCGCGATTTTCTTGTAGATGAAAGAGCTTCATCGCTAGTTCATCACCGTGAACAAAAAAGTACGTAGCGGCAAAACATCCCACTAAAGACGATAATCGCAACGACACGGAGATACGTTCCTGTAAAAGTGGTGTATGTTGACGAGCTACAGCATCGCTAACAGCCGGAATTAGGACAATCGACAGTGCAGTGGATACAAAAGCCGGAAATAACAAAAGCGGCACTAGTACGCCCGAAATAACACCATAAAGAATCGTTGCTGCGGAGGCTGTCAATCCAGCCATTGTTAGAGCCTTTAAAAAGATAATCGGCTCTAAAAACCATGTAAAAGAACCAAATAGCTTGCTTCCAGCAGAAGGGAGGGCTACTCGTAACATGGGTGAGGAAGGATATGCTTCGATTTTATTTTTTCTCGTCAATAATTTTTTCTTTGAGATAATATAATGTATCCACAAATATAAGAAAGCAATGACTTCGGCTAGTAGCGTAATCCCCATGGCAGAGGCGGCTGTTACAGAAGCGTTATTATAGTTTGCTACATATGGAAGCATAAATGTGATAAAGCCAATACGTACAAGTTGTTCAAGCATTTGAGACCAAGCTGTTGGTGTAATTTTTGCGATACCCTGTAAATAAGCACGCAATAGCCCAGAGCCGACTGACACAGGCACCGCAAAGAGCGCAATCCAGAGCGTAAAGGTTGTTTGTTCATTATGTAATAGTGTAGTCGAGATATATGGTATTGCTAGTGCAACAATCGGCATAAAGATGATCATGCCAATAAACGACCAAAGTATAGCCGTTTTCATAACACCAAAGATGTTTTCACGTTTGTTTTTTGCTAGTAGCTCTGCTACAATTTTGGCCACAGCGATAGGTAGTCCAAGTTGAATGAGTGAGATAAAGAAAATAAAAGCAGGATAGACGGTCATATAAATACCGACTGCTTCTTCACCAGCGATACGCATAAACTGCATTCTATAAAAGAAGCCAAAGAGTTTCGATAAAAAAATCACGAACATCAAAAATAGTGTACCTCGTACAAAAGAACTCATGCCATCCGTCCCTTCTCAAGCCGCAAAAATTCATTTACACTATTTGTATGCAAACATGTCT
>Ga0213824_1002066_pt1 | contig 10148 bp, 10 predicted proteins | sample MC6MC0906MG_FD_179892 | JGI IMG/M metagenome (GOLD analysis project Ga0213824, IMG submission 179892) | Enriched soil aggregate microbial communities from Iowa State University, Ames, United States - MC6-MC0906-MG | ecosystem: Environmental > Terrestrial > Soil > Unclassified | place: USA: Iowa...
AGCTATAAACTGCAAGTTCAAATATGAAATAGCCGCCTGTGACTACTGCGCTGCATACCACGCCGGCGGTTAAAAAAGGCAGTACGCGAAATCCTCCCGACCGGCTCCGGGAACGCAGATGTTTGTACAAATATCCGCCTGCAAATGCGGCCAATGCTTTAATGATTAAGGTAGCTGGTGCGTAAAAAGCGTATCCGGACAGCAGGTCAGCCATCATAGAGCCTATCCCACCTGCGGCAGCACCGGCCATAGGTCCTAAGAGCATGCCGCTTAATAATACCATACCGTCTCCCAGGTGGATATAACCGCTGAATGCAGATGGTATATGTATTACCATAGTAGCTGCAGTGGTAAGGGCTGCCATCAAAGCGCTGAAAACGATTTTTTTCGTTCTGTTGCTGTTCATGTTTTCTCCTCTCTCGCAGATCATATTGTTTATATTACACCTATCATATAGAAAAACTGGCATTTTATAAATATCCAATTTGAATAAAATTATACATACCAGTTTTGCGGTGGCAATTTTAAGATGCTTATCCTTTGAATACAAACAGTTTTACTTGACAAGATAATCTTGTTGTTTTTTTATAGAAAGCCTTATATAATAATGGAAAATAAAATGCGGTTGGAAAGGCGGTTCAATGTTATGATACAGGACTTTACAATTCACACATTCCTTGAAAAGTTATCCTCAAAAAGCCCAACGCCGGGCGGTGGCGGAGCAGCAGGTCTTGGCGGTGCCATAGGAGCGGCCTTAGGAGAAATGGTGGTGAACTTAACACTTGGCAAGAAGAAGTATGCCGATGTGGAAGAAGAAATGCAGTCGATCCTTGAAAAGCTGGAAGCTTTAAAAAGCGAATTTTTAAGGCTTGCGGATGAAGACGAAGTTGTATTTGTACCTTTAGCGGCTGCATACGGCCTTCCCTCCGGCACCGAGGAAGAGAAGCTGCATAAATCTGAAATCCTGGAAACCCACCTTCTGGCAGCCACTCTGGTTCCTCTCATGGTCATGGAGCGTTCTATGGAAACTCTTGATATCATGGAGTTCCTGGCGGAGAAGGGAAGCCGACTGGCTGTCAGTGATGTAGGCGTGGGAGTCCAGTTTATCCGCTCCGCTCTGCTGGGAGCAAAGATGAATGTTTCCATCAATACAAAAGCCATGAAGGAGCGGGAAAAGGCCGGAGAGCTTCTGGTTCAGGCGGATCATCTGGCAGAAGAAGGAATCAGAAAGGCAGATGCCATCTATGCGAAGGTGGAAGCTGCAATAAAGGCATAATAAGGAGGAGGAAAACAGACGTGATAACCTTAAAGGGTGCAGCCGTATCTGCAAAAATCAAGGAACAGGTAGAAACACTTTTGACTGGTTTAAAGGGAAAAACTCCAAAGCTTGCCATTGTGCGGGTAGGAGAACGGCCAGATGACTTATCCTACGAGCGGGGAGCTTTAAAGAAGATGGAAAGCTTCGGCCTGATGGGAGAAAGCTTTGCATTTCCTCAGGACATCACTGATGAAGCATTTAAGGAAGAATTTGCAAAAATCAATGAAAACCCGGATATCGATGGCATCCTTCTTCTTCGTCCCCTGCCAAAGCAGATAAAGGAAAAGGATATTGAGCATATGATTGACCCGGGAAAAGATTTGGATGGCATATCACCAGAAAATATTGCCAGGGTATTTGCCGGGGACGATACCGGATTTGCACCCTGCACAGCGGAGGCGGTGGTAGAAGTTCTGAAAGCCAATGATATTTCCCTGACAGGCAAAAGAGTAGCCATAGTGGGCAGAAGCATGGTAGTTGGCCGTCCTTTATCCATGCTGATGCTGAAAGAGAACGCTACGGTTACCATCTGTCATACCCGTACAGAAGATTTAAAGGAAACCTGTAAAAATGCTCAGATCCTTGTGGCTGCTGCCGGACGTGCAAGGATGGTGGATGCATCTTTTGTAGGAACGGATGCCATTGTGGTTGATGTAGGAATCAATGTGGACGAAGACGGAAAACTTTGCGGAGATGTGGATTTTGACTCCTTAGAAGGAACCGCCTCCATGGCAACTCCAGTACCGGGAGGAGTAGGAGCGGTAACAACGGCTGTGCTTGCCAGGCATTTGGTAATGGCAGCACTCAAAAAATAAAATAGGAAAGTTCGTGGGTAGACTGTATCCTAAAGTGAAGACACAGAAAATGTGTTAAGCTATTAAGGTTACAGTTTACTTTTTTTGCGTAAAATAAGAAAACAGAGGCTCAATGGCCTCTGTTCATTTATCCGTTTAAAGCCTGCCGCTTCACCTGTCCGATAGCTCCCAGTACTGGTGGGAAATACAGGACTAATACGGTTAATACCAACTCTGGCAGGATATAAGTGGCATTATAACCCAGAGTATAAACCAATGGGGGTATGCCCTCCGGTGTATAGGATGCAAAAAATATATAACCGGAGATAACATGGAATAAGTACCGACCCGTAACGCCCACAATATATCCGGCAACAAGGCCGTGCTTTTTATTACTGAACAGACCGGAAAGCCCCAAAGCACCGAATGCCAAGGGATAGTCAAGAAGAACCTGGATCGGAGCGAATATATAGGGGTTCGTGATAAACTGTAAAATTCCGTAGGCTACACCGGTCGTGATCCCGGCCTTTACACCGTAAACATAACCGATGAGGCAGATGAACATCATGGAAAACAGAGTGACGGAACCGCCAAAAGGAAGGGAAGCTACTTTGATAAAGGAAGTTACCGTTGCAAGCGCCATCGCGCCTGCGCAGTAAACCAGCTGGCGGGTCTGCAGCTTTTGAGATTTAGAAGACGATCTGCCAAGAAGATGCAGGGCAAAAAAGATTGCAGCAAATAGAACAATCACCAGCAAGTATCCTGCCGGCTTTAATAAATACTCTTCACTTTCCGCAGAGTAAGTTAGAAAAAATGACATAAAAAATCCTCCTTTGTGTGCGCAGGAGGGGACTACTATTGCTTCCTTACGCCGGCATTATCCGGTTCAAGTAGTGAGGGTTTGGTTTCTACCAATCTCAGCCAATGGCTCCCCTAGCGTGTGTAATTTATACAATTTTGCTGTGAGTATAGCGCAAATACACAGGCTTGTCAAGCCTTATCAATTCATGTTTTTGCATGTCTGATCCATAACCAAATTGTAAATTCAGTATAAAAATGCAAATTAAGCACAACCTAGTAAAAGCAGTAAAGTTGAAAAAAGGTCCGCTTGATTTATTATTAACAAATTGGAGATACGGAGGTTGTTTTCATGACAGGCTTTATTATTGCTCTTATATCCGGAGCGCTTATGAGCATACAGGGAGTTTTTAACACGGGAGTGACAAAGCAGACCAGCATGTGGGTTTCTACAGGCTGGGTACAGCTGACTGCATTTTTGACCTGCCTCATTCTGTGGTATTTTTCCGGCAGGGAGAACATTACCGGTCTATTTGACGTACAGCCAAAGTACTTATTGATTGGCGGAGTTTTGGGTGCATTCATTACCTATACCGTAGTTAGGAGTATGGGAACCCTGGGGCCGGCCAAAGCGGCTCTGATTATTGTAATTTCCCAGATCATTGTTGCCTACGCCATCGAGTTGTTTGGCTTGTTCGGAGTTGAAAAGGTAGGATTTGAATGGAAGAAGCTGATCGGCGCGGTTGTTGCCATTATCGGAATCATGATATTTAATTAATTTGGAAATAGTGCTTGTATTTACTTATTTCTTTAGGTAGAATAGTAACATAGGCTGAAGATGGTATCCTTTTTTGGAGATTTTTGTAAGAGGAGGGATATCATGGATTACAAGAAAGTTAAAATCATCCTTATTGCCCTGTGTGTCTTAGGGGCGGGTGTTTGTTACGGCTTGAGCAGAAGCCAGGAGGTTCGCAGGCCAGGTATTTCTCTGTCAGAGGAATCAGCTTTATCTTCCGGGGAAACGGTTACCGGAATTGGAGCAGGTGATGGCCCGGCGGCTTTAACGGCAGAAGAGGACAGTTTAGGAAGTGCAGGAGAGGAAACGGCCCTGCCTTTCTATGTACATATCTGCGGAGAAGTTATTTCTCCCGGTGTTTATGAGCTTAAAGAAGGAAGCCGGTTTTTTCAGGCAATCGAGAAAGCAGGCGGAGTCACAGACCAGGCTGCGGCAGAATATTTAAATATGGCGGAGCAGGTCAAGGACGGCATGAAGATCGTGGTCCCTGGCAAGGAAGAGGTGGAAGCGGCGAAGGCCAGGGGAGAGATATCCCTACAGGCAGAGGCTTCATCCAACGTACAAAAAACCAAGGTGAATTTAAATACAGCCACCAAAGAGGAACTGATGACCCTGCGGGGAGTCGGAGAAGCTAAGGCAGCTGATATCCTTAAGTATCGGGAGAGCCAAGGCGGATTTCAGAAGATCGAGGATATTATGAAGATATCCGGCATCAAAGATGCGGCGTTTCAGAAAATAAAAGATGATATAACGGTTTGAAATAGAGGATAGAGGTGTAGTATGGCAAGCGTTTTAGTAGTTGATGATGAAAAACTCATCGTAAAAGGAATGAGATTCAGTCTGGAACAGGACGGTATGGAAGTGGACTGTGCCTATGACGGAGAGGAAGCCATTAATCTGGCAAAGCAGAAAGAGTATGATGTGGTCCTGTTGGATGTCATGCTTCCCAAATACGACGGATACGAAGTGTGTCAGGCCATCCGGGAATTTTCCGAGATGCCTATAATCATGCTTACAGCAAAAGGCAATGATATGGATAAGATCCTGGGCCTGGAATACGGTGCGGACGATTATATCACAAAGCCTTTTAATATTCTTGAGGTAAAGGCCAGGATTAAGGCTATCCTGCGCCGGAATTCAAAGAAGAACAAGCGGGATAACCAGGAAGACAGCCAGGTGATAAAAGAAGGCGATTTAAAGCTGGACCGGGACAGCAGGAGAGTGTTTATTGCTGAGAAAGAGATTAATTTAACTGCAAAGGAATTTGATCTTTTGGAACTTCTTACCTGCAATCCGGGTAAGGTTTACAGCAGGGAACAGCTTCTTACTTACGTATGGGGAAATAAAGCCATGGATACGGGGGATGTACGAACGGTAGACGTTCATGTAAGGCGTCTGCGGGAGAAAATTGAACCCAGTCCCAGCGATCCTAAATATGTGCATACCAAGTGGGGCGTAGGATATTATTTCCGCGTCTAGTAAAAAAAGAGGAGGATTTCTGACGGGTGACCGGGGAAATCCGCCTTTTCTTTAAATTTTGGGAAGAAAATTCCATAGATTAGAATCAATTTTGGAAACGGGGAAACGATAAGATGGATTACAGCATCAGAAGAGTAAAGAAAGAAGATTTGGACCGGGTCGTGGAAGTGGAGGCTCTTTGCTTTCCGCCGGAAGAGGCGGCAGGGAGGGAATCCATAAGGCAGAGAATCGATCAATTTCCTGAAAGCTTCCTTGTGGCAGAGCTTTCTGACGGGACAATCATCGGTTTTATAAATGGCTGTGTTACAAATGGGAATACGATCTGTGACGAAATGTTTGAGAAAGCAGATTTTCATAATCCAGATGGCGCTTACCAAAGCGTGTTTGGACTTGATGTGATAAAAGAATGGCGGGGCCGGGGTGTTGCCGCTGCTCTTATGAAACGTTTTATTGAAGAAGCCGGGAAAAAAGGCAGGAAAGGAATGATACTTACCTGCAAGGACAGGCTGATTCACTATTACGAAAAATTCGGATACAGGAACATGGGAGTGTCCGGATCTGTGCACGGAGGAGCCGTCTGGTATGACATGCGGCTTGATTTAATAGATACAGGGAAGTGAGGCACCGTCAATATGAAGAAAAGCCCCCAGGGAGAGCGGTGGAGACGGCTTGACAATACGGCAAAGATATTTCCGGTCATAGCAAGTGAGAATTTAAGCAATGTATTCAGGATTTCCGCAGTTTTAAAGGATGAGGTGGATCCGGGCACCCTGCAGCGGGCACTGGAAGAGATCCTTCCTCAGTTTGAGGGATTTTCGGTGAGGCTGCGTAGGGGATTTTTCTGGTATTATTTTGAGGACAATAAGAGGATGCCGGTCATTGAACGGGAAACGACTTACCCCTGCAAATTCATTGATCCTCACAGCAATCAGCTTTATTTGTTCCGGGTCACATATTTTGACAGGCGGATCAATCTGGAAGTGTTCCATGCGGTTACAGACGGCCTGGGAGCGGTGAACTTTTTAAAGGCCCTTGTTTACCGGTATCTGGATATTAAACGAAATTCCAGAACCGGTCATCGGACGTCTCAGAAGATATCATCAAATGTATCCATGAATGTGGAGGACAGTTACGTCCGTCATTATAAAAAGACCGAAAAGCGCAAATACAGCACCAGAAAAGCTTATCATCTGGCAGGAGAAGCCCTTCCTCTTGATGAGGAAAATGTTCTTCACGGTTATGTGGACTTAAAGATGCTTAAGACGGTTGCCAAAAGCTATGGGGTCAGCATCACCAGATTTTTGACGGCGGCCCTGATCTGGGCGATCTATCAGGAATATCTTGGTGGGAAGCCTTGTGAGGAATCCATCGGCATCAGCATTCCCATTAATTTGCGGACCTTTTTCGGCTCGGAGACGACCGCTAATTTTTTTGCTGTGACGCTTATTGATTTTTTATCCACCAGTGAGGAGCATACCTTTACTGAGGTATTGGAAGCAGTAAGCAGCCAAATGGATTCAAAGATCACAAAGGAAAAAATGGAGCAAATCATTTCCTATAATGTTTCCAATGAAAAGAAGTGGTATCTGCGGGCCGCTCCCCTTTTTGTAAAATGGTGTGCGTTAAACCTGGTTTTCCGGAACAACGAGAAAGCCTACACCATGACACTTTCTAATATCGGTCCGATTGATATTGAAGAGGATTACAGGAAGGAAATCGAGCGGTTTACCATAATGATCGGAGTTTCCAAAAGACAGCCCATGAAATGTGCGGTCTGTTCCTATGGAGAAGAGGTCATTGTGACCTTTACTTCCGTATTTCAGGACACCAGGCTTCAGGATCGTTTTTTCGGTTTTCTTAGAGAGATGAAGATTCCGGTAAGTCTTGAAAGCAACGGCGTTCCGGATCGCCGGGATGATCTGGGGATGTATCCTCAAATCCGGTATGACCAGAAACGGCTTAAGAAGCTGGCAGCCATTTTTTATGGATTGTTGTTTTTTGTGGGAGCTATTTTAGGGGTTATTAATTATGCCACCTATTCCGGCTCTCTGTGGTCCATCATTGCAATCGGACTTATGGCCTATACGGCTCTTACGGTCGAATATTCCATTCTGCGCCATGCGAATCTGGCATCTAAGATCCTTATGCAGACGGTAGCTGCGCAGGTACTTTTAGTGGCTCTGGACCATTCGACGGGTTATAATGGCTGGTCAGTGAATTACGGAATTCCTAGCACCATTTTGTTTGCGGATCTATCAGTGGTTTTTTTGATACTGGTAAACCGGATGAACTGGCAGAGTTATTTTATGTATCAGATTGCTATTACAGTATTTAGCTTTATTCCTTTGATTTTATGGGCGGCCGGTCTTCTAACCAGGCCGTTTCTGGCCCTGTTCACTGTAACAGTGACGGTGATCATTCTTGCCGTTACCATTGTGCTTGGAGATAGAAGTGTGAAAACGGAACTGAAAAGGCGGTTTCATGTATAAAAAAGACGCCGGAAAAGGAGGGAGTTGTTGATGAGTCAAAGAAAAGTGAGCATAAGAGGAAATCTTGTAAGGGAAATGATGCAGAATGTAATGGAAACTTCTCTGAAACAGCCTATCCGGACCGGAGAACTGAGGAAAAATCCGGTGGAGCCTGCCTGGGTCCGCCCTGCAGGTTATGAATATGAAATTATAGAGCTGGAACATTTGAAAATGGAATATCTGCGTCCTGTGGGAGTGGTGACGGATCGGGTGATCTTACAGCTCCACGGCGGCGGATACATCGGGCCGATGAAGAACATTTACCGGAGATTTGCGGTCCGCTATTCCAAGCTGAGCTATGGAGGGGACGTTCTGACCCTTGACTACCGGGTGGCCCCGGAATATCCATTTCCGGCTGCTTTGGATGATGCAGTGGCAGCTTATCAATGGCTTATAGAAGAAAAAGGATACCGGCCGGAGCATATTGTGGTGGCCGGAGATTCTGCAGGAGGCGGATTAAGCCTGGCCTTAGGACTGTATCTGAAAGATCATGGAATTGCCCTTCCCGGAGGTTTTATCACCATGTCTGCCTGGACAGATTTAACTAACAGCGGGGAAAGCCATTTATCCAATTACGACATCGATCCGTTGTTTGGAAATTCTACAGATAATATGCTTTACAATTCAGAATATATCGGCGGAGAGGACCCTCACCTTCCTTATATTTCTCCGGTATTTGGGGAATATGAGGGTTTTCCACCTGTTCTTATGCAGGTTGGCAGCTATGAAGTGCTTCTTAGCGATACGCTGACTGTTGCCGACAAGTTAAAAAATGCAGGCGTGAAGCGGCAGGTTTCCGTTTATGAGGGAATGTTTCATGTATTTCAGATGGGACTGGACTTGATTCCCGAGAGCCGGGAAGCATGGGACGAGGTGGAGTCGTATTTGCGGATCATTTTTCATATCAATGTCAAACCCGATGGAAAAGTGGTGCGGAAGGTGAAAACAAAGCACGCAAAGTCGGCAAGAGATATGGCTAAGCTTCTCATTGCCATGATGAAGAAAGAACTTGACACATAAAGGAGATACCAATGAAGATTACTTTGGTAACTGTTGGAAAAATAAAGGAGAAGTTTTATACAGATGCCATTGGGGAATACAGCAAACGCTTGAGCCGCTACTGCAAACTGGATATTGTACAGGTGGCTGATGAGAAAACACCGGACTCGGCCAGTGAGGCAGTTGAAAGACAGATAAAGGATAAAGAAGGGGAAAGAATCCTTTCTTCTATTAAAGACGGGGCTTATGTGATCGCGTTGGCCATTGACGGGGAAATGCTGGATTCGGTTGAACTGTCTGAGAAAATAAATGGGCTTGGAATCGGAGGAGTGAGCCAGATCGTATTTGTGATCGGGGGCTCTCTGGGACTTTCTGATGCTGTCTTAAGGCGGGCAGATTATAAGCTGAGCTTTTCTAAGATGACATTTCCTCATCAGCTGATGAGAGTTGTTTTACTGGAGCAGATTTACCGGAGTTATCGGATTATCAGCGGGGAGCCGTATCATAAATAAGCGGAGAAATTCGGAATGGACATGTAATTGATAAAGGAAAGAATTGGATTAAAAATCCTGTCAGAGCTTTTAACAGCTTTGATGGGATTTTTTGTTGCCCAACTTCTGGACAGGCGATAGATTTATGATAGACTGGAAGAGATAGGGGAATTTACGTTCATAAATGTGAGGAATACCAGGCCATGATAAGAAAATCCGGGGTTGCCAATGGCAGGCAACCCCGGATTTTTTCTTTATGCCTAACGCACATTCTAGTAAGTCGCTAACATGATATTACTAAATTTCCATGAGGCAAGGCCCCCAACTTACATCTCACTCAATTCCGCCAAATCTTCCGTCCATTTCCGATAAACAACCAAAAGCCTTTCATACAACGCATTGGCTTCCTTATCCGGAAGCAGGATATCTTCCGTCTGATGGATTTCCGTAATGCGGTCATATCCTTCCCACAGTCCGCACCCATTAGCCGCCAGTGCAGCAGCACCCAGAGAAGCGGCATTCTGGTCGATATTGGTTTTTAAAACGGGCAGATTATAAACATCAGCAAAAATCTGCCTCCAAACCGCACTTTTGCTTCCGCCCCCGCAGATCAGCATTTCCCCGTTTATGGAGGTCTTAGTCAGCAGGATATCAAGGGTACAGCGCAGGGCCATGGCAATGCCCTCCATGGATGCACGCACCAGGTCTTCCCGGGTATTGTGAAGGGCCAATCCCATAAATCCGCCCCGAAGTCCGGAGGACGGCTCCTGGGCGCTTCCGCCTGCCAGGGAGGGATTAAACAGCACCCCATTGCTTCCGGCAGGGACGCGTTCCGCCATCCGGTTCATGGCATCGTATGTATCCGTATCATCTGTAAAATCCCGGCAAAGGTTATCCCGGATCCAGCGGAAGGAATTCCCGGCGGAGAAAATGGATACCGCGGAA
>Ga0213824_1002069_pt1 | contig 10133 bp, 6 predicted proteins | sample MC6MC0906MG_FD_179892 | JGI IMG/M metagenome (GOLD analysis project Ga0213824, IMG submission 179892) | Enriched soil aggregate microbial communities from Iowa State University, Ames, United States - MC6-MC0906-MG | ecosystem: Environmental > Terrestrial > Soil > Unclassified | place: USA: Iowa...
ATTTATGAATACTTTATATAGCAATGTGGAGGTGCTAGATTCCGGTGCTCGTGGCGCTACAACAACCTTTGTTGAGCGTGAAATTGGAGATGTCCTAATTGCTTGGGAAAATGAAGCCTATTTATCACTCAATGAATTAGGAGATGATGAATTTGAGATTGTCACACCTTCTTTAAGTATTTTAGCAGAGCCTCCTGTAGCAATTGTTGACAAGATTGTCGATAAAAAAGGAACACGCGAAGTAGCAGAAGCATACCTAAAGCATTTATATAGTGATGCGGGTCAAGAAATTGCTGCAAAAAACTACTATCGACCACGTAATGAAGAAATTCTAGCAAAATATCAAGACCATTTCCCACAACTTGAGCTTGTTTCCATCGATGATTTTGGGGGCTGGGCAGAGGCACAAACAAAACATTTTAAAGACAACGGTACATTTGACGAAATTTATGTACCTCAATAAGGAGACCAGTTATGACAAGTTTAACGCTTAATAAAAAACGTCGCATCATTCCGGGCTTCCATCTTTCTCTTGGTTACACCATGCTCTATGTTAGTTTGCTAGTTTTATTGCCACTTTCTATGATTTTTATTCATACACTGTCCTTAAACTGGGCAGAGTTTGTTGATATTGTGACTGCTCCTAGGGCTGTTTCTTCTTATAAAGTAAGCTTCAGCACAGCGCTCGCTGCTGGTTTACTGAATGTTGTTTTTGGCACAATCATTGCTTGGGTACTTGTGCGTTACCAATTTCCCTTTAAACGCATCATGGATGGGCTTGTTGATTTACCGTTCGCTTTACCAACTGCTGTAGCAGGAATAGCCTTAACATCACTTTATGCACCCAATGGCTGGATTGGTCAATTTTTCAGCTTCAAAATTGCATTTACACCGCTTGGTATTATCATCGCCCTAACATTTATTGGGCTACCATTTGTCGTTCGTACAGTACAACCTGTTTTGCAGAATATTAGTGCAGAGGTCGAGGAGGCCTCTGCAAGTCTTGGTGCAACACGCTTGCAAACCTTTGGAAAAGTCATTTTACCAGAGCTTGCTCCTGCCATTTTGACAGGCTTTTCATTAGCTTTTGCACGAGCACTAGGAGAGTATGGTTCCGTTGTTTTTATCGCTGGAAATATGCCGATGAAAACCGAAATTACACCGTTAATTATTATGACAAAGCTAGAACAATATGATTATGCTGGTGCTACAGCTATAGCATTAGTCATGCTCATTACATCGTTTATTCTATTATTCAGCATAAATATCATACAATGGCTAGCAAATCGTCGCTTTGTACAGTAGGAGGTATATATGGAACAATCTACAGCTATTAAGCAAGCTGCTCCTGAAAAAAATAAAGCCATAGCAAAGTCTTCAGCCTTACAAGAACCTCGCTTCGTCCGATATACTTTGACATTTATTGCGCTAGTTTTTTTAGGATTTTTTATTGTTTTGCCACTAGTATCTATTTTCATCACTGCCTTTCAAAAAGGCGTAGACGTGTATATGGCAGCTATTACACATCCAGATGCTTTAGCGGCTATCAAGTTAACTTTAACAGTCGTTGTAATTGCCGTCCCATTAAATGCAATTTTTGGTATTATGGCTGCCTGGGTATTAACAAAGTTTAATTTTAAAGGGAAAAATTTATTACTAACAATTGTCGACCTTCCTTTTGCTGTATCCCCTGTTATCGCAGGGTTAATATTTATCTTGTTGTTTGGTGCACAGGGTCTATTTGGCGATTGGCTCTTTGAAAATGATATTAAAGTTGTTTTTGCCCTTCCTGGGATTGTTCTTGCTACCATTTTTGTTACGTTGCCCTTTGTTGCAAGGGAACTCATCCCTCTTATGCAGACACAAGGAACCTCTGAGGAGGAGGCTTCCATATCACTAGGCGCAGGCGGCTTTAAAACATTTTGGCATGTGACATTACCAAATATTAAATGGGGCTTATTATACGGGCTTATTCTATGTAACGCTCGAGCAATCGGTGAGTTTGGTGCTGTTTCTGTTGTTTCGGGTCATATACGAGGTATGACAAATACAATGCCCCTTCATATTGAAATTTTATATAATGAATATCAATTTGCAGCAGCCTTTGCCGTTGCTTCGCTTATGAGTGTTATTGCCATCATTACACTTATTGTGAAAGATATTATTGCATGGAAATCAAAATCTGTTTAAAGGAGACATTGCCATTATGAGCATTCAAATAAAAAACGTTTCAAAAAAGTTTGGTTCCTTTCAAGCTTTACAGGATATTTCCCTCCATATTCAATCTGGTGAACTCGTTGCCCTTCTTGGCCCATCTGGTTCAGGGAAAACCTCTTTACTACGTGTAATTGCTGGTCTGGAAACCTCTGATGTCGGTGAAATCTTATTTGACGACCAAGCGATTACAGACCGTCATCCAAAGGAACGAAATGTAGGCTTTGTATTCCAGCATTATGCCCTTTTTCGACATATGACCGTATTTGATAATGTTGCCTATGGTCTTAAAGTACGTCCTCGTAAAACAAGACCCTCAAAATCAGAAATTAAAGACAAAGTGATGGAGCTATTACGACTTGTTAAACTTGAAAATTTCGCTGAGCGTTTTCCAACACAGCTTTCAGGTGGGCAACGGCAGCGTGTGGCACTAGCTAGAGCACTTGCCGTGGAGCCGAAGGTGCTTTTATTAGATGAACCTTTTGGTGCACTTGATGCTAAAGTGAGAAAAGAGTTACGCAGATGGTTACGAAAACTTCATGATGATTTCCACATTACAAGTATATTTGTCACACATGATCAAGAGGAGGCACTGGATGTAGCAGACCGTATCGTTGTGATGAATAATGGCCAAATCGAGCAAATTGGTAGTCCAGATGAGGTTTATACAAACCCTAAAAGCCCATTTGTTTACGATTTTTTAGGCAATGTAAATATTTTCAAAGGGCGTTTACATAATGGTAAATTAACACATGGTGAATTTGCTATTGATGTACCTGACTCACATGCACACACTCAGGATGATGCTATAGGCTACGTTCGTCCACATGATATTCAAATTGAAAAAACCGCTGTTACGGGAACAGTTCCTGTCAAAATAAATCATATTCATTTGCTTGGTCCAATCGTACAAATTGAGTTACGCCGTGAGGATATCGGCGAATTTCTAGAAGCTGAATTGTCAAAAGAACAATTTCTTTCCCTAGAACTTAAAATCGGTGATCACGTATATGTAAAACCAAAGCAACTAAAAGTCTTTATCCCCGAAGATTTCTCCATCTAAAGTTTTCATGTAGCTTACTTTCAAGCCGCTCTTTTTTATAAGAGTAGGCTTATTTTTTATGAGTACCAATTACAATATGTACCCTTCTACTTAATTTTCCTAATTTACTATTTATTTAACCTAATTTTAACCTTTCTCCTCTATAGTAATAGACAATCGATTTTACATTTTCCTTAGTTGTTTGAAAAATGTCGAAAAAATTTATTTATTGTCGCAATCTATTTTCGGGATTCCGTAGAGAGGTCAATCACTTACAAAAAACTTGACAAAAGAAGGAGGAAAAAATGAAACCAATCAAGCAAATTATGACACCATTGTTAGCATCGATAATACTTTTATTCATGCTAATATCTGGACCTATTACAAATGTATCTGCATCTACACAACCATGTGTAACCATCGGAGATCAATCAAATTCAAATTATAGCAGCCTTAATCTGGGTTATTTTGATAGCCTAACTCAGACCTTTACAGCCAAACATACGACTAATTTAACCGCCCTGGATATTTATTTGCAGCATGAACTTGCTGGAAGTGAAGTATGGGTCGAATTATTATCTCTATCTGGAGATGATTTGTCACCCGGAACGGTAATTGCTCAGACAAGCAGTATGATACAAGGAACTGGGTGGAGAACGATGAATTTTCCAGCATCTGTTTCGCTTGTCGCTGGACAGAAATATGCAGTCAAAGTCTATCAGGTTAGTGGAAACAATCTCGTAACCATGCTGTCTGTTTCAGCAAAAGAATATATGGACGGTATCTTTTATGTAGAAAAGGATGCTGTACGCCAGATCAGCAATGAGGATAACATGAGATTAAGACTGTATACGAGTAAAGGAGATCCTAACAGGGCTACAACCAATTTAAGCAGCTTAACAATGATTGACAATGTACTCCGTTCTGAAAGGGATCCAGACAACTTAAAATACTTGGTCATTACTCTTCCAAGTGCATCTACTTTTACGCTGACACCAACATTAGAGACCCCCGCGGATTCATATTTAGAAATTAATGGGAGTTCAGGAATAAGTGGAACCCCTTTTACGATATCCGTGAATGAGGGGATAAGCACGATTGATTTCACTGTTATAAAAGGAGATTGTACCGAAAAGAAAACATATACAGTCAATGTCGTGAAGGATACGATAGCACCTACAATTACGGGCACAATTACACCTCAACCAAACACAGCAGGATGGAGTAACAGTGATGTAACTGTACGCTGGACTGTAAATGATAGTGCTTCTGGAATTGATCCAATGACGATACCTAGTGATCAGATTCTAACCGCTGAAGGTGACAGTCTGCAAGTGACGGGAACTGTGAAAGACAAGGCTGGAAATAGTGCGACCGAAACGGTAAGAATTAAAATTGATCGTACACCTCCAACCATAAATGGAGAGGCAACTATGCTCCCTAATTCTGCTGGTTGGTACAATGGGGATGTAATTATAAGCTGGACAGTCTCTGATGCACTTTCAGGGATTGATCCATCTACTTCACCAAGCAATAACGTTATTACAGGAGAAGGTGACAATTTATTTGTGACGACAAGTGTGAGCGATAATGCTGGAAACAGCACAAATGCAACGGTGAGTGGGATTAAGATTGATCGCACTGCACCAGTGACGACAATAGCACCGCCTGTCCTTTTGTCAAACGGTACTACGAGGCTGACACTAACTGCAACTGACACCCTTTCTGGAGTGAAGCAGACTTTTTACCAGATTGATAATGGTAATGTAGAAACTGGGAATATTGTCGACTTTCAAACAGATGGAACTTTTGTATTAAAGGCTTGGAGCGAAGACAATGCGGGAAACGTGGAGCAGGCACAAAGTATTCAGGTGGATGTGGATCAGACCGCACCTTACTTTATACAAAATTATCCTAGGTTAGGGATAATCGGAGAGACTACTGCCGAGGTGCTTCTTAAAACAAGTGAACCAGGTCACGTCTATTACACGGTTCTCTCTAACGGAACAGTTCCAACTGCTGCACAGGTTAAGGCAGGAACAGATGCATTAGGAAATTTACTCTCTGCCAACCTGCAAGGAAGTGTTGCTATGGCGGCAAATAAAGAAGAAAAAATTAGCCTGTCAGGACTGCAAAAATCAACGAAATACACTATTTATTTAGTAACGGAAGATCAAAAGAGTAATCTTATGCAAAACGTCAAAGTTCTATCTTTAACAACATCTACTCCACCATCAGCTAATAGCTATGCGGTATCCTTCGAGTCAAACGGCGGAAGTATTGTAACCGATCAAAGTGTTTTGTATAACACAACTTTAAAAGAGCCAGTAACTATAAAAGAGGGTTATACATTCGGAGGGTGGTACAAAGATGCAGCTTTTACAAATGCATGGGATTTTACAAAAGATGTCGTAACGGAACAGATAATTCTGTACGCAAAATGGATTATGAACAGTACTTCAGGTGGTGGTTATAATCCGAACCCTGAGCCAAATCCAATACCAATACCAGTTGAACCACCAAAAACGGAACAACCTGTCCCAACACCTGAAGAACCCGAGCAACCTGAAAGAATGGCACCAACTTACCGCTTCACTGATATTTCTAATAATTGGGCAAGGGATATGATTGAGGACATTGCAGGACGTGGTATTATCACTGGTTATCCAGATGGCACGTTCCGACCGAATGAATCAATAAAACGACAACATATTGCGGTCATGTTTACACGTGCGTTTGAGCTAACAACTAAACGTGAAGCTGTGCCATTTAGTGATGTACCCCAAAACCATCCATACTATGATTCTATAACGAAACTTCAACAGGCTGGAATCGTAGATGGATCAAACGGTGCATTTAATCCAAACGCACCGATGACACGTGCTCAAATGGCAAAAATTCTCGTACTTGCATTTGGTTTAACACCTGGAGGAACAAGTACATTTCAAGATGTTCCTGCCACACATTGGAGCTATGACTATATATCCGCACTCGCCGATTCTGGCATAGCATTAGGCGATAATGGTAACTTCAAACCCGATGAGCCAGTGACACGAGCACAATTCGTGGCGTTTATGCATCGGGCACTGAGCCTATAAATTGAAACACGCTACAAAGTCTTTAACTAGACTTTGTAGCGTGTTTTAGTTTTTAATCATTCTCATTGTCTCTTATTGATGATGAAACTCTCTTCCATCATAGACTGCTGTTACATAGCCAGCCCGAATTACAAAATCACCAAAATGCTCATTCTCTAAGCGTTCTTTGGCAAAATGCAGAAGTATTGGACGCAGCTCTGCTAAAATCTCCTCTTCACCGATATTTTCACGATATATTTTATTAAGACGATTTCCTATAAAGCTTGCCCCTAGATACATATTGTACTTTCCTGGTCCTTTGCCGATAAAGCCAATTTCAGCCATAGCAGCTCGCGAACAACCATTAGGACAGCCAGACATCCGAATAACGATTTCCGTCTCACTTAAGCCGGCCTCATCAATGATTGTATCAATTTTTGTAATCAGGGAAGGCAAGTAGCGCTCCGCTTCAGCCATCGCTAACCCACATGTTGGTAGCGATACACAAGCAATAGAATTACGTCGTAAGGCAGAATAGTGCGCACCATCTGTTAGCTTGTATTCTTCAATAAGAGCCGCAATCTTTTTCTTCTTTTGTGGAGTAACATTGCCAATCATTAAATTTTGGTTTGGCGTTAGGCGGAAATCACCCGTGTGTACCTTTGCAATTTCCCTTAGCCCTGTTAGCAGTTGGTAATCTTCAAAATCCTTAATACGACCATTTTGAATAAATAACGTATAATGCCATTTCCCCTCTGCCCCTTTAATCCAGCCAAACTCATCACCTGTACGATCGAATGTATATGGACGTGCTTCTTGAATATCCCAGCCTAGACGACGTGTTAGCTCCTCATTAAACCATTCAAGCCCTCTTGCATCAATTGTATATTTAAAACGAGCATTTTTACGTACGGAACGATTGCCATAATCGCGTTGAATGGTAATAATTTTTTCCGCTGTTTCCAGTAATTTATCAGGTGTGATAAAGCCAATAACCCGAGCAAGCTGTGGGTATGTTTCATGATCACCATGCGTCATGCCCATTCCACCACCTACTGCAACATTAAAGCCAACTAACTTACCCTCCTCAACTATCGCAATTAATCCGATATCTTGTGAAAATACATCCACATCATTGCTTGGAGGAACAGCTATACCAATCTTAAATTTACGTGGTAAATACAATGAACCATAAATTGGTTCAATTTCTTCCTCTTGACTATCGACTACCTTTTCACCATCTAGCCATAGCTCATGATATGCTCGTGTTCTAGGAAGTAAATGCTCGCTTAATTTTGCGGACCAATTGTAAATTTCCTCATGTAATGCTGATTGATTTGGATTGACATTACACATAACATTACGGTTTACATCCCCACAGGCAGCGAGTGAATCCAATAATACATCGTTAATTTCCTGCATATATTTTTTGACATTCCATTTTAAAATACCATGTACCTGGAACGCCTGACGAGTTGTTAATTTTAAGGAACCATTACCATACTTTCTTGCCATTTCATCCATTACTAGCCACTGGGCCGGTGTAGCTGCTCCACCTGGTGTCCGTACGCGCACCATAAATTGATAAGCGGGCTCTAGCTTTTGACGCTGCCGTTCATTACGTAGATCACGGTCATCTTGTAAATAACTACCATGGAATTTCATCAGTCGATTATCATCCTCTGGAATTCCTGAACTTAATGGATTATTCATCGTACGTTCAAGTGTTCCACGCAGATAATTACTTTCACTTTTTATACGCTCTACATCACTAGGATTGCCTGGTTGTGGAGGTAAAATAATTTTTCCTGTCATGTTTCTTCTCTCCTTTATTAATAAACGTCACGTTGATAGCGATTCTGTTGTTTTAGTTCATTGACAAAGGCTTTCGCTTCCTCTGGCGTTTTTTTTCCTTGTTGCTCTATCAGACGATGTATTGTGGCATCGACATCTGCCGCCATCGCTTTTTCATCGCCACATACGTAAATAACAGCCCCTTGCTCCAACCATTCATAAAAGGTCGCTGCATTTTCCTCAATTTTATGTTGCACATAGATTTTTTTATCAGTATCTCGTGAGAAGGCTACATCCATTTGAGTTAGTGTGCCAGAGGCAAGCCAACGCTGCCAATCTGTTTGATAAAGAAAATCTGTCACAAAATGTTGATCACCAAAGATTAACCATGCCTTTCCTTCAATCCCCAGTTCCTCACGCTCTTCTAAAAATGCACGATATGGGGCCACACCTGTACCCGCACCAATCATAATAAGTGGTGTGTCCTGTTGCTCTGGTAATCTAAAATTAGGATTTGTATGCACATATATTGGTAATGTATCACCAATTTGAATACGCTCTGCAACGCTACCAGAGCAAACGCCAAGTCGTTGACGTCCATTTGTCTCATAGCTCACTTTCCCAATAGTTAAGTGCACCTCTTCATTATTTGCCTTTTGACTACTAGCAATAGAATAAAGTCGTGCGGGAATTTTACGTAACAACTCTACAAATTGTTGTGCATTCCATGAAAATGGTGCAAAGTCTTCAGCGACATCAAGCAAATCTCTTCCCTTTGCATAGTCCTTCCAGGCGTTAGCATCTTCTACTAACTTTGTAAATTCCTTATGCACAGTATAGGCACCAATCTTTTGTAATAGTGGCTTGGATAGCACTGTTATTTCTAGCTTCTTTTGCAATACTTCCCTTATCGATACTTTTTCATCAAATACACTTACCTCAGTTTGAGGATCAAACTGTAGTGCTGTTAATAAAGCATCGACTAATTTTTCATCGTTCTCTGGCAGAATACCGATGCTATCTCCAGGCTTAAAATAGAAATTTGTACCCTCAATTGATAATTCAACATGACGCGTCTCTTTGTTGGAGCCCCTGCCATTTAAATTAATGCTTTCTAATACTTCAGCATAAAAAGGATTTTTTCGAGAATATGTAGAATCCCCCTGTACTGTCTGATCTGTTGTCTCTAATGTAGCAGCAACATCAGCCTGCTGTAGGAGCTCCTTCTGAACAGCTGTGAACCATTGTGCTGCAGCATCATCATAATCCACATCACAATCTGTACGAGAGACAATTCGAGTTGCCCCCAATTTGGCAAATTGCTCATCGAAATCTTTCCCTGTTTTACAGAAGAATTCATAGGAGCTATCCCCTAAAGCTAGTACCGAATAGTGTAAATTCTCTAGTTTCGGAGCGCGCTTACTATGCAAAAATTCATAAAACTGTATGGCTTGATCAGGTGGGTCCCCTTCACCATGTGTACTGACAATGAGTAAAAGATTTGTCAGCTTTTTTAAATTATTTGGCTTAAATTTCGCTAATGATGAAACCGTCACATCTACATCATTGCTTTTCAATGCGGACGCATATTTTTCAGCTAGACCTTGACTGTTGCCTGTTTGTGAACCATATAAAATCGTCACTGTTTTAGTGATTGGTGTTACCGTTGACGTTACTTCCTCAGCTATGGTATTGATTGTTGCTAGCGGTGCACTTAAATAACCGTTTAGCCAAATCCTCTGCTCTCCAGTTAATTTAGGGAGCAGCTCATTCAATAACTTTACCTGCTCCTCATTAAATGGACTATTTATTACTTGCAGTTTCAAATCTTGCCACCTCACGTATTAGTATCATTTCTGTTCTTTTCTTCATTGAGTCAGCGCCAAACCTTTTTGGCTGGCGCTATTTTTTCTGTAAAATTAAATTATCGAAGTCTTATTTTTTCCTTTTTTTCAATTTGAACCACATAGGAATTTTGGATAATTAAAGTAATTGATCCATGACTC
>Ga0213824_1002073_pt1 | contig 10124 bp, 9 predicted proteins | sample MC6MC0906MG_FD_179892 | JGI IMG/M metagenome (GOLD analysis project Ga0213824, IMG submission 179892) | Enriched soil aggregate microbial communities from Iowa State University, Ames, United States - MC6-MC0906-MG | ecosystem: Environmental > Terrestrial > Soil > Unclassified | place: USA: Iowa...
GAAAGCCCTGTTGTCCAATTGGAACGAAATTGCGAATGTTTGACTGATTGGCTTAGAAGCCGGAACATCGATCTCCCCATTTATGGTGCAATCGTGCTAGCATATCCGAAACAAATTGTGGCATGTTCACCAACCAAAACCAAACTCTTATATCCATACTTGATTCCCTCTTTTATTAAAAGCATCCCTCGGCAAATTAAAAAGTTAGATAACGAAGCGTTCAACTGGCTATCTGCTGAATTCCTTAATAGTCATCAACGCTTTATCCCAAAGCCAATTTGTGAGACTTATAGTTTACGTTTTGGAGATTTTCACACAGGCGTGCGGTGTGATGCGTGCGGCAGATTTGGGATGATTAAACTGCGAAGGACCTGGTATTGCCCTTTTTGCAAGGCGACGGATAATCTCGCTCATCAAAAAACTTTGCTGGAGTGGTTTTTGATTTTTAAGAGGAGTATTACGAATATGGAATGCAGAGAGTTTTTACATGTTGATGACATTTACACCGCTAATCGAATTTTGAAGAGTATGAACTTTCCTAGTGAAGGAGCATTTCGCTACCATACATATAAAGTGGACTTTAATCTATGGAAATAACCTTTCACTAACATAATGTCCGTGTACCTTCCACAAGGTGAAATGTCTTATCCGCAAGTTGGAACGCCTTTCGCAAGTTGGCTCCCCTTTTTCGCAAGTTGGCTCGCTCTTTCCGCAAGTTGGCTCGCCTCTTCCGCAAGTTGGAGCGCTTTTTCCGCAAGTTAGCTCACCTTTTTCGATAGTTAGCTCGCCTTTCCGCAAGTTAAACCATACCTTCACTTAACCTATTCAATAAAACGTGTAACCGCTCTCTTATAAGTGATATGATATTCATGAACAAGAACTAAAAAGGGGAGTGCGTTAAAGGTGAAAAACGAATTAATTGAAAGATTTACTTCCTATGTGAAGGTGGACACGCAGTCGGATGAAAGCAGTGAGACCTGTCCATCAACTGAGGGTCAGTGGATCCTGTTGCGCATGCTTGTTGAGGAATTAAAATCGATAGGCATGGAAGAGGTCACGATTGATGATGATGGCTATGTAATGGCGACCTTGCCGTCCAACACGGAAAAAGACACACCAACGATTGGCTTCCTTGCCCATGTCGACACAGCAACTGACTTCACTGGAAAAAACGTGAACCCGCAAATCGTCGAGAACTATGATGGCGGAGAAATCGTCCTAAACGAAGCACTAAAGGTAATTATGTCGCCGAAGGACTTCCCAAGCTTGCCAGAATACAAAGGGCACACCTTAATTACAACCGACGGCACGACGCTTCTTGGTGCAGACAACAAAGCTGGGGTCACCGAAATTATGACGGCAATGGACTACTTGATTAAACACCCGGAAATTAAGCACGGTAAGGTCCGCGTTGCGTTCACACCAGATGAGGAAATTGGCAGAGGTCCACATAAGTTTGACGTTGCGGCCTTCAATGCCAACTATGCCTACACCGTCGATGGCGGCCCGCTTGGGGAACTGGAATATGAAAGCTTCAACGCTGCAGGGGCCAAAATTACCATCAAAGGGAATAACATTCACCCAGGTTCAGCGAAGGACAAAATGGTCAATTCAATGAAAATTGCCATGGAATTACATAGCCAGCTTCCAGCACAAGAAGTGCCAGAACATACCGAGGGATACGAGGGTTTCTTCCATCTGCTTTCCTTTAATGGTGATGTTGAACAAACAAGTCTCCACTATATTATCCGGGACCATGACAGGGAAAAATTCAATGCCCGCAAGGCTACCCTGGAAAGCATCGTGAATGAATTAAAAGGTAAATATGGCAGTGACAAGATCATTCTTGAACTGAACGACCAATATTACAACATGAGAGAGAAAATAGAACCCGTGAAGGAAATTGTCGACATTGCCCATGAGGCGATGGTGAGCTTGGACATTGAGCCGATCACTAAACCAATCCGCGGCGGCACCGACGGCTCACAGCTCTCTTATATGGGTCTGCCGACACCGAATATTTTTACCGGCGGCGAGAACTTCCACGGCAAGTTTGAATTTATTTCTGTCGAAAATATGATTAAATCAACAAATACCGTCATTGAAATTATCAAACTTACAGAGCAAAGAGCTTAATAGAAAAGCCCCCAATAAAGTAGACAGATTTTTATTCTTTCATCTGTCTACTTTATTGGGAGCATATCAAAACCTCGGGTTAGCTTTTTCCATTTACAAGAACCGCCAAGCATTGCTCAAGGCTTGATACCGTCTCCTGAAGCTGTGCATGCAACTGATCAGCAGACCACTTCCCACCATTCCCTTGTAAGTCCTTTTGAATAAGCAAAATCATCCAAATAGAAAACACAGACGCGAACAAATAATACTCCTCGATAAAAGCATCTCGATCCACGTCAAATCCAACATGATCAAGATACACTGTCAAGATTCGCTCGCGGAACTGAGCCGTCATTTTTTTCGAAAAAAGAGGATACGACATATCAATCAAATGGTACAAATCCCAGTAGGGTACATTTAAATGGGTGTGCTCCCAGTCTAAAATCATCAGCTTACCCTTCACAACCGCAAAATTCCCAGAATGCAAATCACCGTGGGACAAAACCAGTTTCTGTAAAAATACGATGCTATCAAGCAGCATGTATAGATGATGGATGGCATCTTCCTCTATGTTAAGAAGCGGCAATAAACGAAGGACTGCTTCCTTCTGCACACAAATATCCGCTACAAGCTCCTTAAAACCTGGTTTCAAACCTGTACGCGGCAAACCACTAAGTTTTTCTATCGGCAGGGAATGCCACCAGGCTACCCATTTGACCACACCTAATACACTGTCCTCCTGAAAGTCGTGCGACAAATGACCAAGGTCCTCAAGAATCATCCAATTAAGCTCGGGGGCATCACTAATCGAATACGAGAGTATTTTTGGATAAATAGCCGGAAATAGGGGAAGAACATGCTCATGGATCCATACTTCTTTACCTATTTGGCCATTATTTGTTAATGGTTTAAAAATAAAGCTTGTAGAAGGGGACAAATAGAATCTTTCAATCAGCCTTCCGTTCGTCCCTTTATAGAGGGTCTCTTTTTTTAAGATTACCTCATTATTTAATGTACCATCTGCTAAAACAATAGTTGCTGGCAGCTCCGTAAAACCTCACCACCCATTCATTATTTAATTTCTATCCCTGTACTCAAAGTCCTCCGGAAGGGAAGAAAAGCTGTTTGTTATATAATATACCTATTGGTACGGTCTCGCTTTGACCAATACAGGTGTGCAATCTATTCTCATCCATGATTGCAGCATCTACATTAATACTTATGTGTGATGGAAGGTTTATATCCAATAACCTTAAATAAAGGACTTTATTTTTTGTCGAAAATGTATTAATTCTGATACCTGTCAAGGATGCTGAAAAACTCTCCCAAAAACTCGTAAAAAAGCTTTTCTGTCGGCAGCAGCTCTCGTTCACTCGGAATAATGACACCGACTGTCCTCGTTACATTTGGTTCCGTAATCGGAATTTTGACCGTTGACCTTGGCAGGCTGTCAATTAACGTGATTTCCGGAATAAGTGTCACACCAAGACCTGCAGATACCAAGCCTTTAATGGCATCAATATCCTCTCCCTCAAATGACACTTGAGGTTCAAAGCCAAGCATCAAACAGGCATTAACAATGATTTCGCGTAAAATAAAACCATTTGGAAAAAGAACAAAGGAATCCTCCCGTAATTCACTTAAGGTTAATAACCGTTTATTGGCAAGGGGATGGATGTGCGGCAATAATGCAACGATATTTTCAGTAAATAAGGTTTTCCCTTTAACTTTCTTCTCCTTCTTAGGAACCGGGCCAAGAAGGGCAAGGTTAAATTCCCCTTTACCGACACCATCAATTAAGTTTTGGTAGGAAGCTTGAATAAGCTGAAACTTAACGAGGGGATAGCGCTCGCGGAAGGCTGAGATGGCTGTCGGTAAGGTATATGCCGCCAGGCTGCTAGGGAATCCAATTCGAATCGTTCCTTTCTCCGGGTCTAAAAATTCCTCCACCTCACGTTTGGCATTGTCAACCAGCTTCATCGCCTGCTGCATCTGCTCTAAAAACATAGTACCGATCGGGGTCAGTTTGACATTTCGCCCTTCGCGAATAAACAAATCAACCCCTAATTCCGCTTCCAAATTAACAATCTGCCTGCTTACTGCTGATTGGGCGACATGCAGGGCATGGGCAGCCTCTGTTACATGCTCTCTTTTGGCGACTTCAATAAAATAGTGAATTTGTCGTAACTCCATCAATCCCACCTCTTAATCTATCAATCTATTTTCGGCATCAATCTTATCTATTTTTCATATTGCTTAGATTATTTATCAATTATAAAATAAAACGATACTAATATGAAGAATATTCAGTTTAAATAAATACTGTTCATTGAGTTATAGGGGTGAATTCCATGCAAACAATTGAGGATGTAAAACAATCAGGTTCAAAGGCAGCACGGGAATATGTTAATAATGTGTTCGAAACGGTGAAACAGCGCAATGCATTTGAAAGTGAGTTTCATCAGGCGGTGAAGGAAATTTTTGATTCACTCGTACCCGTTTTTGCGAAACATCCAACATATATCGAGCAGGGAATCCTTGAGAGGATCGTCGAACCGGAAAGAGTCATTACCTTTCGGGTTCCCTGGGTGGATGACTGCGGCAGGGTTCAAGTAAACCGTGGATTCCGTGTCCAGTTCAACAGTGCTATCGGTCCGTATAAAGGCGGTTTACGCTTCCATCCGTCTGTGAATGCCAGCATTATAAAATTTTTAGGCTTTGAGCAAATTTTTAAAAACTCCTTAACCGGCCAGCCGATTGGCGGCGGAAAAGGGGGCTCTGATTTTGATCCGAAGGGGAAATCGGATGGTGAAATCATGCGTTTCTGCCAAAGCTTCATGACAGAGCTTTACCGCCATATTGGTCCGGATGTCGATGTGCCGGCAGGGGATATCGGCGTTGGCGCAAGAGAAATTGGCTTTATGTTTGGCCAATATAAAAAAATCCGCGGCAGCTTCGAGGCAGGGGTTCTTACTGGAAAAGGATTGGGGTACGGTGGGAGCTTAGCACGTACAGAAGCCACTGGCTATGGCACGGTCTATTTTGTCCAGGAAATGTTAAAGGATCAAGGACTAAACTTTTGCGGCAGTACGGTCGTTGTTTCCGGCTCCGGTAATGTGTCCATTTATGCCATGGAAAAAGCAGCGCAATTCGGTGCCAAGGTTGTTGCCTGCAGTGATTCCAATGGTTATATCTATGATGATAATGGCATTAATTTAGAGACCGTCAAACAAATTAAAGAGGTCGAGCGAAAAAGAATCAAAGAGTATGTGAAATACCACCCACATGCCCAATATTTCGAAGGATGCTCAGGGATTTGGTCAATTCCGTGTGATATCGCCTTACCTTGTGCAACCCAAAATGAAATTGATGAAACTGCGGCAAAAATTCTTGTGGCAAACGGCGTTAAGGCGATCGGAGAAGGCGCAAACATGCCTTCAACATTAGCAGCCGTCGATGTATTCCTTAACAGTGAGGTGCTGTTTGGCCCGGGAAAAGCGGCCAATGCCGGCGGTGTTGCCGTTTCAGCCTTAGAAATGGCGCAAAACAGTGCGCGTTTGTCCTGGACGTTTGAGGAAGTGGATGCCAAACTGCACCAAATCATGATTAACATTTACCAAAACAGTGTAAAAGCCGCCGAAGAATACGGATTCCCAGGCAATTTGGTTATCGGCGCCAACATCGCCGGGTTCACTAAAGTTGCTGACGCGATGATCGTACAGGGTGTGATTTAAAAATCTCCTACTAGGGAGATTTTTTTAGCTAATAGGAAAGTATAAGTGCAACTACGCCTTTGTCTTCGCCCTTTGGGGCTCGCCAATCGGCGAGTTTTTTTTATTTCCTTCGACCACGGTCTGCATGTTTTCCTTGTCGACTGGTTACATTAACATTGGTTCAATTATCAAGGAGGTTATGCGATATGGACAACAAAGACACCCATGCATTTGTCGAAAAGCTGCAGGAAAACCAGAAAAAGGATAGGAAAAATAGGGAAAAGCAAGGCGATGATCACCCTGGAAAAAAATTACCGAATCATAATCATTAATCATTGTAGAGAAACGAGCCAATAGTAAAAAAGTTACAATAGAATCTTCTACATTAGAAAGTAATCACAACGAACCCCGCCTTTTAATTGACAGACGGGGTTCGTTTTTTTAAACCTACTTATTCATATTCGATAGAAACCCGCCAAGCAGGTCGTCTATATCTAGTTCCTCTTCATTATTTTCTACCTTAACAAGCACTTCTTCCTGCTTCGCACTATCCCAATCAAACTCATCGAGATCATCCGTACTATCATTTAATTCAAGCGCAGCAGATATTTCCTCGTGTCTGCTGCTTGCTCCATCGGTGGAAACGGCAAGTTCCTCGGGAAATACTTCCTCCTGAAGATACAAGGCCTCTTCAATATCCAGTGCGTTACTATTTAAAGCGGCAAGTAAGGAAGTAGAACGCACGGGGTCAGAAATCAGCTGATAGAGAATACTACCTAATAATGCCTCAGAGTGCTCATGCTTCAACCAATCTCGTTGTGCTTTCGTTAAATTCTTTGGCAGAGGGATTGTGAGCATTTCCTTTTCCCTGGAAAAAGAATGGTTCACCCCTTGCATCACAAACTCCGCCATTTTACTTGAAAAATTCCTTCTCTCTGTTTCTTTTAATTTTTGCAGCTGTTTTAAAATATGGTCAGGTGTATCGGAAGGGACGCGAAAGGATAGTGCTTGGCCTCGTTTAATTTCATTTGCGGCAGGCTTTTTCATAGTATCACCTTATTTTAACTCTTGACCGGTGCAGCTTTTTGTTTCTCCGTTCTTCTGACAAAATCTGTGATGAGTTTATAATAAGCATTGGCCATCATCCAAATACTTTCCTTATCGTCCTCAAAAAATTCGATATTATAGCCGTCTAAATTATTATTTAATGTTTTTAGATAATCCTTTAAGACGTGGGCCCCACCGCCAACAAAATAGCAGATTTCCGTTTGCGAGTTTTTCTGCCACACATTGCGTAGTAATCGATATTGTTTTTTCGCTAAATCAAGCAGGATACGATCGGTAATATCGTGAACGCTTGTCCTGCTTCCTTTTACCATGATATGATTGCGGTCATTTTTTCTCGTAATAATTTCAACCACATCACGGCGGCTGTCCAGTTCGACGCCATGCTTCGTTCTAATTTCTTCACGAATCGCTTCTAAGGATTCTGAGACCCCAAGGTTAAACCCTTGTGCCTTATCATCATCGACATTCCGATTTTTAATGACCGCGATATCGGTTGATAATCCTCCGATATCTTGAATTAAGATGCGTTTATCGATTAAATCCTTATTGATGATTTTTAGATTATTGTCCATTACAAGATTAATATAAGCAGCAAAGCCTTCAGGATACACCTTTACGTCATTAAATTTAATATTTACTTTTAATCCTTGGTATTTTGGTGTCACCAAAAATTCAACCTGATGGACAGACCCTACTAATTTTGAACGATATCCGGCATCCTTGCCTTCTTTTACTTCGCGGAGGGGTAAGCCGGTTCCTAATGTGTAGCTGGCATCAATGACATTCTTTGAGGTTGGAAACTCCCCTTTTACTGCATCTAAGGCCAAAGTTGTAAAAAGCATGACTAACGTTTGGTCTTCCTCCGACTTGCTGCTACCAGGATCTAGCTCAGTGGCATTATTACTTTTGGTCGCTAAATTACCGACTCGATAAATCACATTATTCTCTTTCAAAGCAGGGGAGTGTACTTTAACATGAATCCCATCTAATGGGTTCTTATCATCAAGTTCTTCGATCCCAATCACCGGACGGTCTTCTGTGTCTCTTGCGACAATGTTAGGAATATTTAATTCATACTCTAATTCCCCAAATATGGCCTTAATGGAGTCATTCCCTACATCAACAGCAGCAATCCTGGATTTAGTCATAAACATCATTCCTTTTCATTTTATAATTTCACTGTATTTTTAAAAGTAGTTAACGAGGCTTTCTATTAAAGGCTATAGGAGATTAGTAGATTCTTCAATGAGGCAAACCGAAAAGAAATGAAAGTGTAAAACAGTAAACAATTCGTAAACTTTGGTCATAATGTATACATTTTTGTATACAAGTCTGACATTTTTGTATACATGGTGAATCGACGGTATGTATACACATTTGTATACATGTATACGGTTTTGTAAACACAAAGTATACAAAATGTAAACAAGTATACAATCATGTTTACATCCATAGAATGTTACAAATATTTCATAAAAAAGACTCTAGATAATTAAAAAGAGGAGATTTCTAATCCTTCTCGATCCATTCAGCACATAAATAAAGACACCCTAGGTGCCTTTATTTACTATTAAACTATCTACAAAATGAGGGTCATGTCAGTCACCTATTTTATCACTACTATCCAGTTAAACCACTTGGATAGAAGTAATCCCACTTGACTTCTGTTTCACCCAGCCGGTTTCCATGACACCGGAACCATCTAAGTAATACCTACCCACCATTAAAAATCCATCCTTTTTGAGCTACCCCATTGATATAGTAAGACCAATTACCACTTGACTGCATCCAGCCATTCGAACTAACAGAATAACCATCTGCTTTTACAATTGTGTCAAAGCTGCTATCAGAATACTTTATGATAACAGGTGTATACATTTAAATTTGGTCATAAAGCTAACGAACTTCCTCATTGTGCATGCACACACAGCCTGTGCTTACATATTTACCGATGTAACTTTCATTGGCATATCAATGTATAGCATATATTGTTTCATATGTACCCCTTTCTTATAACCTCCTCCACCTGTCACCTAAAAAATAAGGCACCACTTGAAAATGTGCAGGAAGTTACGGTATTCTTAATCATATGATTCCCCACTTAAGGTTGTGGTTAACATCAGAATTAATAAGTTTATTAGCGAGTCTGGAAAGGCCTCGAGACGCGGGGCAGATAAATTAATCAGTGAAGGCAGAGTTACGATCAATGGGAAAGTGGCCCAAATAGGCAGTCAGGTTGAACCTGGGGATCAGGTTCACATTGACGGCAGCCCCGTCAATGTCTCAAAAAGCTATGTCTATATTGCCTTAAATAAACCCGTCGGGATTACCAGCACAACGGAAAGACATGTAAAGGGAAATATAGTTGATTTCGTTAATCATCCATTAAGAATTTTCCATATTGGCCGCTTGGATAAGGATTCAGATGGCCTAATATTGCTGACAAATGATGGAGATATTGTTAACGAAATATTACGGGCGGAAAATAAGCATGAAAAAGAATATATTGTCACAGTGAACAAGCCCATCACGCCTGAGTTTGTCAAGCGAATGTCCGCGGGAGTAGAGATTTTAAATACGAAAACACTCCCATGCAAAATTACACAGATGTCCAAATATGTCTTTCAAATCGTCTTAACCCAGGGCCTAAACCGCCAAATCCGTCGGATGTGTGCAGCGCTTGGGTACGAGGTAGTACGGCTGCAGCGAACACGGATCATGAATATCCATTTAGGCAATCTGCCGATTGGACAATGGCGTGACCTCTCAAAGAAGGAACGCCAGCAATTATTTACAGAGCTAAACTATGAGCCAAAAGAATGGTAAAAAGAGAGGATAAGTCGAAACATCTAAATGTTTCAGCTCATCCTCTCTTTATTTTAGAAACATAGAAGCGCAGGGACGGTTCTTCTGCTTCCTAGCAACAGTAGTATAGTCCAGAAGCAAAAGATCCGTCCCCTTGATTCCTGTCCTTATACCGATATCTATTCTTTCTCAATTTGGTTACCTTTATTACGTTGTATAGCCTTACTGCTCCGCTTTTTTTCCTCTCAGTGTTTTTCCTTCTCGCTCTACTTTTCTTCCTCTCGTTGTTTTTCCTTTTCGCGCTTCTTTTCTTTCTCTCGTTGTTTTTCCTCTTCGCGCTTCTTTTCTTTCTCTCGTTGTTTTTCCTCTTCGCGCTTCTTTTCTTTCTCTCGTTGTTTTTCCTCTTCGCGCTTCTTTTCTTTC
>Ga0213824_1002074_pt1 | contig 10119 bp, 8 predicted proteins | sample MC6MC0906MG_FD_179892 | JGI IMG/M metagenome (GOLD analysis project Ga0213824, IMG submission 179892) | Enriched soil aggregate microbial communities from Iowa State University, Ames, United States - MC6-MC0906-MG | ecosystem: Environmental > Terrestrial > Soil > Unclassified | place: USA: Iowa...
AATGAATAAATACAATGAACAAATAATCATTTTTTAATCAAAAATCGATTAGGAACAGCTCTTTTTTAGAGTTGCCATGGCACTTGATATTTATTTAAGGTGAATATTTGGTAAAAATTGTTGTACCTGAATTTCTTTATAAAAAAATGTCCATTCCCTTAAACAAGCTTTTTCGGGCTTCTGAACGCAAAAAAGAACCGAGATAACGTACCAAAGTTACGTTTCCCGATTCTTAACGAAGTCCGATTACTGGGAGATATAGGGGCTTATGTCTATTTATCCTTCTTTCTTCTATTTTTATTGAATACACCAACCAAACATATAAACAGTAAAAATTGTACCTACTTATTTAGGTGCGAAGTTTGAGTTAGAAATATTAAATAAATAATAACGAGAGAAGAGTCCTGTTTACCGTTTTTCGAATATACGTTCCATTTTTGTTTTTTATGTGCCGTTTGGTCCTCAACACCCATTTTCACCATTGAAAAGAGCTCCTTTTATTACTTTTGGAGCCCTTTTTCTTGATTTTTACCTGCAAAAAAAACGGTTATGTGCCGTTTCATCCACAACACCCATTTTCATCTTTAAGCTAATCATTCACGATTTTTTTTCATACGCTTAAAAACAACATCGTACATATCGTTTCCATAATGTAACGATCTCTTCACACGAGAAATGGTTGCTGCACTCGCTCCGACTACTTCTTCAATTTCATGATAAGTACTGTTATTATATAAAGCTTTCGCTACTTTAAATCTTTGAAAGATTGTATTCAACTCCTTCACTGTGAATAAATCATCAAAGAATCTATAGCACTCCTCTTCCGTTTCTAATGTTAAAATTGCTTCAAAAAATTCATCTAAATCTTTTCCACGTATTTGATCTATTAGCATATGCCTACCACCACTTTCATTAGAGTAGCCTGTGCCGCACAAAATCCACTTCTTATGCCGAAGGATAAGAAAACTCTTCTACAATAATATTCCACTTTATTCAATTAATTATTTCACAGAAAAATACGTTCTCTCCGAAACAATGAATTGCAAATATATCAACCTAGAAATCTATTGAAATAAGAGCATAAATTATTATATCACTATTTTAATATCATTAATCCTATCCTTATATTAAAAATTAGTGGCGGATTTTTGTCTAAAATATGGACTATATCAGAATAATTTCATTAATGCAAAAAGCTGGCATGCACCAGATTTTTTTGTAATTTCTGTAAATTATCAATATTTAATTCTAACTAGCTTTTCTGTATTCTTCCACTTGTTTTTTGCCATTGCCCATAAATCCTAAAGCAATATGAATGACCGGAATGATCAAACAAAAGATTGCGAACGGTAAATAGTGAAGTGTAGACACACCTAGAGTACCTGTGATAAACACACCACTCACTCCCCATGGAATTAATGGATTCACAGCAGCTCCGGCATTCGCTAAGATTCCAGATAGATTTTTCGGATCTAAATGAATGGCCTCATATTGTGATTTAAATGCTTTTCCAGGCAAAATAACGGATAAATACTGCTCTCCTAAAAGAACATTGATCCCAATTGAGCTTAATGCCGTCATTAGTATCAAGTTTCCTTTCGCACTTACCACGCCCGAAATTCTTGAAATGAGCTTTTCAATAATTTTAATTTCTACTAATAATCCGCCTAATGCTAAAGCAAGAAGGATAAGAGAAACAGACCACATCATGCTTTGCATTCCACCACGAGTAAGCAATTGATCTACCGTCTTGACGCCTGTTTTGGAAACAAATCCATCCTGCATATAAGTAGCAATTTGGCTAAAGCTAGTATGCGGGTGGTAACAATAAATGATCCCAATGGTAACGGCGATACTAAGTAATAACGTCGGAATAGCTGGCACTTTTTTTCTTGCACAGATAAATAATACTAATACTGGAATTAAGGTAAAAACTGAAATGGTAAAAGATGAATGAAGTGTTTGAACGAGTTCGTCGATTTTATTCCCTGTTGATCCTGACGCCCCGTGTCCCAAAATTGTGAAAAAAATAAGAGATATTATAAAAGCTGGAATAATGGTTCTCATCATGCTGCGAATATGGTCAAATAAATCTACTTCGGCAATAGCAGATGCTAAGTTCGCTGTATCAGACAATGGGGAAATGTTATTCCCTAAAAAGGCACCTGAAATAATGGCACCTGTAGTCATTGCTGGGTTAAAGCCCATCATTTGTCCCATTCCTAATAAGGCAATACCCACAGTGGAAATGGTTGTAAAGGAGCTGCCCACTGTTATCCCTACCAATGTACAGATGACAAAAACAGAAGGTAAAAAGAATTTGGCAGATAAAACTTTAAAGCCGTAGATCATGATGGTTGGAATGGTTCCTGCTGCAATCCATACACTAATTAAAATCCCAATTAACATAAATATGATGATCGGAATTAAACCCGGTGTAATTCCATTTTGAATGCCATCATGAATGGTCTCCCAAGAAAAACCTTTCAATTTTGCAAATAACACAACCAATCCGATGGCAATTAAAATCGGCACTTGAGGAGGTACACCTAAGGCTATGATACAGGTTCCTATAATGGCTAATAAAACGACTAAAAGAAAGATACTTTCTTTTAGAGTGACTTCTTTTTTCATTTTAATAAGCTCCTTATGAGTCAAATGTTATAGAATTCTACCTTTCTATATTTGTGAACGATTGAACAATTAACATCTGAACTCTATAGTAGACAAACTATAAAAGATAGATAGAGGGCATAAACAATGCTTTGGATAGTATAATGAATACTTTCAACTTGTTCCAGCGGATGTTTATACCCTACTTTATTCACCTAGCTATTAAACGATTAACGTACTGCAACCTCAACTTTTGCATTTGCTTCCATTTCACTGTAAATCTTTTCTAATTTAGATTGCATCGCTTTTTCGATCTCACCAGCATATTCTTCAAATACATCTTTATCATGGGCGTATGGAGATAGCGCACTAGCACGTAGTACCGTAACTTTGCCTTCGCGATCCCATTCTCTTTCGCTAAATCCAAGACTCTTCACAAATGGAAGTGGGCTGTTGCCATAGTCTGGAATAGCGAAGTCAGTATGAGAAGTAATAAACTCATTATCGTACAAGCCGCCTTTCACATAAGAAGCTTGATCGAAAAAGTCATGGTTTAATTTGTTCATTTTTTCTAAATCGGTATTGCCTACTTCGTTGAATACATAGTCAACCATATTGAAATCTGGTCTTGTTAATGGATACAGACGAATGGTTTTATCGCCCACTTTGAATTCTTTTCCATATAAGAAGTGGTAGAAACGATAAGCTCCTTCAATACTTGCACCGATTAATTTACCATAACCAGTTACATTTAGCGGTAATACTTTATGGGCTGTCCAAACGGCTGCTGCGGTAGCACCTGCTTTAGATCCTTCTAACATATAAGCACCTAATAAAGCCGGAATATCTGCACCTTTTTCAAATACATAGGTTGCAAAGTACGAAATGGCATCGCGCATTCTAATATCTTTGATGACAATTCCACCCGCAGAGTAAGGGATATACCCCATTTTGTGTGGGTCAATGGTAATCGTTTCAGCTTGATTCATTGCTTTAAAAGAATCATAGATTTCTTTTGTTAACCATTCACATGGCTCAGAGAAGATGTTGTGTTTAGCATATACTTCATCGATTTTTTCCCATTCGATAAATTCGTTATTTTCATCTAAGAAAATAGCACGAGCATAACCACCATAAGCAGCATCAACGTGAATGTAGAAATAGATGCCTTCATTTGCTAATTTTTCACGAAGTTCTACCATTTTATCAATACGGTCTACTTGACCTTCTTCTGTTGTACCAATAACGCCAACTACACCTAGAACAGGAATTTGTTGTGCTGCCAATTCACGAATTTTCGCTTCTAATTTGTCAATGTCCATGCGATAGTTGTCATCAACATCGATTTGTTCTACACAGTCAAGACCAACACCGATAATATCAGCCGCTTTTAACCAAGAATAGTGTTTGGTTTGTGGGATTAACCATTTCCCTAATTTTTGTAGTTGTTTACCACTACGTGCAGAATGAGCTTTAATTTCATCCATTTTTCCAGGAATTTGATCGAGAATATCTAGAATTTCTGCTGTAGGCATATTCAGTAATTCCCATTCAGATTTACCTGCAACATATTCAGGAGCTACTTCTTTAATCGCAAGTGGTAATGATTTAATGTTACGTGCATACCATAGGCCCTCTAAGTTCGCAATGGAACCATCTGCGCAAATATGACCCCAGCTTTTCCCTTTTACATAGCTCATAAGTGTAGCAAATTCATGTCCCACTTCTTCTTCCATTTGAGAAGTACCTGGTGAAGATTCATAGGCTACGTTATTACCATTCCATAACATGGCTGCTGAATAAGCGATAATCGCAGGCATTAAGGTTTCAGAGTTCATATGTCCCCAGAAACGACCAGCAGAATGCCAAGGTAGTGAGTTCGCACGTAGTTTAGAAGATAGTAGATTGAACACACTACGCATATGATCAGCCGTTTCTTGGAAACTTTTTGAGCTTTTGTCTTGAGGCGTGATCACAGGTAAGTCTTGTGGCATATAGTTTTGTCTCCAACCAACATGCTCATCGACCATTTTTAATAATAATTCTTTAAATAAATCTGTATTTTCCCCTTTAACTCCTAAGAATAATGCTTTTAAATTAATATTTGGCATTTCGTATCTCATTTTCAATTCCTCCATTACTCTAGTAATTTTTAGTAATTAATTTGCTTGTTTTAAATATTCCACTTGGTCTTTTTGATCTTCTTTCTTCCATTCTGGTTTCTTACATTTGTTAATGATAAGAGCGATTCCAATCATAACGACTGTAGCGATCACTTGGAATGCTACGTAACCTGTATACTGACTTGGTTTTAAAATGGATGGTGGAATCAAACTTACAATAATCGTAAGGACGATACCTGCCATAGAGAAAAGAGAGACAAACCACATTAATCCATTTCCCTTACTACCTAATCTGAATGGTCTCTTAATATTAGGCATGTTATAGCGTAAGCGAATGGCTGAAATAGCAATTAAAGCATATACGATACAATATAGAATCGTTGTCGTAATGGTAATAATTAGGAATGCACTATTAATATCTGGAACGACTACATATAAGAAAGATACTAACGAAATAACAATGGCTTGAATCATGACAAACGTGATCGGGATGTCTTTCTTCGTTCTCTTTTGGAAGAACTTTGGTAGATTCCCTTCGTCTGCTACTTTAATCATAGATTTACTTGGTCCAAGTACCCATGCACTAAGCTGCACTAAAACACCAATTAAGATCATTAAAGAAATGATGTTTACAAAGATCGTTGGAATTCCTAAGTCTTTACAGAAAATCATGTATGGTTGTGTAATATTAGCTAACTCTAGCTTACCTTTCGGAACTGCGTTAGAAACGGTTAAACCAGCTATAATATTAAAGATGACTAACAAAATAACAGAAGAGATAACCGCGATCGGATAGTTACGTTTAGGATTTTTAATATTATTGGCATGTACAGATGAAATCTCTACCCCTGCAAAAATAAAGATAATCCCTGATAAATACGTAATGCTTCCTAAGTCTTTAAAATTGGGTACTAAATCACTTGGCTTAAAATGTCCTAAGTAACTGTTTGGCTGAATTCCATTTTTGATCATATGAATAAGACCTAAACCAACGAGAAGAACAAATGGAATATATACACCTATTACAGCGCCCCAGTTACCAGCGATTTTTACCATATCAAACTTGAGGTTTAATAACGTTACACCCCAGTATGAAATTAAGATGACTGCAAAAATAAAGTAGTTGTTTGAAGATAATTCCGGTTTATTAATAACGTAGCCTAGTAGGACACCAACAGTTGATGAAACCATTACCATCCCAAAAAACATTTGAACCCATAATAACCACGAGGTAACAAATCCCCATTTATCACCTAATGCATTTTTAACCCAAACCTGAGGCCCACCCTCTTCAGGAAATCCTGTTGAGAGCTCAGCCGACATTAATGCAATCGGTAACGCAAATACAACCGCAGCAATTAGCATATAGAAGATTTGCGTCCACCCTGTAATAGCAAGTGTTGGTACACTACGTACAGTACCAAAGAATGCCATGGTAATTCCAATTAACCCAAATAGCGTTAATTTGTTTGTCTTAGCCATAACAATATCCTTCTCTCCCGTATTTAATTTTTATAGAATAATAAATTGAATGAATACGCTAATTTCCAATGGAATAGCTCACTTTAAAAATTAGGGTATGAAAACATGTTAGCTGATACGAAGTTTGTAGATCTGATAGAATCATCCCTTTCTTCAAACAATGCTGTTATTTTGTAGAATACATCCAAAAACAGCATGAATAATATTCATAAAATAAACATTTGTTTTGTTGAAAATCCATTATTAAAACTAGGATCCCTACTTGTGAGGCGCTTCACGTTTCAACTTACGACGTCAGTCTACTCCTGTATTTTTGTTTTGTCAATATCACAAAAATCATTGATTTAATAGCATTTGTGACAAAATATCAAAAACTTATTATTCAAAGCTTTAAAGATTTTATGCTTTTATCGATTGAAGCATAAAACCTTTTACTTTAAAAAGTTAGATTAAAAATTATTAATATTAATGAATAATAATACAAAATCAATATAGTCGCGATTTCCTATTTTTGGTTTTTATTCATATGGTTGACACACCCCTTATGGGACTTTTCATTCGATTTATCAGAACCTTCAGGTTTTTGTTCCTACTGCCCAAAAGTCGCAGGATTAATAAGTACAGTTAAATTCATAAAAAAAAGGAAGAGTGGACTTTCTCCACTCTTCCTTCAAGAAGTACATAACCAATATTTGGATTGTTATACTAAAAAAGTAATTTTTCCTCTTCTCTTACACCTGGATGCCAGTCTAACATATGGAAAAACGCTTGATTGGCAACGGGATCATTTATACAAAATTCATCCACGTCTAAATGAAGTTTATTATCATTTCCCAAGTGCTCAGTTACATTTTTTAACAATTTACTGTATCCGATTAAACGTCTAGGTGTAATGATTTGACTTTCCCGAAAAGGAATTTCACTTTCTTGTTCACGAAAGTTTAACAATTTTTCTTGGATATTTTCACGTTCAGCATCTCTTCCGTTCACTACTTTCACTTTAACAAACAACCCATTTTCGATCCCAACTGCTCGACTCCACAAAGAGATCCAGTTATCATATTTGATATAGTATCTCCCTTGAAAGTAACTTTTGATCATTGGAAGTAAAATGTGAATTCTAGGATGATACCTATCGCCTTTTTTCACAATATCCAGCATCCTAAAATAACCGAGACTGGCTTGTTGAATAGACTTATACTTAAACAACCGATTGAAGCCAATTAACATCTTGTCTAAGATCTGATTAATCTGTTCCATGGTTATATTTTCTAAGCCCAAATCGACCAATAACCAATTCACTTGCTGCTTATTATTTACTTCTGTTATCACTTGGTGATTAAAGTATGCTAATTCCACTGCTCGTTCCCATGATAGAAGCATAATTAATCCTTCACTCCCACTTCATAACGGTACGTTTTTTCAGAGCTTTATTCTCCTAATTTCACTAGGCTGTAATTCTTTTTACCTTTACGGATAATAATAAATCTTCCATCGAATGAATTTTCTGCTGTAACATCCGTATTCACATCTGTTACTTTGTCTCCGTTCATCGAAATGGCTCCGCTATTAATATCTTCTCTTGCTTGGCGTTTAGAAGGTTCAATTCCTAATTCCACTAACCAATCGACAATATTTTTTGATTCCTTTGAAGCATGGAAAGTCGGCATGTTTTTAAAGCCTTGTTCAATTTCATCTGCTGTTAATGCTTTAACATCCCCGCTAAATAGTGCCTCTGTAATTTTTAATGCTTGATGCAGTGCATGCTCACCATGAACAAATTTCGTCATTTCTTCTGCTAACACTTTTTGTGCTTCACGTTTATGTGGCTCTGTTTGAACCTTCACTACTAATTCGTCAATTCGATCCTTTGTTAAGAAGGTGAAGAATTTCAAGTATTTGATGACGTCGCGATCATCTGTGTTCACCCAGAACTGGAAGAATTCAAATGGTGTAGTTTTCTTAGGATCTAACCAAATCGCTCCTCCTGCTGTTTTACCAAATTTCGTACCATCTGCTTTTAATAGCAATGGAATCGTTAATCCAAAGACTTTTGCTTCTGGTCCTTCTTTTCTACGAATAAGGTCGATACCACTTGTAATATTTCCCCATTGGTCACTACCACCAATTTGTAGGCGTACGCCTTCTTCTTTGTATAAGTGATGGAAATCCATCGATTGTAAAATCTGGTATGAGAATTCTGTAAATGAAATCCCTGTATCTAAACGACTAGCTACAATATCTTTCGCTAACATATTATTGACGCTAAAGTGTTTCCCGTAATCGCGTAAAAAGTCAATAATGTTTACTTGATGTGTCCAATCGTAGTTATTTACCATTTTCACGCTGCTATTTCCGCCAAAGTCAAATAGCTTTTGCATTTGCGCGGTTAATGCATCAACATTATCCTGTACTTGTTCTAGTGTTTGAAGTGTTCTTTCTGTTTGACGTCCACTTGGATCACCGATTGTTCCTGTAGCCCCTCCAATTAAAATAACTGGATGATGCCCAGCTAATTGGAATCGCTTCATCATCATAAATGGAATTAAATGTCCAATATGCATACTGTCACCAGTCGGATCTACACCACAGTACAAGGAGATCTCTTGCTCTTCTACTAGTTTGCGTAACCCTTCTGCATCGGTTTGTTGGTTAATAGCATCGCGCCATTCCAATTCATCAATGATGTTCATGTCTTTCCAGCTCCTTTAATTTGTAAGTTATTCTCACCTAGTATGGGTAAGATAATAAAAAAAATCGCCCCTCATCTACATTCGTAGACATAGGGACGATTTTTAATCGCGTTACCACCCAAATTGCACAAATAGGACGATGCCTATTTATACCACTCTTAGCAATAGTATCGATTGCCAATCCGCTTAGCATTACCTAAGATACTCCAGAGTGTAATTCACAGGTTTGTTTGTGCTAGGTTCCATCAACCCCTAGCTTTCTCGATAACAGTGACAACCTGCTACTGGGCTCTTTCAATGTATTTGATATATTAGATTGTAGCCAATTATAGTAAATTTAAATTACATTGTCAACGTCTGCACATAAACATTATAAAAGTTTTAGAAATGTTCACATTTTGATTCTTGCTTTTCATTATCTGAAAAGTTCAGATGCGTAACTGGTTTTGAGAAAACTATATGATTCTGAATTCTAATCCGGAAAAAAGACTTTAATAAACTGGCAAACAGAAATCATGAATAGCGTTGTCTTTAATTATTCGAATGGTTTCTTGGAGGGAATCAACAATTTAACAAAGGAAATAAAGAGGAATGCCTTTGGATACCGAAGTTTGATCGTTTTAGAAGTAGGGTTTTATTACATCATCAATTTAAGCATATTGGAACTCATATTGGTTAGGTAGGAAAGAATTCAATCCTCTCCTACCCCAACATTTGAATTAGAACCGATTAAAACGAGGTTATGTTCTTTTTTTAAAAATTCTTGACAAGAACTTATTATTCTCGTATAGTACCAATATGCTTTAGTGCTAAAAAGCGTTTAAGCAAGAAAGAAAATCTATCTGTTAGCAGAAAATAGTAGCTTTGTTTCATGCAGCGAGAAGAGATCGGATGGTAGCTGAAAATCCGAGCATACACAAATGTGAAGTACACCTGCCTAGATATAACAGATATAAAGAGTGGGCAAGTTTATTCTTGTCAAGTAGGGTGGTACCGCGAAGCATCTTCGTCCCTATGTGGAGAAGGGGCTTTTTTGTATTGTGCAATCCTTTTCTCCTATATACAACGTAGTATTACAAATTGGGGGAGATTTTTACATGTTACAATCTGCAAAATTAAAGCTGCCAGTATGGGAAGCAGCAATCGTTATGCTCACAATTTTAGGGATGGTGAGTAGTGGTATTATTCTATTAGGTTTAACACCTCAT
>Ga0213824_1002075_pt1 | contig 10119 bp, 12 predicted proteins | sample MC6MC0906MG_FD_179892 | JGI IMG/M metagenome (GOLD analysis project Ga0213824, IMG submission 179892) | Enriched soil aggregate microbial communities from Iowa State University, Ames, United States - MC6-MC0906-MG | ecosystem: Environmental > Terrestrial > Soil > Unclassified | place: USA: Iowa...
ATATAATTTTAATTCATTTTCTCTTTATTTAAAAGTGATATTTGAAATAATTGCCTTATTCTTCTGGTTAGCAATTCAAAGTGAGTATCTAAACATAAAGTTACGTTAATAATTTTTATTAGGGATCATAATTACTACATTACTTTTATCATACCAAATCGCTGACCTTGATCCTCCAAATCATATGATCAAATCCTTTGTCCCAATAATCCTTTAACAAATAATTAGGGTCTCCAAATTTCTTTTTCCAGATTTTTTGTGCACTAATATATCCACTATCTAAACAAAATTCTTCTATGCCTTTATTCTTTAAAGTAAAATACATTGTATTCAATAGCAAATTCCCTACCCCTATTCTCTGGTAGTCAGGATGAACAAATACTGTACCTACCTCAATTACCTCTTTGAAAGCGTTGTTTGTACATTTACATATGAGATCACTTGCTGGGCCATATTCAATTGAACCAATAATTTTATCGCCATCTAAAGCAATCAAAAAATATTTTTTCTCACCATTGCTTTCAAAATCATTTTCTAAGTATTTTTCCTTAATTTCGACTTCATCATTAATATCATTCAACCTCTCCCCTAAACCTTCTTTAATAAACGTATCAGTAATCACAATTCTAAAAAATGAATTTAACTCTTTTATGTCTTCGATTCTTGGCCTTCTTATCTCCACTTTAAGCACCCCAAAACTCCTCCTCACTCCTATTCACTTCAACACCGTAATTCAGTTAAGTCCCCGAAAGCTGAAGATCGAATTTTAGTAGCTAATCACTAAAATTAAGAAGAAAACTTCGATTAAGTTAAATATTATAGTTTTCTAAAAAGTATATTTTTCTTTCTTTTCTACAAAGTCTTCTTCACTTATTTCACTCTTGTTAGTAACTAAAAGTGACTGAAATGCTTTGAATAGTTCTTGTATTTCTTCATGTTCATTAATTAATTTCATACTTTTTTGGTATTCATCTTCATCCTTATATCTTGAAATCTCTATCCACTTTGTAACATCGTCCTTGCTATTTAGATAAATTGTATGAAAATCTAAATACCTACTATAGATTTCTAATGCTTTTTCCTGTACACCTAAATACTCATCTACTTTATCTTTTTGAATATGATACTGATAAACTTTAACAAACATCATTTTCTTCCCCCCTTATTAAACAATCCTGCCATGTTAACAAAAAATGCTTTCCTATATTATTACCAACCTTTCACTTTTTTGAACTCAAACACCCGTTACTTCAATAAGGAAATAATCTGGATCGTAAAAACAACCAATTCTTTTTGGATTTGTTTGAATAAACGATTAGCCAATAGTAAAAGTACAAGCCGCTTTTTTGAATCGGAATATACTGAATATGATATTAGAGAGTAAGGGGGTGAAACCATGAATCCTTGGTTCAACTCTTCTTGTATAAGTGAACAGGAAGTTAGGTTAAGAAATTCATGGCGTTTAGTTTGGGAACAACACGTATACTGGACAAGATTGACGATCAATAGCATTGCTTTTAATTTACCTGATTTAGACTTTAATACTGCACGTCTTCTCCGGAACGCTACAGATATGGGAAATTTACTAAAGCCTTACTATGGAAATAAAATAGCCGCAAAGTTCAGCAGCTTAATAAGGGAGCACCTGGTAATTGCTGCGGAAATTGTCAAAGCCGCAAAAGCAGGCAATCAAAAAGCTGTAGCAGCTTTAGAGAGAAGATGGTACGCAAACGGAGAAGAAATTGCCGAATTCCTAAATAGAATAAATCCTTTTATACCACTAAATGAATTCAGAGAAATGTTTTTCGAGCATTTGGCACTTACTACAAAGGAAGCAGTATTTATACTTCAAGGAGATTTTAAATCAAGTATTGCTGTGTTTGATAAAATTGAGTTGGAAGCTTTAGAAATGGCGGATACAATAACGAATGGAATTGTGGAACAATTCCCCAAAAAGTTTCAAATATAAAAGTTGCTGAACGATCATAAAAGGCACTAATTTCAGTGCCTTTTTATTTAGTTTTTGTTTCAAATTGAACTAAACTGACCCACGCTTAAAAAGGAAAAAGGTTCGTTATCTAAACATTTTAGCCGCTTCCAACCAAGTACTAAATTATCCTTAATACACATCCTGTCAAAATTAGGATCCCACTCTCTAAACCCTGCAAATGATTCAGCTAATTCCACTAGGGTGGTGTCAGAATATGTGTTCCATCGTATTGGGTCTCTCCACCTTGGTACTGCACCTTAAAAACTGACGTAGTCGAATCAACAACATTGAAGTTGAAGTTATCTAATTTATTCCCAACAATACTTAATAATGCAATTATTTTCTGGTCAACTACACTTTGTAACTCTGGTAATACCTCATAGGTTGCCTCAAAAAGTATGTAAAAAAGTACATTAATTCATTCCGTTTCAGAAAGTTCTGTAACGGAACTTTTTCAAGTGCGCTTTGGAATACCAAAAGACCACTTTTTTTATAAGAAATCACTTTAGAACAACTAAAAGGAGGACATCTAAATTGTTTGCAATTTGATGTCCCTTTTCTAATGTTTTTTTTATTTTTTAGTCAATTAAGGAACCCGTTATTTGAGTTAGGGCTTTAGGAAAAAAACATTTCTTAAAGCTTTGTTACACGAAAGCTGATACTGGTCCACTTATATTAGATCATCACTTCAACGTAACAAGACCATAAATTCTTATATCTCTCTCCTGAATCAACAATATCTAATTTTTCCAAAAGATAAATAATCTTTCAAAGCCCCTATTGAAAAACAGTGAGCAACTTGATTAAAAAATCAATCAAAATAGACAGGTTCTTGTGGATTAGATAAATGCTTGAACGCCATTTCAATTTGTGATTTTGTGTTTCTAGCTATTGATAATGATGGCAGTTCATTTTCAGCAAAAAACTCAACCTCACTCGTTTCGATTCCTTCTTTTGCTTGTCCGCCAATTATGTCACATTGAATAAACATTTTATAAACGTGATAAGATGAAGGCGGATGAGGGTGACACTTCTTATCAAGTACAGCTAACAATTTAGTTGCTTTCACATCAAATCCTGACTCTTCTTTCACTTCTTTCACTGCAACCTCACTTGGAGTTAACCCAATGTCCCCCCAACCGCCTGGTAATGACCAATTTCCATCAGTATTTTCTTTAACCATTAATATTTTTTTATCCTTAAAGATAACGGCTCTAATATCAACTTTAGGAGTTGCATATCCAGTTTCGCTGGCAAATAGATCTTTTATGACTGTCTTGTCCAATTTTGTCTGTTGCGACAATATTTCTACACTTATATTTCTGATCAATTCAAAGCGTTCCAAATCATATACATCCTTCGAATATGTTAATCCTACTTGTGCAATGGATTGCAGCTGCTTCGCCCATTCTAGCCATTTTGGCTCCATTTATCATCACCACCATCTTGATTATACCTAATATTACCATATTTCTTTTACTCTCTAAACAGACAGTTAACCTATCTTTAATAGAAAAAAAGCGATCTTCTTTATAGAAGAATCGCGTCAGTATAGAATAATTAAGTCCCTATGAGAGTCGAACTTTCTCAAAATGTTCAACTGTTGGAAATGGGTCATAAAAATGATGTAAAAGATTTTTCCATTCTTGATACTCATTTGATTGTCTAAATCCAACTATATGGTCGTCTAGTGTTTCCCACTTTACCAATAGCAAATATTTTCCCTTAACTTCTATACAACTCTGTAATTCGTGTGATATGTACCCTTTCATTGAAGAAATAATGCCTGACGCCTGACGAAATGCATCCTCATATTCCTCTTCCAAACCTTGCTTAACCTGAAGCATAACCGCTTCCAATATCATTGAATTTCCCCCTTAAAAAAATCCATCTAATTCACAAAGTCATTGTACCACACCCTCTCTAGGAAGCTTTCATAAGAATCGGCCAATCTTCCTGTAGGAATGGAAAATGATAAAAATAATGGAACGGAAATACAATTTTATTCGTCTATAAAATTAGGGGTGGTTGAGATGAGAAGATTATTGAGCGTGTCTATTTTACTTATATTAATCTTAACAGGATGCCGGTCGAGTCCATTTGGCCAGCATGTTGTAATTGATTGGGTGGATTTTATTAAATGGAAAGGAAAAACGTATGATGGGATTTATTCGGGGGCTTTAGCCGATAAAACGTTCATTGGCGAAAAACTCGGCGAAGTAAAGTTTAAAGTCGCAGACAATGTCACCAATCCCGAATACAAAATTAGAAATGGAGATGCGGCCTTCCATGAAAAAGGAACGGAAATTTTTAAAATTAAGGGGAATCCCAATCTTTTAGCGGTAAAATCTTCTCAAGCCATTAATGGCTACAAAATCTACTTTTCAAGTGATGATATAGTTTACAAATGGCAATTTCCAGATTTGCCAATTGAAAAAGTCAATAGAATCGAAATCTATAAAGCCTATGTACCTGACGCACCCAAACCAATAGCTGAAATAAAAAATCCAGAGCAAGTTTCCCTCTTCCTTCAGATTTTAAAGTCTAGTCAAACATCGCCAAACTTCCAGCCGAATACGGTAAAAGGCGACCCTGATTCTTATCATATGGTGCTGTTCACCGGGGACCCGGTTGCCTACATGTATGACCTGCACTTTGACGGAAATACTTACTTTTGGTATCCTTCAGAGCCATCCATTTTATCCAATGACATTCAAACTTTTTTGCCAGCTAATTGATCTATTGTTTGTATTTTGTAATTTTTCTCACAGCAAAATCATTTTCGATTACCTATAGTTATTATTGGAGGTGGATGCTGTGAAAGTAAATTATCCAATTAAAGGTACTGTAGATGTAAAGGAAATTAAAGAAGCCCTCAAGCCGTTTGGAGGACGTTGTGCAAAAATTGTAGAAGGAACATTGGAATATCAAATAAGAGAAGAAAATCAAAATGACGCCTATGTTTGTTTAAAAGACAAAGGATACATCGACTAAATACAAGAAGATTAATAGCGCTAAACAATAAAAATGACTTTTGTAATGACGGGTGAGTAGGTTGTCACACGTCATTTTCTCGTTAAAAAGCACAAAAACGACTAAAAATCGTTTTTCTAGCCGCTTTCGTGGTAATTCTTCTATTTTATCGTTTACTTTTTCTCCATAACAGCAAAGTAATTCTGTTCATTATCTGCAAAATTAAATACTCTGCCACCAGGCATATTTACCATTTCTCCGACGGTGACATTTTTATCCGTTAAGTCTTTATATAATTGCTCTAGATTTTCCGAAAAGAACATTAAAGATGGGGTGCCCAAATGTAATTCAGGCTGCATCTTAGCAATTAATTCTTTATTGTGGAGAACAATACTCGTTTCTGCATCCTTAGATGGAGCAAGTTCAATCCATCTCATTCCTTGACCGTTATCCTGTTCAGATTTAACGATAAACCCTACTTTTTCTGTCCAAAATTTCACAGTCTCATCTTGATTGTTAACGTATAACATAATTTGTCCGACTTGATTAATCATCGCTTCTCTCCATTTCTGATAGATGAATTACTTTTGTTTTTTGAACATTCATTATTCTTTATCATTCTACTTATGATTATAATGGGCTAAACAACTAATTGTCTATTGAATTGTTATTGTTAACATATTTTTTACAAAGAGAAAAAATAGCGATAAGACACTTAAACGAAAATGTGTACCTAATTGCACTGAATTTGCGGTGCTTTTTGTGAATGTGCAAAAAATGTCAAGTTGTTAACTAAGCATTGTAATTCTTTACATTTTCTTATTCAATTAAAGCACTCCGATAGTTGAATAAGAAATCGTTACCTTTCAAGAAATTCTTATAATACCCCTTAACTATATTAACGAGATGGTAATTGCTATTTTGTAAATTCTTATTTTCACCATATTCATTCAACTCAAGCATCATGATTTACACCACCCCCGCGGGTAGGCTTTCGTCAGCCGAACTGGTACGGTAAATTCTCACGCCTTTTCGCCGAGCTTATAACACTATCATTCTTACTAAATCCAGTGCTAATCGACTCTGAGAGAACCCTTCAAGGCGTTACCCTTTCATTTGATTCTTCGATATAATCCTTCAATTCCAACGGAATTGTCTAGTGTTTACCAGAGTGATGTGACCATCCTCCATTTAATCTAGAAACATTTCGCACAACTCAAGCACCCGTTAGCCATCCATGCAGCGGAAAAATTGTCGCTGCACCATAAAGCCTATTCTTCTATATTTCTTACCAGATTTTGGATTATCATATAATAAACTTATTTCTTTCTTTTCATCTAGTAAACCTCTAACTAAATGCTCCATCACCAATGATGACAGTCCCTGCACCCTATGCTTCAATTTTCCTTTTGCGTTCGCATAAATATTCATATCTTTTGATAATTCGAATTTTTCCTGAGACAATCCTACTACTGTTTTATCCTTAAATTTTTATTCTTCATTAAGGTAGAAATCCTTGTTGACTCAATTGGACTTGCTCATCAGAAAATACATTAAGTAATCTGTTATACACAATTCGATATGCTGAAGGATCGAACCATTCTTCTGCTCCTATTTCTTTATATAGAGAAGAAATACCCAATCTTTTTGTTCGCTTTCCTCCACTACCGTCTCCCATAAAGTAATCATCTACACAAACACGATCTACTAGTTTAGCTAACTTGTCAGGAAATTCTTCACTACTGGGCAATACTGGAGCAATTGTAGCTTGTGTAGGTACATTTGCATCTGCCAATAATTGAAGAGTTCTTAACCTTGCATTAATCGGTGGAGCACCGGGTGTAAAATGTTTTCGAATGTCTTCTCGATCAGTTTCGATGGTTATGCTGACTCGTACTTTATTTTTAAAAAGGCGTAATAAATCAATATCTCTACATACGAGAGGGCTTCGGGTTTGTACAAATAAAAAGTCGGGCTGATTTTCCACCATTACCTCTAACAATGATCTTGTGATTTTTTCTTTAAACTCAATTGGTTGATATGGATCAGTACTAGATGACATAAAAATCGTCACTTTCCCTTTATTTTTAGCTCTTGTAAGTTCTTTTTGAAGCAAGTCTGATGCTCCCTTTTTTATATCTACCCACGTTCCCCATTCTTCCTTGCGAAATGTAGAAACTGGCATTTGGCGTACATAACAGTATGAACACCCAAATACACATCCGGTATAGGGGTTAAGGGAATGGGTATATCCTGAAAGAAAACCTGTTCCTTTATTAAGCAGTGTTTTTGGGTATTTATTAATAAGTTGATATTGCATACCCTTTCCCTCCATCCTTGTGTAATTATAGTTTTTTATCTTGTTCAACAACTGCGCCCGATTGTGGAAGATCAAAATAATTATTATGATTGCTACTTTAACTTGTTAAACTAGCTTACTCCGATAGTAGAGCATGGTAATCTACGTACCCTCACAAAATATCTATTCCAAATACTTCTTATAATTTAGTTTAAATAAACTTTTAAAATCTAGTTCAGCAATTAGAACACTTATTAATAAGAGTAATGCCCCTAAATAACCTCTAGATGTGAGAGTTTCACCCGTGAAAATGAAAGCAAAAATAGAGCAAAAAACAGGTTCTAATGTAAAAATAAGACCTGCATGGGTTGGACTGGTATGTTGCTGGGCAATGATTTGAACAATGAAAGCGATTCCCGTACAAAATGTACTTAATGCCAAGATTGCAAACCATGACTCATAATTGTCGGGAAGTTTTGGTTTTTCCATAAAAATAGAGAAAATAATACTAAACAGTCCAACAAAACCAAGTTGTAAAACTCCAAGGGAAATGGAATTAACACGCTTAGCCACTGCTCCAGTAATCATTATATGAACTGCATAGAATAAAGCACATAGAATACAAAACAGATCACCAAAACCTATCTTAAATTGGTTATGTAAGGTTAATAGACCTATTCCTACTATTGATAAAACAATTCCGAAAACAACTTTTTTTTCAGGTGTTTGTTTTAAGAATACAGAAGATAATAATGGTATAAATATGACTGTTAGACTAAATAGAAAACCAGCATTCGAGACGGATGTATACTTCGTACCGAAAGTCGCAAACACATATACAATAAACAAAATAAACGATAATATAAAAGCATATTTTACTGTTTTAAAATCAGTCTTAATTAAGTGCTTGTAAAATACAATCCCTGATAAAAGAAATGCAAGAGTGAAACGTAATGAGATTAAATTATATTCTTGCAGATAGTCGAGACCAATTTTTGTAAGTAAAATCGATCCACCCCAAAAAAATGTAATCATTAGCAACATTAAATCAGCTCTAAGTTGTAATTTCATCTATTTCCCCTCGTTATTTCTTGAGCTAAATGTCTGGTTTGGTTCAAACTTATATCTCAAAATAGAAATTATTTTATTTTAGATATATTCTATATACTTCTTCAATAAACCTGCCATTTAATTAAATAAACAAAAAGCCGGCAATAAACAACCAGCTCTTTAAGTATTGCGCCCTTTAATTGAAAATCGTCAACAAAAATAGCAGCAAAGAACACTCATCTATAAAGTCTATAATCATATCCTTTTTTATACGAAATGTTTACTCTATAATATTAAATGTAATATCTTCTCAAACAAATGGATAAGTCAGGGGCTGTATTTATTGAGAACGCTAAAATCGATCTTATTGGGCTTATTTGGTTTAATTGCTGTGATTATTTTATCGATAGCTATTTTTTCATTCATTTCATTTATTCAAGAAAAATTATTTGTCCCTAATAATTCCCTCATATGGGTTATTAAACCTCCTGCATCAAGATTTGTTTTTATTTATGAGTTTTACCTAATGTTTGGTCTATTCCTTCTTTTATATAAGGATTTAAGAAAATGGTTTTCCGGATTTTATAAAAAACATCGTAGAACGGTTTTCCCTATTTTCGGTATTGTTAACATTATATTGTTTTATGCTATTGTCACAGATGTGGCGGTTGTAACTAATAATAAAATTATCAACCATTCCTTCCTCATACCTCAAGGAAAGCAGTACAGATACAACAATATCACAAAGATCACCGCGGGTATTTATGGGAAAAAGCAATTCTTAGGTTCCTCAAAAGGTGATTTTTATTACATAATAGAATTAAATGACGGTACAAAAATTGATTTAGGAGATGGCGGCTCCAGCTATGCAAGTTTCAATGAAGATAATATTGAAGCAGACCGCCGATTTATTCTTGCAAAACTTGATCGTCAATGGGTTGATATGGGAATTCCGAAAAAAGCCAGCATGTCCAATTTTAAATATACCTCTGATTCTTTAGCCAAAATTTATTCAGATAAAATTCGCAGTATTTTAGAGAATACCAAATAAATATGCATCATCTAAATATAGAACCATTAATAAGAAAAATCGGGCGGTTTTTGCCCGGTTTTTCTTATTTTTCGTTTAACAAAACAGTTTCATAAGTTAACAGTCGGGTAATTTTCATAAAAATCATCTCCTTTCACTTAAACTATATGCGATTTGATTATTCTAATTATTCCTCAACAATCCTGTCATTTAACTGATTAAATGCTAAAAAATGGACTGCTTAAACAGTCCATCGGTGTTAAATTTTCGCGTCCGATTACAGAATAAGAGGTTTGTTTTTTACACTGTATTGGTGAACTGTTCGATAAATTCCTTTAAAAGTATGGCAAGCTTCTTTTCTGTTCTCATTCTTGTTCCTACTTCCACTTTTTACCCTATATACACTATATTCTAGATGAAAAGCCGGCAGACTGGCTTTTCATCTAGTTTTATTAATAAGCTCTATATATTGTGAATCTCCATATCCTATTGTTGGGAAAAGATCAAATAACCTATTAATTAATTCTGATGTTGGTAAATCTTTATTTTTGGAAATGTACTTTATTACTGTATTATTTTCTTTCAGCATATCTAAATATATATCTATTGCCTGATACATTACTGGAAGTAGTTCATTTGATGGTTTTCTATGATTTACCAATACTTCTTTGTAGACAGAATAATAGTTACCTAATTTAAGTTCAGTTTGACTTACTTTAAATTCATCCTCCCTGAAGCTATTTAAGAACACTTTACCATCATACCCGGACTGTTCAA
>Ga0213824_1002076_pt1 | contig 10118 bp, 12 predicted proteins | sample MC6MC0906MG_FD_179892 | JGI IMG/M metagenome (GOLD analysis project Ga0213824, IMG submission 179892) | Enriched soil aggregate microbial communities from Iowa State University, Ames, United States - MC6-MC0906-MG | ecosystem: Environmental > Terrestrial > Soil > Unclassified | place: USA: Iowa...
AACTCGTATTGGCCAGCCATAACGCCGGCAAACTCAAGGAACTCCAGGCCATGCTCGGCCAGTCCGTGCAGCTGCGCTCGATTGGCGAGTTCAGCCAGGTCGAGCCGGAAGAAACCGGCCTGTCGTTCGTCGAGAACGCCATCCTCAAGGCACGCAACGCCGCGCGTATTTCCGGCCTGCCCGCCTTGGCCGACGATTCCGGCCTGGCCGTGGACTTCCTGGGTGGCGCGCCGGGTATCTACTCGGCACGCTATGCCGACGGCAAGGGTGACGCGGCGAACAACGCCAAGCTGCTCGAGGCCCTGAAAGACGTGCCCGAGGCCGAGCGCGGCGCGCAGTTCGTCTGCGTCCTGGCGCTAGTGCGCCATGCCGACGACCCACTGCCGATCCTGTGCGAAGGCCTGTGGCACGGCAGCATCATGTTCGAGGCCAGCGGTGAGCACGGCTTTGGCTACGACCCGTTGTTCTGGGTACCGGAGCGCAACTGCTCCAGCGCCGACCTGGCCCCTGTGGACAAAAACCAGCTCAGCCACCGCGCCCGTGCCATGGCCCTGCTGCGCCAACGTCTGGGCCTGGCATGATCGCAACGCTGTCCTCCCCCGGCGCGGCGGGCTTCACCAGCCTGCCGCCGCTGGCGCTGTACATCCACATCCCGTGGTGCGTACGCAAATGCCCTTACTGCGACTTCAACTCCCACGCTGCCGGGCCTGAACTGCCGGAAGACGCCTACGTCACAGCGCTGCTGGACGACCTGGACCAGGAGCTGGCCGCCGTACAGGGCCGCCCGATCAGCTCGATCTTCTTTGGTGGCGGTACGCCCAGCCTGTTCAGTGCCGATGCCCTGGGCCGGCTGCTGCGCGGTGTGGAACAACGCATCCCGTTCGCGCCAGACATCGAAATCACCCTGGAGGCCAACCCGGGCACGTTCGAGCAGGACAAGTTCAAGGCCTACCGGCAAACCGGCATCAACCGCCTGTCCATCGGCGTTCAGAGCTTCCAGGCCGCCAAGCTGGAGGCGCTGGGGCGCATCCACAATGGCGACGAAGCGGTCCGTGCCGCCGGCATGGCGCGTGCTGCCGGCTTCGACAACTTCAACATGGACCTGATGCACGGCCTGCCGGAGCAGTCGCTGGATGACGCGCTGGGCGACCTGCGCCAAGCCATCGACCTGGGGCCTACGCACCTGTCGTGGTACCAGCTGACCGTGGAACCGAACACGGTGTTCTGGAACCAGCCGCCAGAGCTGCCCGAGGACGACATCCTCTGGGATATCCAGGAGGCCGGCCAGGCACTGATGGCCGAGCACGGCTATCGCCAATACGAGGTCTCGGCCTATGCCCAGGCGGGCCGCGCAGCCCAGCACAACCTCAACTACTGGCGCTTTGGCGACTTTATCGGCATCGGTGCCGGTGCCCACGGCAAGCTGACCTTCGCCGACGGGCGCATCCTGCGCACCTGGAAAACCCGTCTGCCCAAGGACTACCTGAACCTGGCCAAGCCGTTCAAGGCCGGCGAGAAGCTGCTGCCGGTCGACGAGCTGCCGTTCGAGTTCCTGATGAACGCCCTGCGGCTTACCGATGGCGTGGAAGCCAAACTGTTCACCCAGCGCACTGGCTTGCCGCTGGCACAGCTGCGCGAGGCACGCCGCTCCGCCGAACAAAAGGGCCTTTTACAGGTCGAACCGGATCGACTGGTAGCCACGCCAAGGGGCCAGTTGTTTCTCAATGACCTGCTGCAGTATTTCTTGACCTAAGGATGACCCATGGATCTGGTACTTGATCTGCTCGCGACGGTTTCCCGCTGGAGCCGCGGCAACCTTTCGGAGATTTCCCTGGCCTTGGTAGGCTGCCTGCTGGTGCTGTTCGGCAGCGATGTGAAAGCCTGGGCCGAACAACGCCTGGGTGGCCTGGCGGGTGCACTGCGGGTGCCGTTCATGGCGCTGATGGTGATGATCGGCAGCGGTGCGGCGCTGATCTATGCCACGCCGTGGGTGGTGAAGGGGTTGGCACAGTTCAACAACTACGCGCTGGCGCCGGTGTTGCTGGTGGTGCTGGTGTTGATTGGTGTGGTGGCTGATCGCAGGGGTTGATTCCACCTACAAATTTTAAAGGTTGCGTAATTTCTGTGGGAGCGGGCATGCCCGCGAACACCGGCAAAGCCGGTGCCATCTACCGCGTCGCCTGCTTCGCGGGCATGCCCGCTCCCACAGATATGCCTTGGCCTCCGTGTTGGCGGGCCAATCTTCCAGCAGCCGCGTCGAAGGGGCCGAAAGCAGAATTCTTCTCCTACCCGGCCCATCACTGAATACCCTTAAACGGGAGCAGCGCGATGGTACTCGCATTCTCCGATCAAAACTGTTAACCACTCCGACACACGTGATGCTAAAGATTTCCGGGCATTGACGCGGCATCCGAGCCTTCCTATGATCCGTGGACCGTGTGAGTTTTCAGTGAAGACCTGAGCGACGGATACTCAGTCCTACCGCTCACAAAAAAACCGCTCTTCTCAGAGCGGTTTTTTTGTCTGCAGTTTCTGCAGACCTCAGCACATCGAAGGCTTACCCAGCCAATCAATCCACCTTCTCGAACTTCAAATCCCACACCCCATGCCCCAGCCGCTCGCCGCGGCGTTCGAACTTGGTGATCGGGCGCTCTTCCGGGCGTGGCACGTAAGTGCCGTCGGCTGCACGGTTGCGATAGCCCGGGGCGGCGCTCATCACTTCCAGCATGTACTCGGCATACGGCTCCCAGTCGGTGGCCATGTGGAACACGCCACCGGGCTTGAGCTTGCGACGTACCAGCTCGGCAAACTCCAGCTGGACGATGCGGCGCTTGTGGTGGCGCGCCTTGTGCCAAGGGTCTGGGAAGAACAGCATCAGGCGGTCGAGGCTGTTGTCCGCCACACAGCGGTTCAGCACTTCGATGGCATCGCAGTCGTACACCCGCAGGTTCTTCAGGCCCTGAGTCAGTACGCCGTTCAGCAGCGCGCCGACACCCGGGCGGTGCACTTCCACACCGATGAAGTCCTGCTCAGGCGCGGCAGCCGCCATTTCCAGCAGGGAATGGCCCATGCCGAAGCCGATCTCCAGGGTGCGGGGTGCCGAACGGCCGAACACCTGGTCGTAGTCCACCGGGCTGTCGGCCAGCGGCAGGATGTACAGCGGGCCGCCCTGGTCCAGGCCGCGTTGCTGGCCTTCGGTCATGCGCCCGGCGCGCATCACGAAGCTCTTGATGCGGCGGTGTGGGCGGGCTTCGCCGTCGGGGGTGATCGGCGTATCGTGCGATTCAGTCATCAGGAGCTCTTACTTGATCAGACCATCCAGCGGCGAAGAGGCGCTGGCATAGAGTTTCTTCGGCATACGGCCGGCCAGGTAGGCCATGCGACCGGCGACGATGGCGTGCTTCATGGCTTCGGCCATCAGCACCGGCTGCTGGGCGTGGGCGATGGCCGAGTTCATCAGCACCGCCTCGCAGCCCATTTCCATGGCGATGGTGGCGTCGGAAGCGGTACCCACACCGGCATCGACCAGCACCGGCACCTTGGACTCTTCCAGGATGATCTGCAGGTTGTAGGGGTTGCAGATACCCAGGCCGGTGCCAATCAGGCCAGCCAGTGGCATGACGGCGATGCAGCCGGCTTCAGCCAGCTGACGGGCGATGATCGGATCATCACTGGTGTACACCATCACGTCGAAACCTTCCTTGACCAACACTTCGGCGGCCTTGAGGGTTTCGATCACGTTAGGGAACAGGGTTTTCTGGTCGGCCAGCACTTCCAGCTTTACCAGCGTCCGGGCTTCGTGCGACTTGCGCCCATCGAGCAGTTCGCGCGCCAGACGGCAAGTGCGTACCGCTTCCACCGCGTCAAAGCAGCCTGCGGTGTTTGGCAGGATGGTGTACTTGTCGGGCGACAGCACGTCGAGCAGGTTCGGCTCGCCCGCATTCTGGCCAAGGTTGGTGCGGCGCACGGCGACGGTGACGATTTCGGCACCCGAGGCCTCGGTGGCCAGGCGGGTTTCTTCCATGTCACGGTACTTGCCGGTACCGACCAGCAGGCGCGACTGGAAAGTACGCCCGGCCAGGGTGAAGGGCTTGTCGCTACGAACGTTGCTCATCATTGTTCCTCGGGAAAAGGTTGCTGGGCTTGCTTGTGAACCAACGGGCTGCTGTCAGCCGCCGCCAATGGCGTGGACCACTTCGACCTGGTCGCCGTCGTTCAGCAGCGTGCTGTCGTGCTGGCTACGCGGCACGATATCCAGGTTCAGTTCCACTGCCACGCGGCGCCCGGTCAGCTCCAGGCGCACCAGCAGGGCTGCAACGCTTTCACCAGCAGGCAGTTCGTAAGGTTCACCGTTCAATTGAATGCGCATGCGCACGGCCACCATTGTGCTTTGGGGCCCGCATTCTAGCGCCGAACCGGCCTGCAACCCAAGGCCGGTGCACACCATTAGTCGTGATTGTGGACCACTCGGTCAGCCCAGTCGCCAGGCTGCCAGTCCCAGGCACAGCCAGCCGGCCAGGAAGCACAGGCCGCCAATCGGGGTGATGATACCCAGCTTGCCCAGGCCGCTGAGGGTCAGCAGGTACAGGCTGCCGGAGAACAACACGATCCCTAGGGCAAACAGGCCGCCAGCCCAGCCGACCAGGCGCCCGGGCAGGTGGGCAGAGAGCAGCGCAACGCCGAAGATCGCCAGGGCATGCACCAGCTGATAAGTCACGCCGGTGTGGAAGATCGCCAGATAGTCGGCCGTCAGCCGGTTTTTCAGGCCATGGGCGGCGAAGGCGCCCAGGGCGACCCCGGTAAAGCCGAAAAAGGCGGCAAGCATCAGGAAGCTGCGAAGCATGGGACGACTCCTTGTATCGGGTCTGTATAATGGCCCCTTCCACCCGTACGGCCAAGCCACCGACATGCTGCCAACCCTTATCCGTCGCCTCTCCCGTGCCCTGCTCTGGTTCGCTGCCGGCAGCATCGTGCTGGTGCTGGTGTTCCGCTGGGTGCCACCGCCCGGCACGGCGCTGATGGTCGAGCGCAAGGTACAGTCCTGGGTCAATGGCGAGCCGATCGACCTGCAGCGCGACTGGGAGCCGTGGGAGAACATCTCCGATGAGCTGAAGGTTGCCGTTATCGCCGGTGAGGACCAGAAGTTCGCCAGCCACTGGGGCTTCGACATCCCGGCCATCCAGGCCGCACTGGCCTACAACGAGCGTGGCGGCAGCGTGCGCGGTGCTAGCACCCTGACCCAGCAAGTGGCCAAGAACCTGTTCCTGTGGTCCGGGCGCAGCTGGTTCCGTAAAGGGCTGGAGGCCTGGTTCACCGCGCTGATCGAGCTGTTCTGGTCGAAAGAGCGCATTCTCGAGGTTTACCTAAACAGTGCCGAATGGGGCAAGGGCGTGTTTGGTGCCCAGGCGGCAGCGCGTTATCACTTTGGTGTCGATGCCAGCCGGCTCAGCCGCCAGCAGGCCGCACAACTGGCCGCAGTGCTGCCAAGCCCGATCAAGTGGAGTGCCAGCCGGCCGAGCGCCTATGTGGCTAGCCGGGCGGGGTGGATTCGCCGGCAGATGAGCCAGTTGGGCGGGCCAAGCTACCTGATGCAGCTCGATACTTCGCGTAACAAGCTTTGAATATTGCGGTGATGCGTAAATCGAGCGCCGCCCGCGCGGCGCATCGCGAGCTGCGCTCGCTCCTACGTTTGTTTCAGGCCAATTATTCCTGTGGGATTTGCGCGCGGACGCCTTGGCGCATGCCCCGATATCGCGCCGTACAAACAGAGCGGTCGCGCACGCCTGTCACAGGCGTTACCGGCCCGAAACAAACGTAGGAGCGAGCGCAGCTCGCGATGCGTCGCGCGGGCGGCGCTCGATCTCTCGGGCGTCACAACATTCACGCCGAGCACAAAAAAGCCGCTCACCTTATCCAGGCAGCGGCTTTTTTGCAGCCAGGCTCGATCAGGCAGCGATCAACGCCTTGACCTTGTTCATCGCATTTTTCTCCAGCTGGCGAATCCGCTCAGCCGATACGCTGTACTTGTCGGCCAGCTCATGCAGCGTGGCCTTCTCTTCCGCCAACCAGCGCTGGTAAAGAATATCGCGGCTACGCTCGTCCAGCCCTTGCAGCGCTTCATGCAGGTTGCTGGTGGAGTTGTCGCTCCAGTCGGCATCCTCCAGCTGCACCGCCGGGTCGTAACGGTGGTCTTCCAGGTAATGCGCTGGCGACTGGAAGGCGCTGTCGTCGTCAGCTTCCGCTGCCGGGTCGAAGGCCATGTCCTGGCCGCTGAGGCGGCTTTCCATTTCGCGCACTTCACGCGGCTCGACGCCAAGGCTTTCCGCCACCCGATGCACTTCGTCGTTGTTCAGCCAGGCCAGACGCTTCTTCTGGCTGCGCAGGTTGAAGAACAGCTTGCGCTGGGCCTTGGTGGTGGCCACCTTGACGATGCGCCAGTTGCGCAGGATGAACTCGTGGATCTCTGCCTTGATCCAGTGCACGGCGAACGACACCAGGCGCACGCCCATTTCCGGGTTGAAGCGCTTGACGGCTTTCATCAGGCCGACGTTGCCTTCCTGAATCAGGTCGGCCTGGGCCAGCCCGTAGCCGGCATAGCTGCGGGCGATATGTACGACGAAACGCAGGTGGGCCATCACCATTTGACGAGCGGCCTCGACATCCTGCTCATAATAGAGACGCTCGCCCAGATCACGCTCCTGCTCGACCGTCAGCAGCGGGATGCTGTTGACCGTGTGCACATAGGCTTCCAGGTTTGCACCGGGTACCAGGGCATAGGCAGGTTGCAACGATGTGGTCATTCAAGAACCTCCGACTTACTAAACTCGCGCCTTGTGGGCGCTGCCAACATTGACCTGGGACGACGGTACAAGTTCCGCAGTGAAGAAAATGTCAATGCTGGCACGTAAAAACTATCGCGGCGCCAGCTCGTTCAGATGACGAGCGACGGCAATCCATGCACCGATATACCCCAACAGCACCGCTCCGATCAAGAGCGACAGACCATCGGACGCCGGCACCCCGCCCAGGGCGAAGTCACTGCCGTACAGCCCGGAAAGCCCTACCACCGCGTCGTTGAGCCAGTTCAGGCCAAACGCCAGGATACCCCACGCCAGCAAGCCCGCACCCAGGCCATACAGGGCGCCCATGTACAGGAAAGGCCGGCGCACGTAGGCGTCAGTGCCGCCTACCAGCTTGATCACTTCGATCTCGACACGGCGGTTTTCAATGTGTAGACGAATTGTGTTACCGATTACTAACAGCAGGGCAGAAATCAGCATCACGGCCAGGCCGAAGACGAAGCGGTCACCCAGTTTGAGGATGGCCGCCAGGCGCTCGACCCACACCAGGTCCAGTTGCGCCACTTCCACCCGTGGCAGCTCCGACAGGCGCTGACGCAAGGCGTCCAGGGCCGGCTTGTCGACCTCGGTCGGGGTCACTACCACCACGCCAGGCAGCGGGTTGTCGGGCAGTTCGCGCAGGGCCTCGCCCAGCCCGGACTGCTGCTGGAATTCCTCCAGCGCCTGCTCGCGGCTGACAAATTGCGCGTCCGCCACCCCAGGCATGCCCTTGATCTCGTCGCGCAGCGCTTCACCATCGCGGCTGCCGGCATCGAGCTTGAGGTACAGCGAAATCTGCGCAGCGCGCTGCCACGAACCGCCCAGCTGCTCGACGTTCTTCAGCAGCAACGACAGGCCCATGGGCATGCTCAGCGCCACCGCCATCACCAGGCAGGTGAAAAAGCTGCCGATCGGCTGCTTGCCCAGGCGGCGCAGGCTGTCGGCCATGCTGGCACGGTGGCTTTCCAGCCAGGCATGCAGCAGTGTGCGGAAATCCGGGCCGTCATCGTCCTCGCCGCGCTTTTTCTTCTCCGGTTGCGGGTCGGCCGGCTTTGGCGCAACCCGCTCGGAAACCTTCGGCGTACGTATAGTGCTCATTGCCCGGCCTCCCCATCGCCGATCAAGCGGCCGCGCTGCAAGGTCAGCATGCGGTGGCGCATGCGCGCAATCAGTGCCAGGTCATGGCTGGCGATCAATACCGTGGTGCCCAGGCGGTTGATGTCCTCGAACACGCCCATGATCTCTGCTGCCAGGCGCGGGTCGAGGTTACCGGTGGGTTCGTCGGCCAGCAGCAGGGCCGGCTGGTGCACGATGGCGCGGGCGATACCCACCCGCTGCTGCTGCCCGGTGGACAGGTCGGCCGGGAACAGTTCGCCCTTGTCGGACAGCGACACACGCTCCAGCGCCGAATCCACGCGCTTGGCGATCTCGGCCTTGGACAAGCCGAGAATCTGCAGTGGCAAGGCGATGTTGTTGAACACCGTGCGGTCGAACAACAGCTGGTGGTTCTGGAACACCACGCCGATCTGCCGACGCAGGAACGGGATCTGCGCATTGCTGATCTGGCCCAGGTCCTGCCCGGCCAACATGAGCTTGCCGCTGGTCGGGCGCTCCATGGCCAGCAACAGACGCAGCAAGGTGCTCTTGCCGGCACCCGAGTGGCCGGTGACGAACAGGAATTCGCCCCGGCGCGCCCGGAAACTCAGCTCATGCAAACCCACATGACCGTTGGGATAGCGCTTGGCAACCTGTTCGAATCGGATCATGGTCAGTCTCGCTCGGCGAACAGAGCCTTGACGAACGGCTCGGCTTCGAAGGTGCGCAGGTCATCGATGCCTTCACCGACACCGATGAAGCGGATCGGGATGTTGAACTGCTTGGCCAGGGCGAAGATCACCCCGCCTTTGGCAGTGCCGTCCAGCTTGGTCAGGGCCAGGCCGGTCAGTTCGACGCTCTGGTTGAAGTACTTGGCCTGGCTGATGGCGTTCTGGCCGGTACCGGCATCAAGCACCAGCAGCACCTCGTGGGGCGCATCGGCGTCGAGCTTGCCGATGACCCGGCGGACCTTCTTCAGCTCTTCCATCAGGTTGTCTTTGGTGTGCAGGCGGCCGGCAGTGTCGGCGATCAGCACGTCGGCGCCACGGGCCTTGGCGGCCTGCACGGCGTCGAAGATCACCGACGCGGAGTCGGCGCCGGTGTGCTGGGCGATCACCGGAATCTGGTTACGCTCGCCCCACACCTGCAGCTGCTCGACCGCGGCGGCACGGAAGGTGTCACCGGCAGCCAGCATGACTTTCTTGCCTTCCAGCTGCAGCTTTTTCGCCAGCTTGCCGATGGTGGTGGTCTTGCCGGCGCCGTTCACGCCAACCACCAGGATCACATAGGGCTTGTTCTGCGCCTGCACTTTCAGCGGTTGCTCGACCGGGCGCAGCAGCGCGGCCAGTTCTTCCTGCAGCGACTTGTAAAGCGCGTCGGCGTCGGCCAGCTGCTTGCGGGCAACCTTTTGGGTCAGGTTCTGGACGATGGCCGAGGTGGCTTCCACACCGACGTCGGCGGTCAGCAGGCGGGTCTCGATTTCATCGAGCAGGTCGTCGTCGATGACCTTCTTGCCGAGGAACAGGCTGGCCATGCCTTCGCCGATGCTGGCGCTGGTCTTGGACAGGCCCTGCTTGAGGCGGGCAAAGAAGCCGGGTTTGGCTTGTTCGGTAACGGTTGCGGCCGCAGCCACAGGCTCGGGCTCTGGTTGCACGGGCTCTGCTGCCGGACGCTCGGGGATCGCTGGCGGGGCTTTTGGCTCCAGGTCAGGGACGAGAGCGACGGGCTCCTCGGCAACAGGCAAGACCAGGTTGCTGACAGGGGGTTCGACGGCTTGAATGGCCGGGGCTGCTACTGGCGCAGGGGTTTCGAGCTGCGGGGCGGCAGGCTCCGCATTCGCGGGCACGCCCGCTCCCACAGGGGCCGAGGCAGGCTCAGGAGTTGGGGCAACCGCCGGGGCAGGTGCTGGTTCAAGGACCGGGGCAGGTGCTGGCTCAGCAGCCCGAGGGGCTTCCGTTACAGGTGCGGGGGCTTCTGCAACCACCGGTTCGACCGGAGCAGCTTCAGGCTGCTCGACGGCGGACGGCGGCGCTACAGGCTCTGCAGCCTGGGGTTCAGGGGCTTGTGGCTGTTCGGCGACAGGTTGCTGCGGCTTCTTGCGAAACCAGCTGAACAGGCCTTTCTTCTCGCCAGCCTCGGCCGGCGCTTTCTTGTCGTCGTTGGAACCAAACATGGAGGACGGCT
>Ga0213824_1002078_pt1 | contig 10118 bp, 11 predicted proteins | sample MC6MC0906MG_FD_179892 | JGI IMG/M metagenome (GOLD analysis project Ga0213824, IMG submission 179892) | Enriched soil aggregate microbial communities from Iowa State University, Ames, United States - MC6-MC0906-MG | ecosystem: Environmental > Terrestrial > Soil > Unclassified | place: USA: Iowa...
CAAGATGTTGATGATGAAGAAGCAGCAATGCCAAGTACATTCGCTGTTTTCGGTCTTGGCTTATACGATAAAAGCTATGGCAAGCTCGTTATCGACTATATGTATGAATGCGATGGCGACCATTCGCCAATGCCTGAATACTTTGCAAAAGCCTATGTAGAAACATTTGGTTTAACACCTGAAACATTGCCTGTCTTTGTATGCACTGTGCTAGCTGTACAAGAAGTTCCATACGATGCTTTCTTTGAAAAAGCTATAAGCACAGATAACAATTTGCAATGGTTTGAAAAATTTATGACGACGCCATTTATAGAGCTTTGCCCATATATTCCTCTTGAACAAAGTGAGCACATTGAAGGATATAAAGATATGGTTGTAGCGCAGCTTTTATACACATGCTTTGGCATCATCCATTTGAATGATTTTACCAGCTCAGCATTTATGCACATTCCAGAGCCATATCGCACGCGCTTTGAGCCGATTATTAAAGAGCTTATATAAGGACAGGGGGAGATTTTATGACAGCCTATGACAAATTGAAATGGCATTTTGATGCAGAGGACTTTCCACAGGAGTTATCTACTGAACAAGGTGCAGTGCACATCGCGTTTTTTTACCGTTGGATGTTAGAGCATCAATTAGCAAATACGACTGTCATCGAAGAAGATGACCCAGGGCTTTATGAACAGCTAATGCAAGGTCAAATAACAGCGCTCGATTTTTTCATTGAGTTTTACGATGGAGTTTTGATAGATGAAGATTTAACGGAAGAAGGAGCTGCGTTTGCATCTACCTATTATGATGCCTATTTAACTGACTATGAAAACCTCCCATTACAGCTTTTCGATGGCTATGATTCGCTGTATGCAGCTATTTATAATGAAGAAAATTATGCACTTGTTGCAAAGTTGTTGGAGGGGAAATTTAAAGCTTTTTGAAAATAGAGTATAAGTCTAAAGTAATGATTCGCCCGTACAACGAATAAGTTCGCCCAATTCATAGCATTCTTACACTTGTTAAAATTCCAAATTATTCATACAGCGAAACAACTGTATACGTGCTGTTATTAGAGAGATTAGGAATCAATTTTACAGAGGAGAGAGCTGGAATATACACCATTAAATGCTGATTTAAGATAAAGGAGCCAGACAAAATGAAAACAATAGACTACTTAAGAAATATGTATAGAGATGATTATTACCCAAAGTTTTTAGTTGATAAGATTAAAGTGTTATTGGAGGGAATTGTTGAATATTTGGAGCAAGATCCTCACTCTTTAGAGGATATCCAACTAAAATTGGACGAGATGACACTTGCGATTAATGATTTGGAAGATGAGTTTTATGAGCATGATAGTGAAATTGAAACAGCTGCCAGAGATAGCATCGCAGAAACAGTGATTGATATATTACAGGCATATAATATTGAGATTGATGTAGAGGACGCATTAAGAGAACGCGAGTGGTAAAGAAGATTTTTATGTTACTGTAGCACTATGAAAGAGCTTGTGCAAAAATATGGAGTAGGCTTTTTGATGTCATATTGTTGGTGAAATTTTATGGTAAAAAATTTATTTTGAATTTTATATCAAAGCACTGTATAAATATTCTTTCGTTTGAATACTCATGTGTAGAACTATAAAAAAAGAACTATTACCATTTGAAGAATTGGCAAAAATATAGACGTTTCGCTATGAATACCTGCAAATAAAAAATGAAAGGTTTGAGCTTTTTTGAAGCAATTAGAAGAATCGATAGTAAAATTTATAAAGACAATGAATAAATATCCACAAGGTGAATCTCCCGTTGTAAAAAAGGGCGGAGTGCGTTATAGGTCTGAATTAGTAAAACTACAGATAGATAAGAAAGTGTACCTTTCTACTGAGCTAAAAACTTTTTATGAACATTGCGAAATAATTTGTGATGTGCGCCATGATGGTTTAGAGCTAAAAAGTACAAGTATTGATTTAGGACATGCACTTCTCTATCTTTGGCCTTCTCAAAACCTTATCTATAGGCAAGAGGGGTTTCTATGGATTGGGGCAGAGCGGAAGGAAAATCTGAATTGGCATCCTTTTTGGCTTGTCATTGCAGATATAAATGATAATCCTATCGTAGTTGTAACAGATAAAGCAGGATCGCCGGTCATGGCTTCTTACGGAGGTGACCTATTTCCAATTGCCGACTCTTTTTCTGATTTTCTGAATTACCTCTCTATTACATTAGAATTAGTGCAAGGAAAATACGATGGAGAAATCGTGGATGATGAATCTTGCGAATTGCTCGTAGATTTTATAGAAGATTTAAAAGAGGCGTTAAGTGAAACAAATCATAATGATGAACTTGTTGAAAATTTAATTGATTATTTATACGGGTAAACTTCTATCAGGTATTAATAAACATTGATTCAGTCAATTTAAAAAGCAGGGACTTTTACTAGAACATAGCGCGTTGTACATTTTTGACTAACAATTAAGCGTTCACATTTTTTTTAAAAATAGGCTGTTGCCTTCTTTTTCTTTAAATTCCCACCCTTGACTACTAATGAAATAAAAAGGTTGTATAATTTTTAATGGTTCTTCTTCGACTAACAGGAAGTATAATTGAAAAAGGTCATGCGTAACGCCTAAAATCTAGTAGACTATCAAGTTGATGAAATTGATAAAGTTCTAGATATAAATGTAAAGGGATTTGTTTATTTCTCACAAATGTTTGGCAAGAAATTGCTCCAAACTCAATGTTAGGGAGTGATAGTAAATATGTCTTCAATCTCAGGCATTAAAGGTAGCCCAGATACGATATATGGGTTATCAAACGTCTCTCCCAAACAATCAGCAAGAAAATGCTCTACATATTGCTTCAAATGCCACAACCTCCCTTTTAAGCCTAGAGAAAAATCTCCCGCTAAAAACAATATTTTTAGCGATAGATCAATCTTATGTGATTGTTTTCACAACCACTCCTTCTTGATTCTTAATATGCGTTTTTGACTTAGTTCTTCTACCACCGCCGTGATTCAATGCAATAATGATTTCCTGTTCATTGTCACGGTAACCTACTTGATTGTCAGCTTATAATCGTTAGGTATTTTTCCTTTTGTGATTCAAGCTGTGCAATACTTTTTCAACTATACTACTCACTCAATTCAATTTCATATATTTAAAAGTTCTGTTGCTCTAGATTTCATTAATAAATCTACTTCATCTACACCCATTTCAAACATAATGCTAGTGTTTGTAACAGGTTGGAAATAGTAGTCTACTTTACGCTTATCAAATTGCTGTTCTAATTCTTTCCATTGTACGACTGGTAGCAATGCAAAAGCCAGAGTATCATTGCCTAATGATTCCATAAACCAACGAATTTGATATTGAGGGGAGAGCATTTCCTGCATAGCTCGAATTGCACTATCCCTATCAGTCACATCATCAGCAAAGGGAATCGTCATTGAATTTTCTTGGGAGGATAGAACAATATCCACACCTCTAGGCTTATCTATCTCAATAATTTCACAATTGATTCGATCTGACACAGGCAATTGCTCGTTAAAGTAATCTATTAAGTCTTCTTCAGCTTCTCGCCAATCTATCCAAATGAGCAGACCACTTTGATAATATATTTTTTCAAGTGTTAAATTGGTTAAGAAATCCGCAATCTTCTGTTGATTCGTCATTTTCCTCGCTCCTCGTCATGTTTTTACTTCTCTACATGAAAAATGCTTCACTTATTCTACTGCCTCTAGCAATTGAAAAGCTCACACATAGCCGCGCTATTTTTCAGCAATGCTCAATGATCGACGTTTAAGCTAGACTTCATCGCTCCGCTTTATTTTTTAATCTGTCTACCTTATTGGGGCATATCAAAATAGGATAGCCGCTTTCTCGACACCTTCTATTATCAACTTGTCGCTAAATTAAGATAAGTATTATCAAAGCGACCTTTTTTTAAATCTTCAACATGAATTAAAAATTCCAAATATCCCGCGTCCCACCAACACATATTCGCTGCACTTAAAGAGGATAAAGAGAACAATACTTGCCAATTTTGCGCCGCTTGTAGTGCCTCATGTCGCAATTTTTCTGGCATTTTATGGGTGTTATATAAAAAGGCACTTAGCCCATTTCGGCATAAATAAGCATCGAGCTGTGTTTCCCCATCCCAAGTTTGCAATCCTCCAGCAAGTGCATCACTTACACCGCACATCTCTGTATAAATGTCCTCATATTCCTCGAACAGCATTTCTGAGTCTTCCCCTAAATCAGGCAATGACAAATAAGGTTGCCACGTAACTCGATGAGAAATAAAATCGCGTTCTTCCGCATTTACTTCCTCTACGCCTTCAGGCAAGCTTGCCAAGGTTAAATTAGCTAAATCACCGTTATAATAAATGACTTGATGCTCAACATCATAGGCAGGCTCATCCAAACCTAAAAAGAAATAAAACATCCCTGACGATGGCCAATTATCTGAAGGCAGAAATGGCAATTCTCTTAAATTAATTTGCGCTAAAAAAGTATAAGCTTCTCCATCCTCAGTACATGGCCACTCGATAGATGGTGGTAAATCAGGACGCCCTGCTATACGACTGTTCCCAATTTGCTGATAATTTTCCTTACCAGCAAGCTCAAATCGCAGCGAAACTTGAGCTTGCTCCATCATTTCCAGCTCTTTCTCACCCGTTACATCAAACTTATTCAATATATCTGTAATCGCTTGTTTACGCCAATTTTCTCGCATCATACCACTCCCCTTTTTATGTGATTTTAGTTTAACATAGTAATGACAATACAAGGCGATGCTTTTTTTAGGCGAGCTTATTTTATCGCCTATACAATATATGGTGCGAGAATTGAAAATAGCGAGATAGATAGCCGCTTTCCTCAAATCACACGTACTCTTTCAAACAAAGCGTTACCCATTCTTTTCCTGTTGAGAAATAGGCTTTAAATCTCTCTGTTTTCAAGCCTTTCAGGGGGAGGGGAGCATTTTTCAAAAGGTCAAATTTTCTATCAAAGTGCAATTGGATGTCGGGAAATGTAGGCTTTTACCTACTTTCCCGACACCCTCTTTTACCTACTATTCATTTCGCCAAGGATCTCCCGCATCACTGTTCAACCATAAAAGAAAATTATCAGTTATATCATTTTCGGTAGGAACACCATATCCATCACTTACTAATTGGAAGTTAACAGCTTCCTCTACCGCCCTCATTAAAAGATGATACCCACCATTATCGCTGCCAACAGAAACATAGCCTGGTGCATAATTTTGAACTTCATACGTTTTATTCATTTCAATTAATCCATCTGTTGAATATAGCTGAACTAAATTACCATGTACTCCGTTTGATACACTTAATAACCCTTTATATACTTTTGGCAGCACTATTTGTAACTCTTTTTCAACCTGCTGGATTTCTTCTACAGTTGCTGGCTCATACAAATCAATAACCCATTCCTTGAATTGAAACGCTGTTCTATGCTCTCTAGCCATTTATTCCTCCAAAATGCAATGTATTATTTTGTTTAACAACAAGTGTCGCTAAATGTCCTTGTAAATAATCTGGCTTTGTATCAAAATCAATTAACAGCTCATACTCATGATCCATCAAAAAATAAAGCGGATATATGGCTTCTTCTACTTGCTTTATTGTAATTGGTGAAGTAAGTTCTGTATCATCTGATAAAATTACTTTACCCTCTTCTGCAATTTCCTCATTTATATTTATAACAATTTGATTGACAATGTATAGGTTAACAAAAGATTTGATCTTCTGCTCCTGACGATTTAAGAAATCTACCTTGTCATCAATGCATTTCATTACATCCTCTGATAGTTCGAGTTCACACTCTATCTCTACAACTTTCTCCCATACGCTTTTCGCAATCATGCTACGATTCACCTCTGCAAAAATAATCTGATTTTCATATTAATTATATTCTACTAAAAATCTCCCTCAAGAATCTATGATCCCCGTCACAAGTTTTCTTGATTCAGCGGATTACTAAATCAAGATCTGAATTGACATAAAAAAACTGTATACACTCTTCATCATCAGAGTTTGTATACAGTCTAAAAAATTTTGCTATTATGCAGAGCACGAACAAGAACCACCTGAACCACAGCCTCCAGCACATGAAGAACCAGATGCAAAGAAAGGATTACTTACAGGCACTTTTACTGCTTCTGATACAGTTTTTCCTATAAGCAGGCTTATCTCGTCGAGTAAATCTTGAAAATCGTTTTCAGCTATCTTTAAGGCTGAAACCTTTTCATTTAAATCGAGTGCGCGCTTTTGCTGACGAATCGATTTCATGATTGTATGATAGTCCGGATGGTATTTTCCGAAACGTTGTACATCTTCGTACTGCTCTTTCATGCGATTAAATGCGTGTATAGCTTCGATTAATTGAACATCGCTATAAACAGCAGCGTAAGCTTGTTGCAGCATTTTCGCAGGCTCAGAGGAAAGAATCATCTCACAAAGCGCATCGGCCTCATCCAATATGATTACCCAGTCAGAGGTCATCATCATAGTTAATTCCCCCAATCTCTTTCCCATCATAACAGATTTTGTGGTAATTTTACATTATTGATATTTTCACATGAAGGAGTTTTTAATATGGCTACATCATCCAAAGAACAAATAGAAGCATTACTAGCAAATATTTTACAAGATAGCACTGACGAAGATGAAGAGGTTTTATTGCACTTATTATCAGGGCTTCGTGGAAAACAACAAGGGGTACATCGACGATACATAAATGCTGCCCTGCATATGGTGGGTAAATTTGAGCCAGAGGTTAGTGAGGTTCGAATTCCAATTACGTCAGTTATCCATAATACGATTAAGGTCCCACATGGAGGAATTATTGCAACAATTGCAGATGCAGCGATGGGAGGATTGGCTTCGCGTTCTGTACCAGAAGGCTTTAATGTGGTCACAACAAATATGAATGTCTCTTATATTGCTACAACAACAAATAAAGTACTAATCGCTCGTGGACGCTTTGTACATAAAGGGCGACAAACACTTGTGATGGAATGTGATATCGAGGATGAAACTGGTCGCAAGCTAGCAATTGCAACTGGGTCATTTTTTGTCATTCAACGCCGCTCTCAGGCATAAGATTTAGAAAATAATCACGGACACATTGTTGATCGGAAAAAGGGACTTTTTGATTTTTTATTTGTTGAGTTTGTTCATGCCCTTTTCCGGCAACAAGTACAATATCGCCCTTTTCAGCCTTTTCTAATGCCTTATGAATAGCAACCTTGCGATCTAGATAAATTTCATAATATTGCTGTTCTGTAAAACCGGCTATAATACTTTCATTAATTAGGATTGGATCCTCATCACGTGGATTATCAGTTGTTAAAAAAATAACATCTGCATACTTACTAGCTACAGCTCCCATCGCAAAACGTTTTGCCTTATCCCGATTTCCCCCACAGCTAAATACAAGATAAAGGGTTTTCGATCGATCGAATGTTTGCAAAACAGCCTGTAATGCCTCTGCAGTATGTGCATAATCCACATACACATCAATGCCAAATGAATTGTCTATTTTTTCAAGTCTGCCTTCTGGTAGCCTTAATGACCACATATGCTCGGCTATCTCCTCAATTGAAAAACCTAAGCGCCATATAGCCATCAACGCCGCTACAGCATTTTGCACATGGTATTTCCCAACGAAAGGAATTTCTACGATATGCTCACTTGATGATGTTTGTAGACAGAGTACCGTTTTGCCAATGAATTCACTGACAATTTGGATATGTAAATCATTGTGATTGTCAAAGCCAAATGAGCAGGATTTTTTCTTATCATAAATGCCAACAGAACGGCAGAAATTATCATCTCCATTTAACACTAGTTTTTTCGATAAATCTGCCAACCTTTTTTTCGCACGCTTATACCCTTCAAGTCCTCCATGATCCTCTAAATGATCCTCTGTTAAATTTAAAAAGACACCACAATCAATATCACAATGATCCAGTCGATGCTGCTGTAATCCCATTGATGAAGCCTCTAAAACAACATGTGTAACACCATTTTGTGCACATTGCTTTAAAATTGGATGCAATTCCTTTGCCTGCAATGTTGTTAATTGTTCATATATAGTTTGTTGTTTTTGTCCATTTATAAAAAATCCAACTGTCCCAATAACAGCTACATTTTTATGTAAAGCTCTTAACAATTGGCTTACATAGTGACTTACTGTTGTTTTTCCATTTGTCCCAGTAATGGCTATTACCGTCAATGCTTCTGCTGGGAAGGCCGCAAGCTTTGCACTTGTATACGATAAAAATAAGGCAGTATTCGGAACCCAAACGAAAGGAATATTTTGATCAGTAATAGGTAGTGAGATGCTTTCCTCTGAAACAATGGCTACAGCCCCGCGTGCCAACGCCTCTTTTACAAAGCGGCTACCAGACGTTTTCTTGCCCTTTCGTACTATAAAAATATCTCCCGGTTTTACAGCCTGTGCATAGTCCTCAACACCTGTAACTATAGTGCGAATAGACCCGCCAGTCACACTACATGGCCAATCCTTTAACAGCTCAGCTAATTGCATACCTCATTCCCCCTTTCAGTTCTCTATCATATGACGGCGTCTGTAACGGTGTGACGAAAAATGCAGGCAGGAGATTCACTAATTCTTCCAGTTGAATAAACCATTTAGAAAATAAAAAAACTGAAGTTCAACTCGGTTCACCAAGTTAATCTTCAGTTACAGATACTATTTTATTGTGATGATTCATCGATACTCTCTACAGGTTCTTCAGAGTCAATATTCTCACTATCCAGCTTTTGTGAGGAAGGCTCAATAAATATTTGTGTATAATAATTTAAAAAGACACCAGAACCAACTGTCGAATATTTTTCATTCAAAATAACTTTTCGATGCTCAGCGGAATTGAGCCAACCGTGCATGGCCTCAATAGCATCAAAATAAGCCGTCGCTAGATTCTCATTTGCCTCGCTATATTCAATCCCTTGTGTTTCTAATCTCTTTTTTAAATCTCCATTTGTAGGTGATTCATGCCCAAGAAAGTTTTGAACTTTCATTTCCTCACTATGCATTTTTGCTACTTCTCCTAGTATTACATCAATTTTAAGTGGAAGTAGATCATGATGTACCCTAGTTACATTTAGTAAATCGTCAAGCTGTTCAGCATTTGCTTCATTGATTTCCTGCTGTAAAAAAGAAGACGGAGGTGCAGGTATAACAAGCTCACCTTGATAAGTCATTTCGTATGGTTGATGAAGAACAAGCGTTTCGCTATTAGTGAAGCGTATACCTTGTAGCTCACTTGTTTCTCTATCTATATAAAGCTGTGCAAAAAGTCCATCGAATTTCACAAGTAAACGGGTCTGCATATCTTCTTCACTCATCGAAAAAACAAAAATATTATCATCAACATTTGCCGCTACTTCATAATCAATGATTGTCATTCGATAAATCTCATCACGTTTTTGTCCAACTTTAAAAGGATAGGCGTCCAAATCTTCCCCAGCTATGTATACTTGTGTCACTATATTATTTTGAACTCCTACCATAAAAAATGCAGCGGCACTCGTATTATATACCCACCAATCATATCCAAAAGACGATGGTTCCTTTCGTGCTGGTTCCCCGTATTGTTTCACAACTGCTTGAACTCCTTGACCAATAAATGTCGATATCCCACTTTCCGGCCTTGTCATTGCTCCAACTTCTGGCTGCTTTAATTCTGTTTTTGGTATAATATTAGAATTAGCATTCGGTCCTTCAAGTGGCTCATTTTCTCGTGGTGTATTAAAAAAAATAAAGCCGATTAACGCAATTGCAGCACATGCCATAAGAATGCGGAATAAAGCTTTCATACATGACTCCTTTTCATCACCAGTATTGTAAGTTATTATATCAATTGTAATTGGGTTGACACAATGTTGTCATTGCAACAATGTCGAATATGCTCTATTATAAAAATGAGCGTATACTTTGTACGAGAACCTAAAGGAGGATTTTACATGTATTTTGAAAATACTAACCTTGAAAATTTAACAGCTGATCAAGAACTTATTGAAAGCATTATGAAAAAAAATGGTTTAGAATGTGATGGCGGCTGGGA
>Ga0213824_1002080_pt1 | contig 10108 bp, 4 predicted proteins | sample MC6MC0906MG_FD_179892 | JGI IMG/M metagenome (GOLD analysis project Ga0213824, IMG submission 179892) | Enriched soil aggregate microbial communities from Iowa State University, Ames, United States - MC6-MC0906-MG | ecosystem: Environmental > Terrestrial > Soil > Unclassified | place: USA: Iowa...
TATTGCAGGACCAGCGCTTCGGCGGTGTCCAGGGTCTGCTTGGCGATACTGTCCTGGGCGTACAGGTCGCGATAACGCTGCACGTCGACCTGGGCGTTTTTCAACTGGGCCTGGTTCTGCATCAGCGTGCCCTGGGCCTGGAGCAAGGCATTCTGGTAGCTGCGCGGGTCGATCTCGGCCAGCAGGTCGCCGGCCTTGACCATCTGCCCTTCTTCAAAGGCGATCTTGACCAGCTCGCCCCCCACCCGGCTGCGCACATTGATGGTATTGAGCGCGGTGACCGTGCCCAAGGCCTTGTAGTACACCGGGAACTCCCCCAGCACCGCCGGTGCTACACGCACCGGCACAGGGCCGGTGGACCCGCCGAACCCCGGGCGCGCCATGCCGGTTTTACCGGTATGCCCGGCCGGTGCGTCTTTGTGGGCGGCGCCGCCTGGCCAGAATTTCCAGCACAGGCCGGCGATAACCAGCAGCACGAGCAGGCCGAACAGCCAGCGGCGAGAGTTGCGGGGGGAGGATTGCATGGAGTGATCAACCATTGGGCGCGAGAGCTTCTTCTTCGGGAGGCTGAAAGATAAGCACTGGAGCGCGTTAAGAAAAGCGCCTTTACCGGCTATTTACCTTGGGCTTACAACTTTTAACTTCTGCGGCTTAGTCTGCAGGCTATTTCGCTAAACGTCTGAGCCACAAATAAAAACGGCCTGGACTAGGCCAGGCCGCAATCATGTCTTAAGGGTGCTACTGCAAAACGACAGTAACGCGCCGCAACAGTTACTTCAAAACAGCCAGGGCCGCTTCGTAGTTCGGCTCCTGGCCAATTTCCGAAACCAGTTCGCTGTGCAGCACGGTGTTGTTTTCGTCCAGCACCACCACCGCACGGGCGGTCAGGCCTTTGAGTGGGCCGTCGGCAATCGCTACGCCGTAATCGACGGCGAAACCAGGGTCACGGAAGTCCGACAGGTTTTTCACGTTTTCCAGGCCTTCGGCGCCGCAGAAACGCGCCTGGGCGAATGGCAGGTCGGTGGAGATGCACAGTACGACGGCGTTGTTCAGCTCGTTGGCCTGGGCGTTGAACTTGCGTACCGACGTGGCGCAGGTCGGGGTGTCGACGCTTGGGAAGATGTTCAGCACTTTGCGCTTGCCGGCAAAGGTAGCCAGGGTTGCATCCGACAGATCGCCGGCGGTCAGGGTGAAGTCTGCTGCTTCAGAGCCGACTTTCGGCAATTCGCCTTCAACCTGGACAGGGTTACCGCGAAGAGTGACTTGAGCCATGAACAGAATCCTTATGCTGGGTTTTGGTTAAACGAATTCGAGAGGCGGAAGTTAACCACAAAGTACCGTGGCTACCTACCGCCAGACACAAATTGTCATGCCACACGGTTGTGGTTTAATTGCGCGCTTTGCGCCTGCCCCCTAAGGAAACCGTTGTCGATGAATCAGCCCGCCACCAAAGTCCTGGTCATTGGTTATGTCTGGCCGGAGCCCCGTTCCTCGGCCGCGGGCGGGCACATGATGCAGATTCTCGAAACTTTTCTTACACAAGGTTGGGATATTACCTTCAGCAGCCCGGCAGCACTGGGCGAGCACAAGGCCGACCTGCTGGCACTGGGCATCGCCGAATGCGCGATCGAGCTCAATAACAGCAGCTTTGACGATTTTGTCCGCGAGTTGGCTCCGGATATCGTGCTGTTCGACCGTTTCATGATGGAAGAACAGTTTGGCTGGCGCGTGGAGAAGTGTTGCCCCGACGCCCTGCGCGTGCTGGAAACCTCCGACCTGCAAAGCCTGCGCGACGCCCGTCAGCAGCGCCTCAAGGCGCACCTCAAGGCCCACCCGGGCAGCGACGACTTCAGCGCGTTGTTCGCCCCGGCCCTGGAGGAGGAGTTCCAACTGATGGCCGACACCGACCTGGCCAAGCGCGAAATCGCAGCGATTTACCGCTGCGACATCAGCCTGATGATCTCCGACGTGGAAATCCGCCTGCTCACCGAGCAGTTCAAGCTGCCCGCCGCCCTGCTCCACTGGTGCCCGCTGATGATGACGCCGCCAACCGAGGCCTTGGTGCCGTTCGAAGAGCGTGCGCACTTCCTCAGCATCGGTAACTTCCGCCATGCGCCGAACTGGGACGCCGTCCTGTGGATGAAGAACAGCGTCTGGCCATTGATTCGCCAGCAATTGCCGGGCGCCCAGCTGCATATCTACGGCGCCTACACCCCGCCCAAGGCCACCGCCCTGCACAACCCGGCGCAGGGCTTTCATGTGATGAACTGGGCCGAAGATGCCCTGCAAGTGATGACCGCTGCGCGCATCTGCCTGGCGCCCCTGCGCTTTGGCGCGGGTATCAAGGGCAAGCTGGCCGATGCGATGCTGTGCGGCACGCCCAACATCACCACCCCTATCGGCGCCGAGGCCATGGGCGACGAGCGGCCATGGCCCGGCGCCATCGAGCAATGCGCCGAAGCGCTGGCAGCGGCGGCCGTGGTGCTTTATCAGGATCGCGAACGCTGGACCCAGGCCCAGCAGGATGGGCACCAACTGATTGCCCGCCGCTATGACCGCGCTGTCCACGGACCTGCACTGGTGGAGTGCCTGCAACACTGCCGCAGCCACCTCGCCGCCCATCGCCGCAGCAACTTCACCGGCAGCATGCTGCGCCACCATGCGCATAAAAGTACGCAGTACATGTCCCAGTGGATCGAGGCGAAAAACCGTAGCCTGTAAACCGCGGCGCTGGCGAGGTCGTGCGCGAGGGAGCATTATTCCAAGCGGCAACCACAATAAAGCGACGGCAGCATGACCCGAGCAACGCGAATCACCGACCCTTCCTACGAGCTGATGGACGATCACAACGGCCTGTCCATCATCTATCGCCAGCATGGTTTCCCCTGCCCGCTGGTGCGCTGGCATTTCCACAAGGAATACGAACTGCACCTGATCGTCGCCAGTTCCGGCAAGGTGTTTATCGGGGACTACATCGGCAACTTCTATCCGGAAAGCCTGTTCCTCACGGGGCCCAACCTGCCCCACAACTGGATCAGCCAGGTGGAGGAAGACGAAGTGGTGCCAAAGCGCGACATGCTGGTGAATTTCACCGATGAGCTGTTCGAGCAGGGCAGCCATATTTTCGCCGAGCTCAAGACCTTGACGCCCATGCTGGAACGCGCGCAGTCCGGCATTGAGTTTCGCTGCAAGAAAACCATCGCCCAGGCCATGACCCTGATGCAGCGTATCGAAGATGCCCGGGGCATGGCGCGTCTGGGGCACTTCTTTATCCTGCTGGAAGTGTTGAGCAGCTGTGAGGACTACCAGTTGCTGTCCGGCGTGACCACGCCGCAACTGGCGGATGAACACAGTATCGACCGCACCAACCGCGCGGTGGACTACATTTTCGCCCACTACGCGCGCGAGTTGCCCCTGGAGGAAGTGGCGGAACACCTGGGGATGAAGCCGACGTACTTTTCCCGGGTGTTCAAGCAGGCGACCGGGCGCACGTTTATCGAGTTTGTAAATCGGCTGCGCATCAGCAAGTCCTGCGAGCTGCTGGCCGATGGCGACAAGGCCGTGACGGATGTGTGTTTCGAGTCAGGCTTCAACAACATTTCCAACTTCAACCGGCGCTTTCAGCAGCTCAAGGGGATGACCCCCTCTCACTACCGCCGTTTGGCGGTTCAGCGTTTGACGGAACAAAACCTGGCCTGACCAATCCAGACAAAGACTTACAATCACTCAACTTTCTCACAGCCCTGCATAGGAACGCCCATCAGTCCCTTGGCCACGTATTGAAGTACCTCTCCGAATCTGTCGAGAGGCCGTGCTTATAAATACGTCGGTAAAAGGGCAGCCCCATGATCAGCATTCGTCCGTCACATATTGTCAGCGCCACGGCTACAAACGAGTCGAGTCGGCCCAAGACAACCGCGGGTTCAGTAACCTCTCAAGTCATTGAGTTTTTTCATAAGCGCCTGAAGAACATTCAAACGTTCCCTGCATCCGCGCAATCGAATGATGGACTGGCGCCAGCCCGCGAACGGATCGAGCAATTGCTCAGATTCGCCGTGACAAAGGAACACCCCAGCGTAGCCGAGCGCATCAGCCAGTTGATTAAAAGCAGTCATGAGCCACTGACGGACACAGCGCTGCTCAATCAGGTGGAGCAACATCTGAACCAGCCAAGCGCTCTCGACGCGCAAAAAACTTACGCTCAACTGATCCAGGAAATACTTGACGGCTCAACACCTGACACCCCCCGCACTCGCCCTGTACCGTCGCGCTTACGCCGAGATCTGCATACACCTGAACCGGCCTCCCCTGCACGCACTGCGGCGCTGCGCCAATTCACCAATGCCCTGGTCGACAGTGGTGACCGGCAATTGGCCATAGGTGTGGCCAATAGCTTGATGCGCCAACGGCTTGCCGTCGAGAAAGGTCACTCCAGCGATGCAGAGGACAAGCTTGCTGTGCCGGCTGACTCAACCTTCGGCCAAGCCTGGGCCGAACTTGCCGAGGCGCTGCACTCGGAACCCTTTAAATCGTTTGCCGAGGCCAGGAAGATCGATGTTCGCGGATTGATGATCGACTCCAGTGGACAACTGACCGAAATGCGCGACAAGGTGCCGGTCAACCTCTACCTGCATCGGGACGCGGACTGGGCAGCTGCGTCGGCCCAAGTGATGAGCGCAGCCAGAAAAGTCCTCGCGGGGAAACAAGGCGGTGTCATTTTTCGCGATAGGGAACACGCATCGGCTTACAACATAGCCTCGTTTTACGGCCTGCAACTGGGCGGCATACGCAGCGACGACACGCTGTTCAGCATCGGACAATTGCTGCGCGAGGGTACCTTCCACGCCTTCAGCAGCACCGATCCGCACTACGCGACCGTTTACGCCCCGGTCAAACAGCGACAAAGCGAAGCCAGTCAGCGGCTTATGAATTTACCGCCGGATCAGTTGACGCAACGCCTTGATAGGTTCACATCTCCAACTGCGGCACGAAAGGTCCAGGACGCCGATCGAACCCTGGCGCAGCAGTGCAGCCAGGCCGTGATGAGGCTCGCCCCTCAAGCCCGAGTCGAAGGCGAAGAATTCCCGCCGGTGCTCAAAGAGATTCCGGAGTATTCGACCTTCAACCAGGTGCGCAAAAACCTTCTGGATGCGCTGACCGGCAGTGCCTTTACAACCTTTGCACAAGAGCACAACGTTGAGCCCGGCAGCGTTCGTATCCACCCCGTCACCGGGGAGCTGACAGGCAAGGTAAATGGCAAGGATACCCCCTTTGTCCCGAACGATCTTTCGGGCTGGGGTGTTGTCTGGGCAGAAATTGCAGATGCAGTCCGGCAGATGGCGGCTGGAGCGGAGCAACCTGTTCGATACCCCTCCCCACCCTCTGCATCGCTGTATGAGGTCATGAGCTTTTACAACGAAGAGATCCCTCGCCAACAAAACGGCCAACAAGCCAACTGGCGTCAACGCGAGCTGATATCGCTGCTTGATCGAAGTACCGAGATGACCCGTAACAATGGCTTCAAGGCACTCATTGACCCCAGCACGGACGACAACTTCTCTAAAGGTGTACGTGAGCGCCAAGACACCATCAGGCGACAGCGTGCCGACGCGCCCGCGCCCCTCTCTAAACTTGAAACCCTGGCGGCGGCTGTCGTGCCCAGCTCCAGCGCGACAGTGGGCGGTGCACGGTCCCCGCAAGACGCCCTGGCCAGCGCCGAAAGCGCACTGGCCGCCGCTACGCATCGCGCAATGCGCGAGGTAAAAAACAACCCGACCCAAGCCTCGACGAAGATGATCGGACCGATCCCGGCCGCTAGCCTGTTCGGCCAATGGCGCAGCTACCTGGACAAAGCCATCAAGGCGCGCGGTTTCACCGAGTGGGCGGAGAAACACAAGGTTGATTTGAACTCCTTGCGCTTTGACCCCAATCGCGAGGCGCTGATCGGCAAAGTCAACGGCGTTGACCAGCGCTTCAGCGCCGCCGACTTTGCGAAAAACTACCCCGAGCATTTCGACGTGCTGGCGCCGGTGCTCAACGCCGCCAGGGTATTTGCGACGCCTGGAAAGCCGATCACGCTGTCTGACGCCAGCACCACTAACGCACCGCTGGAATGGGTAGGCCGTTTTTATGGCATCACTACGCCCCCCACAGCCAGGCATTCGAACGCAGCATGACGCAGCTGGAAAGCATGAAGAAGTTCCCAAGGAACCCGGACCACCCGGAACAAATGGTGAATTGGCTGAACCAGCAAAAAACCGCATTGGGGGATAGCAATGATCGCTATGCACTGATCAGTCAGCTCAAGCACGGCAATATCGACAACGACGACACCACCCGTTTCATTGTCGATCCGGGCTCATCCCACCGCCCTAAAGGCGTGACGACCGTGCAGAAATTCCTCACGGATCAGGGCTGGTACGAGGCGAAGTCGGCAGCGCAGGTCGACAACCTGTTACAGGCTCTGCAGACTCCCCTGCCGCAAGCGCCGACACTGGGTAATAACTGGGGGTTTCTGGCCACGGGCCTCCCGCTGAGCAAGGCCCAACGCGAGGCGGTGAGTACCTTCGTAAAACAATCCATCGGCACCCATCTCAACCTCCTGAGCTACCTGAGCGCCCAAGTGCCCAAGCTCAGCAACAGCCCTGAACAAGCGCTGAACCAACTGCTGTCCAGTGACAGCGCCCAGGAACTGGCCACGAATCTGCAAACCGAGATGAAGGGTGCAGTCACTTCGACCAGCCTCAAGCAGTGGCTGCTGACCGCGTTGTTACTGGAGCTTGATCCCGCGGCCGGCACCTCGCGCAATACCCTCGCAGGCTTTGATCTGATGCATAAGGACAATTGGGGGTTGGGCACGGACAAGATTCGTGAGCTGTTCAACAACCACTTGACCACAAATCGAAAATTCCCGGCAAACCTTGCGCCAGTAGCCGCGCACCTGTTGATGACGGGCGCTGCGCCCCATCTGCTGGTTAAAGATGTGCCATCGACCGTAACACTGGGCTCGACCGAATGGGTCAACTTTATGACCGCCGTCAATCGGATCGAACTGAACGCTCCCGGTGCCGCCTCGGGTATGACCTTCGGACAAGTCATGAACCTTCACCGGATCAGCCCCATTTCCGAACGTGAATCCCAACTGCACTCTGTCGCTCGGATGAACCCGGTGCTGGATTGGGCCATCGTGAATGGCCATATCGTGAGAAATGACAAGGACGAATACACCCTTGAACAGCTCGCCAGCAGCCAGGAGAAGCTCAAAAAACAAAATGATGACATCTCCAGTGCCAGGCACTACTTGAGTACCTTCAACCCACCAAGCAGAAGGGAAATGGCCCTGTCAGCGCTGAGGGAAAAATGGGGTACCGATATCCACTATGAGCGTCCGTACCTCACTGAAATGGCTGGCCCGTTAGGAATGTTTTCCAATACTCGGGCAAGTATTGTCGATGTCTATGAAGCCGGCCGCCTGGGTGAAGGCTGGCGCTGGGAGTCAACGAGGGGGCCCGACTTCGATGCCCTTCGCGCGCGCGCCTCCGAGTTGCCTGACATCAACGCGCAATTCAATCAGGCATTTGAAGAAGACTTCGCCCTACGCAGGGCCCACACCATTTCCCTGTTCAAAAACATGTTCAGCCAGCTCCCGCTGGCGGACCGAGACATCGTCAACAATGGCTCTGCGACAATCCTGCAAGTGAAAGGCACCGGTAGTGGCATCCTGATGCAGTTCACCCATAAGGAGCAGTCCAGAACGTTTGCGATCTATCCAGCCTATGGAAAAATAGTGCCGGTCCCCAATATCGAACAGAGAGCACCTTACGGCCAAACCACCGAAGAAACCGTCGACACAGCCGCGTTTCAAACCGACGCCGAACCAAAACCGGATATCAAATCCAAGGTCCTCATAACACGCCTTGATCAAAACAGCCTCGTCGACCCGGATCACTTTGCACACGGGAGGCGACCCTTATATGCGGAGAACGACAAAACTGACCTTTCCAGCTATGACGGAACGAGAATACAGCACCTCGCCGAGGTGCTGGTTGACAGCGTGTACTTGAACAAGGCGGCTGTACTCGCTACACAACGTGGGCTGAACAACGCTGTTGAAAACGGTTTGGAGCTCAGTGACTACTTCCAGAAAGGTTTGCGCTTCTTCCCGGGAGGCTCGAGCCTCGTGGACATCTACCACGGTGAATATGGGGAGGCGGTAAAAGACCTGGGCGTTGATATCGCGATCTACGTATTTACCGAGGGCGTCGGCAAACTCTGGAATGTGGCCAAATCCGGCGCGGCCTGGGCGGCGGCCAAGGCCTCGGCGAAATTCGTCGAAAGGTTTGGGATCGAGGAAACAGAAAGCATTGTGCTCCAAGACCTGACTACCACCGGCACCGAGGAGGCGTTCAGCTCCGTGAGCAGAATGCAGGGCGGCCAATATACAAAGCCAATTGGAGAGGCGTTTGTCCCGACTGCGGACATGGCTGATGGCACGGTGAGAAATGGCGATACCTCTGCACTTGTCAAACTCACGGCCATTTTCCAGGACGGCGAGTGGTATGCCTATAACCCCAAGACAATGGCGGCTGATGGGCCTGCGCTAAAAGGGTTCGTGCCTGAAAGTAACCAACGCAACGTCAATGGCCTGTTTGACTTTTTTTCCGATGCCAAACCCGATCCGGATATACCCGCCCGGTTCGAGATCAACCTCATGAACGCGCAGCTAAGAGATGAGCAAGCCTTTAAAGCCGGCTACAACAGCTTGAAACCGGAAACTATACCGGGCTACCGCAACGACATGGGCAAAGACCGAATCAGACAACTGATTGCAGACACCCCGCTAAGCGCCGAACAAGTGGGAAGCCTGGTTCGGCAACGGGAAAGACTCATCATTGCCGATTCCCGCATCAACATTGAGACTTTCAATCGAGAAGTAGAGGGTGCGCGCGGAACCAGTCGTGGAATGTCCCAAGGCTATTATCTTGCCCTGACACAACCAGGCTCCGACGGTGAATGTGCTGCCCTGTCCAATACGATGGCGCTCGCGCTCTCGGAGGGCACCGAAAACACGTTGATCGATAACGTGCATATTGCCATGGCCAACCCGAAGTCCGCTGTTGGTTCAAAATTCATCTCAGAGCTGTCAGCGTTGCAAGCTAACGTAGACAGACAAAGCACCTTTCAAACCGGGACCTCAGGCGTCCTCACGCCCTACAAGGATATTGGCACAACACTGGGTAACGCCGAGACTTCGAAGACCTTGCTGATCGCCACGAAAGATCATGCCATGCTCGCGGGGGTTAGGGTCGACCCCGTCGACGCCAGCAAAAAGAGCTGGTTTTATTACGATCCCAACTATGGGTTGGCGACATTCAATTCAGAAACATCAATGAAAGCCGGGCTGGAAAAAACACTGAACAGTGGCAAAGTCGGCAGAGGACTCAACCATTTTGGCAACGCATTCACCGGACCAAAATATAACGTCGGCGTCTTTGATATCAATGCAATGGCACAGCGCAGATTTGATATTGCCCGGGTTAGAGACCTGACCCGACCGATCAGCCTTGACACAACGCAAGCCGTCACCCAATAACCTGTATAGCCGAATCAGGATGGCGACCCAATGGAAACGGTCAGGCCACTTGATGAAGAAATCCAGAGATTCATCGATACCTGTCTAGTCCTGAAATAGGTTTGCACCTGTTTCATCCTAACGCCCGATGAACAGCATCGGGCGTTTTGTATTTTAAAGACAGGTGCGGTCATTGCTGGTTGTAGATCAAGATTGCCTCCCGCACCGCCTGCTCCGCTTGATGGTTTCAGCTGCTTACCTGACGAGTGCAAAAAAGTATCAGTCCAAGTGCTCCCAAGGATTTGTCACAACCCCATTTGAAGGCTGTAATCAACGCACACTCTTCCTGACTCCCTGTAGGAAGACACAACAACAATAACTGTCCTTCCGTAGCCCCTGGGCGCGGAAATGGAGTGCGCGATGAAGTTCACAGCAAAAGCTCTGCTTGCCTGTACCTGTATGACCCTCAGCGCCGTCAGCCTTGGCGCGCAAACCCTGACCATTGCCACCGTCAACAACAGCGACATGATCCGCATG
>Ga0213824_1002083_pt1 | contig 10099 bp, 7 predicted proteins | sample MC6MC0906MG_FD_179892 | JGI IMG/M metagenome (GOLD analysis project Ga0213824, IMG submission 179892) | Enriched soil aggregate microbial communities from Iowa State University, Ames, United States - MC6-MC0906-MG | ecosystem: Environmental > Terrestrial > Soil > Unclassified | place: USA: Iowa...
GCAATGAGGTAGATGCACTGGATGTCGTGCAGGAGGTAGCTTACCGTAGTTTCAAATACATACATTCTTTGCAAAGTTCCATTCATATAAAAACTTGGCTGATAAGGATTACTATTAATTGTGCAACAGATTTGCTAAAAAAACGGGGTCAATTCCTGCCGTATGAAATGGACGAGCTAGAGAAAGGTGAAGAGCCACATGAGGAGCTTCCTCAAAAATGGGTGATGGAGGATATCATAACAAGGCTTTCAAAAGAAGAAAAAGATGTGATATTACTGCGATTTTACAATGATTATACATTATCTCAAGTGTCGCAGACCTTACAGCTAAAATTAGGAACTACAAAAACGATTTTATATCGTGCATTAAAGAAACTAAAACAAGCGCTGGAACAGGAGGAAGAAGAATGAGCGATCTAAAAAAACAGATGGATCACATTGACATTCCCAAATCGCTGCATAAGCGTAGTCTACAAGGAATTGAACAGGCAAGCAAAGAACAGCAAAAATCGCAACGTTGGCTACCAAAAATAATCACGATTGCAGTGACTCTTGCCGCAGGAGGCTTTATTGCATTGAGTATAGAGCAGGGAGGGACAATTAATCATCAGGCAAGTACATTTTTGATTCAAGAACATATTTCTCCCTATATATACTGGGGAATTGCTATTTTATGTATATCAATAATATTATTTGTAGCTAGAAGAAAGATTTGTTCAGGATCGGATAAAGTAAAAACGCTTGGTGTTGCAGCAGTATTGATCTTATTACTTGGAAACAGTGCATTGTTTTTGCAACATCAGTTAGTTAACCCTTTAGTCATTCCAACATCAATAGAGATAAATAAAGATGGACAAAATGGTATTGAGATACGTTATATAACGAATCGCAATGACCATCGCTATGTGAAATCTTTACAGGCAGACGATGTAATCCTACCAATAGCTTATTTCACATCAGAGCAAGAAAATCTTATCAATGGATTTTATTATCCGTACGATGCCTACCAAGTGTTACGTTATCAGTATATTCGTGATGCATATTTTCAAGCCGACTTATCAGTGATTGAAAAAATTCTTGCAAGTAAGGATGTATATCTTATTTTGAGTGATGAAGTAAAAATAAAAGCTCCTCTCTCTATAAATATTAATCAAAATGACAATCAGGTACCTCATCAAAGCTTTAGTGCTTCACGAGGTCAAGATGGGCATATGATTTCCTTTATACTTGAGCAGGATGCTGTATTTGATGCTTTTTATGTTCCATCCTTATTAGAAAACCAAGTCATCTTAATAGAATTTATAGTTAATAATCAACAGTTTACTTCGAAAGATTTTCCGATTTCATTGAAAAAAGGGCAGCGTATTGAGCTGATTATTCAGTATAAGGATTCACCATTTGATATGAATGCTTCAGTAGGTTTAAGTGGTCCAGATGGTTACTTAATAACAAAAGTATTTTCCAAAGTTTACTTTAATGAAAGTATGGTGAAAAAGGTGCGTGAAATGAATGAATGAGACGAAGGATCATGTAAAACTTTTACAATGGTTTGCCATAGCTTTATTTTTACAATTGCTTTATCTTAATGTTTTTAAGTATGTCAATATTCTTCAAGATATATTGGTCTATGGGGCCTATATAAAGAGTCTTTCATATAGTAGACAAGTTACGCCTGTCAAAAAATACATTGTTATAGCCATAGTTTTGGCGTTAGTCAGTAATATTTTTTCCCAACAGCTATTATTCTATTGGAGTACTGTTTTCATTGCAGGGATTGATTTACTGATTATTATGGAGTTTGGCAAAATATTAGTTTCTTTAGAACAGCGCTATAATGCTCATGGTCCTACTGCTCGTGTGATAAAAAAATATGTAATAATTGTATTTGCTGTTATTGTGAGTTGGACAATGTTAAGCAATTTACCAAGGGACTGGCAGATAGGATTGTTGATGCTGGGGGCATTCCTTCTATTTGCAGTGAATATCCGTTTATTCTTCCATGTTTTATCTTTACGAAAGCATGTAAAGAAAAGATCCTTTGTAGTTACGTATTTGTAAAAATGACCGATCATTCATTTTATGTTACACTCTTTTTACAGAGAGAAAAGGGGGGGAATGGATGTTTAAACGAGAGAAAAGTATAGAAATTCAACAGAATCAGGATGTGCAATGTGCGCATGGTAAAGTAGCAGTACAAGGCATTGGCATGAGTGTTTATAGTTTTTTTGTGGATGGTTTACTTATTGATGCGGGCTCGTACTCACTAACACAAGAGTTTCAATCCTTTTTTACAGAGATACAGATTGAGCAATTGGCATTGACACATTCCCATGAGGATCATGCAGGAAATGCAGCGTGGATTCAGAAGTATAAGAAGGCACCTATCTTTGTTCATCGTGATTCCGTGCAAATTTGTGCCGAAGATGGAGAATATCCACTTTATCGACATGCCTTATGGGGAGAGCGACCTGCTTTTGTGGCTCAACCATTAGGTGAATCCTTACAATCAAAATCAGCAACATGGGATGTCATTGAAACACCTGGACATACAACCGATCATGTATCGTTTTATAATCGAGAAACCGGCGCCATGTTCACAGGTGATTTATTTATACAGACAAAAACCAAGGTGGTCCTTGATGAAGAAAATATTGTACATACCTTGGCATCTTTAAAGAAACTATTAAACTATGATTTCGAGGCAGTATATTGCTGCCATGCGGGTTATATCGCGGATGGTCGATCGAAAATTCTAGATAAAATCGCTTATTTAGAGGATATGGAGGGGAGAGTTAAGCAGCTATTTAATAAAGGTTATACAGTGGAAGAAATCACTAAAACAATCTTCCCTCGCGTATATCCGATTACACAAGTATCAGGGGAACAGTGGTCTTCCAAGCATATCATCACCGCTTTTATACATCAGTTTAAGCAAGAGTCCTTTATATAGGGCTCTTTTTTTGTTTGATGATTCAGGGAACGAGGTGTCTAAAATTGAGTAGGTTCAAGAGAGAATCGCTCAGGTGACGCCAAAAGCGCTCGGGTCCAAGAAAGAACTGCTCAGGTGACGCCAAAAGCGCTCGGGTGCAAGAAAGAATCGCTCAGGTGCGCCGAAAAGTGCTCGGGTCCAAGAGAGAATCGCTCAGGTGACGCCGAAAAGTGCTCGGGTCCAAGAAAGAACTGCTCAGGTGTCGCCAAAAATCGCTCAGCTACAAGAGAGTACTACTCTTATCCCCATAAAAGCCGCTCAAATACATGCCAGATGCCTGTATTTTTAGCAGAATACTTAAAAAAGAATAATAAATAAGTTTGTGAAAAAATGTGGAGAAAATGTGACAAAACTAGATTTCACAATGGATGCGCTTACATAAGTTTGTGAAAAATTTCTCATTTACATAAGAAAAATACTATGTGAAAAGTTGAACAGGTTTAATCGCGGTATAGGTACATTTATTAAGAAGTAACCTTTCATATTAATTATATTTAAATAATTAATTGTGAAATTAGTAACAAGATTAAAAATTGTGATAAATGACAGAAAATGTTGCTCTTTCAAAGAAATTTTTGAATTGACAGAAAATTTCGTTGACTATATTTTCACAAAGTATTATGATTCTGAAATACAATAAAAATTCACAGGGAAAAGGTTGGGATAGAATGGATGTTATGAAAAAAGCGTTAGAAATGCATGCACACTATAATGGAAAATTAGAGGTAATTTCAAAGGTGCCTGTACAAGATTCCTATGATTTAAGTTTGGCGTATTCTCCAGGAGTTGCTGCCCCATGTGTAGAAATTGAGAAAAATCCTTCACTTGTATACGACTATACAATGAAGGGAAATATGGTTGCGATTGTGTCAGATGGTACAGCAGTTTTAGGGTTAGGGGACATTGGTCCAAAGGCGGCTTTACCAGTAATGGAAGGGAAGGCGATTTTATTAAAGCGTTTTGCCAATGTTGATGCTTTTCCTATATGTTTAGATACAAAAAATACGGATGAAATCGTCAGCATTGTGAAGGCGCTTGCTCCAACATTTGGTGCTGTTAACTTAGAAGATATTTCGGCTCCAAGATGTTTTGAAATTGAGGATCGTCTACGTCAAGAATGTGATATTCCAGTGTTCCACGATGATCAGCATGGAACGGCAATTGTTGTAGGTGCAGGGATGATTAATGCTAATCGAATTGTAAAGAAAGATGTGGCCACAATGAAGGTTGTCATTAATGGTGCAGGTGCAGCGGGCATTGCTATATTACGTATTCTTGTGCAAATGGGCTATAAAAATATTTATATGTGTGATACAAAAGGAATTATTTATGAAGGACGCGTTGAAGGAATGAATCCAATTAAGGAAGCTGTTGCTCATTTAACGAATCCTCATAAAATACACGGTACTTTGGATGATGCGCTGGTAGGAGCTGATGTCTTTATTGGTGTATCTGTTGCAAACTTGTTAACAGAAGCTCATATTTCTTCAATGAATGATGATCCTGTGGTATTTGCACTAGCTAATCCAAATCCAGAAATTACGTATGAAAATGCGAAGGCGTGGGGTGTACGTGTTATGGGAACTGGACGCTCAGATTATCCAAACCAAATTAACAATGTACTTGCTTTCCCGGGAATTTTCAGAGGGGCTTTAGATGTACGTGCAACAGATATTAATGAGGCAATGAAGCTAGCTGCAGTAGAGGCGATTGCATCTCTAGTGAGTGATGAGGACTTACATGAAGAATATATCGTTCCGAAATCCTTAGATGGACGTGTCGTTGAAATTGTATCGCGTGCTGTAAGTGGTGCTGCTGTAGAATCTGGCGTATCTGAGTTATTCCAACAAAATACAGTGCTTACCGTGTAACAGCTATAGAACAGATGTAGAAAAACAATACGTTTTTCACATCTGTTTTTTGTTTTTGTAGAATATGTGTAGAATTATCTCGAAAAATGTTGTTATTTGTCTTTTGGTGTAATAAAATATGATGAGTATAATGTAATACTTTTATAATTTCGTTTTGAAAGTATAAAAGTATTTATTTACATAAAATTTCAATATAATATAGGTATTTAGTCTTTTGAAAATTAAGAAAGTGTGGTTTGTCAATATGAAACTATTAATACAATTTAAATCTATTAAAACAAAACTAATTGCTTTCTCTTTACTTCTTTTAATGATACCTTTAGTTGTTTTAGGCTTTTTCAGTTATCAACAAAGTAAGGTTAATCTAGAAAATGTTGGTAATGAAAATTTGAAGAATAGTGTGGAAATGACTATTGCGATGATTGAGCAATTAAATAAAGAGGTACAAGCAGGAAAAATTCCATTAACAGAAGCTCAAGAAAAAGTGAAGGTACTAATTTTAGGTGAGAAAGATGCAGAAGGAAAGAGGCCGATAAATAAAAACATCAAACTTGGTGAAAATGGATACATTTTTATTGTTGACCAAGAGGGGAAATCAATTGCACATCCTAGTATAGAAGGCACAAATGTGTGGGAAGAACAAGATAGTAATGGCGTTAAATATATCCAAGATGCAATTAAAGTTGGAAATAATGGTGGAGGCTTTGTTACATATGACTGGAAAATGCCCAATTCAGAGAACCTAGAGCAGAAAGGGATATATGCCGAAACGGAACCAAATTGGGGTTGGACGATAAGTGCTAGTACATATTTAATAGAATTTAATAAACCAGCGGATAGTATTTTAAAATTAACATTAGTGGTGATCAGCATTGCAATTGTTGTTGGGATTTTCGTAATTTGGTTATACGCAAGTAGTATGACTAATCCCATTAATCGAGTTGCTGAAGCAATGGAACTTTTTGCAGAAGGAGATTTATCTCAGGAGCTGATGACAATTAAATCGAGAGATGAGATTGGAAAATTAGCCAATGCCATGAATCAAATGCAAATAAAGTTAAAGGATATGATTCACCATATTTATCAAGCTTCAGATATGATTAATCATTCCAGTCAAGAATTGACGCAATCAGCAACAGAAGTAAAAATGGGAACTGAGCAAGTAGCAATAACGATGCATGAATTGGCATCCGGAGCTGAGGGACAAGCTCATCATGCTAATGAATTAACATCATTGATGGAACGTTTCACCTCAGATTTGTTGGAAACGAATCAACATGGTGGACACATACACCAATCTTCTGTTGATGTGTTGGCACTAACCGAAGAGGGAAGTTATTTGATGGCCACTTCTAATAGTCAAATGGTTAAAATAGATAATATTGTTCAAAACGCTGTCGAGAGAGTAAAAAATCTAGATGCTCAAGCTCAAGAGATATCAAAATTGGTCGTTGTCATTAAAGATATTGCGGATCAAACTAATTTATTAGCTTTAAATGCTGCGATTGAAGCTGCGAGAGCTGGTGAGCACGGAAAAGGATTTGCAGTAGTTGCAGATGAGGTTAGAAAATTAGCAGAACAAGTGGCATTTTCAGTGAACGACATTACAGGTATTGTTACAAATATTCAACAGGATTTTGATGTTGTAACAGCTTCTTTAGAGGGTGGCTACCAAGAGGTACAGGCTGGAACAAATCAAATAAAAGCTACAAATGAAACGTTTAACACAATCAGTGAATCCATTAATGAAGTAGTAGAAAGTGTTAAATTAATATCAATAAATTTATCGGCCGTGTCAGAAGATGGTCAAAAAATGAATAGTGCTATTCAAGAAATTGCTGCAGTAGCAGAGGAATCAGCGGCTGGTGTTGAGCAAACAACTGCTACAACAGAGCAGACAAGTAGTTCGATGGAAGAGATGACAGGAAAATCTGAGCAATTATCGGAATTAGCCTTAACATTGAAGGGGTTAGTTGCACAATTTAAATTATAAAACAAAAATCTCCCACTCTCAAAGAGAGGGGAGATTTTTTTACATCATGCCAATACCGATGATGCCAATCATGATGATAAAGAAAAGTACGAAAAAAATTACAAATAAAATAATCGATGGGATAAAGATTGTAAAGAAGGCCATCCAATTTGAGATTTGATGTGCCTCTGCCACAGCGCCTACACTAATCACAAATGACCAAATACTAACCACAATCGTCACTAACATTGTTGGCCAGAAAATCCAAGGAAATGGACCTATGAAGTTTGCATCCAATAAGGACTCAGGTGAGGTGATTAACCAAATTATATAAAATGGAATAAGAACAATAAACGGTATGGTTGTTAGGCTCAGGCTTCTGAATAAATCAGAGAATGTACCAGTTCCTTTGAAAAGCTTACCGAATAACCATGCTAAAAGAGCAGAAAACCCTGTTCCAATAATACCTGCAATGGGCGCGAATATCACACATAATAACGCCAGTACCCAAGGAGAAAAGTCTGGAATGAATTCTTGATCAATCAGCCCTGATAGTAACGAACCAATATAACCAATGGAAAGAATCAGTATGGCATAGCCAATTGTTTTTTCGTCAATCATGTAGCGGGCTGTTTGCTTTGGATGCAACCAAACAGATAGAAATGGATTAAGTTTTGGCCTTTCTTGTTGTGTATCATTATAGTTTTCCATTAAACTACCTCCAAATAAATTAATATTACTCTTCATACAAAAGAGAGGGATTAAACCACCTCTCTAAGTTAATGACCATGAAATATATGATTCTATACAATATACGAATGGACTGGTGAAAAGTTTCGTCCAATAAAAAAATTTGTTCAGTAGTACCGAAATACTTACTGAACAAATTAAAATGTGATAATTAAATAAAAACTTATAGGTGAAAATGAACATCCTCTTCCAAGCAGATTGCAATTTGGAGGAAATGAATGATTAGTCAGCTAGCATAATTTTTTCAAGCTCTAACGGCTCGATATATTGTTTGCCTTTGTAAGCGCGCATATTGCCACCAGAGATTTCATCAATTAATAAAATTTCATTTGTTTTCGCATCGCGACCAAATTCTAATTTAATATCGTAAAGTGTTAAGTCTTTTTTAGCCAGCTCAGCAGCAACAAATTTAGAAATTTCAATTGTACGTTGCTTTAAAATAGCATATTCTTCATGTGTTAACAGGTTTAACATAGCTAAAGCATCATCAGAAATAGGAGGATCAAGTCGATCGTCATCTTTAATCGTAACTTCTACGAAGGAATCTAGATCTTGTCCTTCTTGTACGTAAGCGCCATAGCGACGTAAGAAAGAACCAACAGCTTTAAAGCGGCAAATAACTTCTAAACCTTTACCAAAAACCGTTGCAGGCTTTACAGTCATTGTGGCATCGTCGAAGTTTGCATCTACGTAGTGAGTAGGAACACCTTGTTCGTTTAGTTTTGAGTAGAAATAAGAAGTTAAGCGAAGACCAGCAAGTCCAGCACCGTCAATTGTTAATCCTACAGTATTGGCACCTGGATCAAATACACCATTTTCCCCAGTTACATCATCTTTGAATTTCAATAAGTAATGACCATCTTCTAATTTGAACACATTTTTCGTTTTACCTGTATACAATAATTCCACAAAAAACCCTCCAATATTTCATAGTACCCTAATAGTATAACACGAATATTTTAATATTTTAATATTAAAATCGTTCGTTTTAGTGCTTTATTTTTATGTTTATTTCACTTATCTCTACTAAAAAATAAGATGATAACGAATGTTCGCTATCATCTTGAATGAAATTAAGAAAATTCTAAATTTAACTTCTTTCAGCAGAAGTCTCCCACCTCTATAGGTGGTGAGATGAATGCGAATTTAAGCTACTTATCAGAGGGTGTCCAAACACCCGCTGAAAGAAGTTAAACCCTCCGGCGGATGTCACGGAATCGGAAAGGAGTTCTTTGTGTAAGCACAAAGCCGATTCCGGACTCAACTATGCCGAGGCATAATTGATAACATGGTTGACTCTTCTATTATCAGAGATTCCATTTTAATTTAGTTGAAAAAAGAATATTATTAATAGACGCCTTCAGAGATCATACCATTTGCTACTTTAACAAAGCCAGCAATGTTTGCACCAACTACAAGATTTCCTGGATAGCCGTATTTTTCAGCAGCTGCTTTACTGTCTGCATAAATATCTTTCATAATTTGATGTAATTTCGCATCTACTTCTTCAAATGACCAGAATACACGACTTGAATCTTGTGCCATCTCAAGAGCAGATACAGCAACACCGCCTGCATTTGCAGCTTTGGCAGGTCCGAATAAAACACCCGCATTTAAGAATTCGTTAATCGCTTCAAGGTCAGATGGCATATTTGCACCTTCACCAATCGCTTTGACACCATTAGAAATTAATGTACGAGCTGAATCACCGTTTATTTCGTTTTGAGTAGCACATGGAAGCGCGATATCACATGGAATTGACCAGATACCTGTGCAACCTTCAGTAAAAGTAGCATTTGGACGGTAGTTTACGTAAGTTGAAATACGGTCACCTTTTACTTCTTTAATTTCTTTAATCGCATCAAGATCTAAACCTTCTGGATCATACACATAGCCTGAAGAATCAGAGCAAGCAACTACTTTTGCGCCATATTGCTGTGCTTTTTCAATCGCATAAGTTGATACATTTCCTGAACCAGAAACAATGACTGTTTTACCCTCGAAAGAATCATTTGCATCTTTTAGCATTTCCTTAACAAAGTACACAGTACCGTAACCAGTTGCCTCTTTACGAGCTAAAGATCCACCATAGCCAGGCGTTTTACCAGTTAATACACCAGATTCGTTTGCTTTTGTTAAACGCTTATATTGGCCCCATAAGAAGCCAACCTCACGAGCACCTACACCGATATCGCCAGCAGGAACATCGACATCTGGACCAATATGACGGTATAATTCAGTCATGAATGCTTGACAGAAACGCATGATTTCTGAATCTGATTTACCTTTTGGATCAAAGTTTGAACCACCTTTACCCCCACCGATTGGTTGGCCTGTTAGAGCATTTTTAAAGATTTGTTCAAAACCTAAAAACTTAATGATTGATTCATTTACGGAAGGATGGAAACGAAGTCCGCCTTTGTATGGTCCCATTACGTTGCTGTATTGAACACGGTAACCACGATTTACTTGTACTTGATTATTATCATCTTGCCAAGCAACACGGAAGGAAATGATA
>Ga0213824_1002085_pt1 | contig 10083 bp, 7 predicted proteins | sample MC6MC0906MG_FD_179892 | JGI IMG/M metagenome (GOLD analysis project Ga0213824, IMG submission 179892) | Enriched soil aggregate microbial communities from Iowa State University, Ames, United States - MC6-MC0906-MG | ecosystem: Environmental > Terrestrial > Soil > Unclassified | place: USA: Iowa...
GAATTACCTGTTTTTCCAACTGTACCGACTTTCGTACCTGCTTGGATATAGTCACCAAACTTTGCTACTACAGTGTCCATATGAGCCATGATATGCTTCATGCCTGAGTCGTCTTGGATGACTACTAGATTACCATATGTTCCACTCATCTTCTTGCCGTTTGTTTTAGATAAAGCATCTCCAGCTTTAATAACTTTTCCAGATACAGGAGACATAATTGATGTGCCTTTTTTAGCACCAAAGTCCACACCTCTATGGAACTCTGACACACCATTAAGAACTCGATTACCATATCCACTAGTAATTTTACTACCAAATGCCCCAATATCTTTAGATTGAGAGGTAGTAGTAGAAGTTTTTTTAGTATCAACGCTACCAGTTTGTTGAATCTTACCTGACTTAATTTGCTTATCAATAGATGCAGCTTGATCTTTCATAAGTTGTAGCTTTTGCTGTTCAAGTTTGACCTGTTCTTCTAGCGATTTACGATACTTCTCTGCATGTTCTGGTTCAGATGACTGAATTCTTTCTTGTTCGGCTATGGCTAAATTTAACTCATCAAGTTTACGTTTATATTCATCTGTTATCCATATAGATTCCTTAGTAGTTTTATTTGCTTCTTTTGCTGTTTTGGTATTTCCTTTTTGTGACTTATCTAATTTTTCTATCGAACTAACTGTGTTCAAAAGGGAATTAGCGTAGCCTGACTGAGTATCTGCTAAAGTTGCCAATTCAGCTTGCTTAAATTGAGTCCTGTCATATGCTTGAGATGAGGCTTTTTCTAAATGCAAAGAACTAGAGTCGTTCCTCACATTTTCATTTTCAGACATTGAGTTAATCATTTTATTATAGTTAGCTTGAAGAGTGTCTAATGCTCTAATTTCAGCATTAATATTTTTGATACGTCTATTTGTTTCTTCAAGGTGAGCCATAGTAGCTCGACCTTCAGCATTCATTTTACCATTTGCAGCTAATTCAGTTGCTTTAAGTAATGCTCTATTTGCCTGATTTTCTGATTCGATAATCTTGATGGCTTGTTCACGTTGCTTAGATGTACCATTTAATAAATTAGCTACTTGAGGATATAGTACAGATAATAACTCTAAGGAATTTGCTAGAGACAATTCTTGCTCTTCAGTTCGTTCTGCTACATTTCCTAAAAATTCGATAACAGTTATTGAGTCTGATACTGCTTTAGTTTGAGCTTCAGATACGCCTACTATTTGTTCTGAGGCAGATGAGAGTTCTTTTAACTTTTCTATTTGTTTTTTGAGAGATTCTGAAACCTGACCTGTTGATTCAGAAAATTCATCCATACCTTCACTAGCGCCTTGAGCACTTGCTCTTACTTCATCAATACTTTTACCTGTTTTTTTAGCTTCTTCGGTTAGTTTTGAATGTTCATTTGATACATCTGACAATAAAGTTTCAAAGACTTTCATAACAGCTTTAATATCGTCAGGCTTCATACCACCAGACTTTAAAACAGAGGGAAGATTTGAAAGAAAATCTTCAGCATTTTTCTTCATCTTATCAAATGATTCTTCAGAAGCGTTTTCCAAGTCACTGAAAACTTTAATTAAATTACTAGACGTTTCAGAAAATTGTACTCCAGAAAATAAATTCTCTAAACCATTTTTAACATTATCTAAATCTGATTCTTTAACGGCATTTAATAGTTGAAGTGATATATTCTTAGCAGATTCTTTTACAGACTCATCTAATTCTGAATTACTGTTTATGATATCATTAATTGAATCAGAGTATACTAAACGTAATGATTCCGTATTCTTGATTATATCATTAGCAAGAGGGGATGCGTCTTGATATACTTTTTTTAGTATATCTCCAACTTTCGAATAATACTTAACGGCATCTTCATCGCCATTTTCACTGGCTTCTTTTATTGCTTCATTAACCTTCGTTATACCTTTTTCTACATCATTAAATGTACGATAAACAGAGTTTCCTTTATCATCTACAAATTTAATACGTTTTTCTGATGGAATACTCATTTGTTTAGCAAACAACGATTCTGCTGTAGTAGCTTGTTCTAACATATCAACATAGAAATCTAGTTCTTTTTGAGATTTGTTAATAGAATCTTTGTATGTATCTATGTTTTCATCACGTTGTTCTCTTGCTTCAGCTAATGCTATTTTTTCTTGTATTTCTAACTGACGTTGTAACATTTCAACTCTAATTTTAACGGCATCTGAAGAGCCTACTACATTACGTCCATAAGTATCTTCACTTCGAACTAAAGAAGGCATTAACTTACCTAGTTCATCAGCAACTTCTACATGTTCTTGGAGTGTGGATTTAGAAGAATCGCCATTTTTCATAGCATTTTCTAATTCAGTATATTTTACTACTAGTTCATCGATACTTTTCTTGTTTGTCTTATAAGAATCAAACATTTGCTTCGTTTGAGACTCTAGTTCTTCGGTTCTTTGTCTTGCATCGCCCATTTTGCTCATTAACTTTTCTATGGCAACGCCCACTATTATTAAAGGGATTCCAACGCCCAAAGACGCTAAGAAACCTTTCCAAGCCACACTTAATGTTCTTGTTGCTGCTGTCAAAATATTTGTTGCAGTAGTAGAAGCTATTGCGGCTCCTCTATATCCAGATAAAGAAATAATAGTACTTCCAACAGAGGCACTTAATGTTCTAAATTTAGTAGATAATGCAAAAGCAGCCATTCCTGTTGTACCTAAAACAATAGGTAACAAACCAATACCATCAACAAGCTTAGTGATTACGCCTAAACCACCTGAAGCTAATTGTAGAAACGATATCATTCCATCGGTTAAGAATGCGTTACCGATTGAGACAGCTAGCTTTTCTACTTCGACACGAGTTAATGCGATTCGTGCTTCTAATGATTTCATATAGATTTCATTTTCACGAGTGGCTGATCCGGCACTATTCTTAGATGTGTCATACATTTCTCTGTACATAGAATTTGCTGATCCTAAATCATCTAATAATGCTTGCATACGAGATATGTGATATTTCTTTTGTAATAAATAATTACGCACCCTCGGTTTCCCGATATTTTAATAGGGGAATAGACTATATCTTCATCACCTTAAAGGCAATGTGTGGCGCTATTGAGTTTCATAGTCGTATCAAATTTGACTTAGACCGTATACTCTAGTCGTTGCACCTTCAAGTGAGTTTCCTCACAAGCTTGGCACAGGATTGTCATATCTTAAAAAAGACTTAGATGTTCCCTGTTAGCACATTCATTAATTGTCATTTCCTACAATTACTAGGCGTTGAATGTACACCCTTATAAAAAGTTCACCACATTTAAAGCGAGCCGATATCAACCCGCTAAACCTTCAACTACGGCAATTTTTTCAGTATCAGAAATATCTTTTACTTTATTAGCAACATCAGTATAAACCTCTATTATGTCGCGCATATTTCCTACCTCATCAGTGAGTGAAATACCTAATCCAGACAATGTTGATTGTGCTTTGTCACTAACTAAGCGAGGCAATACATTTTTGATAAAGTTGCCGACTTCATCCAAAAATACCCTAGCTTTCGCTATACTTTAACACTTCATTGAGAGTGGGTTTAGACTATACCATTAACTCATAATTAATGGTGAATTATGAGTTACGCCTTGGTAGTCGTTGAGAGCTTACCATATGCATGAAGCACTTAGGTCTATCTCTGCGAATTGTCCAATTCTTTAAATTTTTAGATGTTAACTATCGTTTCCAATAATAACTACTATTAAAGACTCTAAGGATATTCTCGCATATTCAGCGTTTGCTATGCACATTGCTGTGCAAAGGGGCAATGAAATTTACCCGATTGTTTTGTACTTGCTGTCACCGTTCCGATAATAGCATTTAGTTGGTCAAATTCTAATCCCATAGCTCTAGCTGTCCTTTGTATTCGTATAAGATCGCAAAACTTATACCGTTCTCTTATGAACTGCTTTATGTCACCATAAAGAGTAGACTATATCAAACTCTCTGTGAGAGCCTTCTCGTTTCCATTACCATTTGCTTGTAATGTATGCCTGTACATAAACAGGACTTACTAGTCGTTAGGCATTTACGAAATAATTTATTTCGATTTAGCACGGGATTGTCTTAAAGAGAGTTTCCCCGTTTAGAGAAGTTTAGACATAATATCACTATTATGAATGCCTATTTTATTAAGCACCAGAGCGAGCTTGACCACGAGCTAACTTTTCTGTAGTTGTTGCAAAATTGTTGGAAATGTTATTCCAACTGTCAATTATTGACATTGCTTCGGATGCATCTTTCTTCCATTGCACCAAAGAAGCTGTCATATACTCCGAAGCTGCCTGCGATGTAATCTCGCCTACATTTGATGCAACAAGACCTGCATCTGCTAAAATTCCAAGTTCAGATCCTTTATAACCTTGACGAGCAAATTCGATGTAGGCATCAAGCGCTTTAGATATACTTTGCGTTTATACCGCCATTTTCATGGTACTTTAACTCTGCTTATTTCATCAGACGGACTAGACTGTATCATCAACTCAAAAAGGTATGAGTTGCACCTTGTCAGTCGTTCGAGCGTAGTTCCTATGTTTTACGCTTCGGCGATTGTCCTCAACTTAACTTGTTAGGAGTTCCCCCGAAATTCGGTGTTCAATATAATGTCGCCATTATAAGGGGCTATTGTATTAACCAAAAGTTTCTGCTGACTGAGTTGCTCTATCGAAAATAGCTCCCATATCTGTACCATCATCGGTAACTTTTTGAATGGAAACTAATTTAGAATCTATATCGATTAATATTGAAGCGAATTCTTTTGCTGTTCGGACTGCTCCATAAAAAATTGTACTCGCACTCATCCAGATTGGGAATTTCTGCATAGCAATGCCAAAAGATTCCAATATTCCAGTAGAACCTTTGGAAGCTTGAGTAGAATCAGCATGAAATTGTTTAATCTTTTCTCTTAATTTATCAATTTCTATTTGGTTAGCTTTTAAAGTTGTAGGATTAATAATATTTAATTTACTAAGCTTTTCAATCTCTTTTCTTAATTCCTCAGCTTTTGATTTATCCATTGTGCGAGGGAAGAGCTTTTCTGTTCTTGTTAATTCTGAATTGAAACGAGAAAGTGAGTTCTGTTGTTTTTGGAAAGTATCAGTTATACTTTCTTTGCTCTTTAACTTATCAAACTTGTTACCCATTTGAGTCAATAAATTATTAACATGGACTAAATTACCGGTTTCAATTCTGGATAGGGAACTAGCAAATTTGGTCATTTCCTTAGAAGTAAGTAATCCAGAATCCTTCATTCTTTGTAGAAGGGTATTTACTTCTTGTACTTTAGTTTCAAACTGTTTAAGACTATTGCCATTTTGACCTAACTGTCCAATATTCTTAGAAGTATCAGTTACCATTTTATTCAGCGTTTTGATATCTTCAGGCGTCTTAATTTTCATGTTGTTTATAGCTTCAATATCTGACTTAATCTTAGTTAACAATTTATCATTTGATGGGATATTAAAGCTACTAGTAACATTTTTTAATTTGTTATTTAATCGTTCAACTTCATTTCCAATATTTTTAAAAGCATTTGAAACCTGATTGTCAATTTGAGTATTTTTTGCAAACTTATTTATTTCTTTATTTAAATTATTTAATTCAGTTACAGTGGTAGCAACCTTTGCGTCTTGAGTAAACTTTGCTAAATCTGATGATGTTATTTTTCCTTGACGCTGCAATAACTCCAAGTTGCTTTTAACATCTCTATATTTCTCTTGCAACTTAATATATGTATTTATTTCTTTTTCAACAGAAGAGAAGTCTCTATTAGCAGATTTCATTCCTTTAACTGAATCAAAATTTACACCTGCTAATTTATCTAATCTATTTAGAAACTTATCTACTACAGTTGAATCAAATGCAATGCTCTTATCTTTAGTAAATTGATTTAGCCTTTGAGACAATCCAATAGCCTGTTGATTAATATTAGCCATTGCGTTCTGCATTTTATTATCATGGGAAGTTTCTTTATTAATACTCCTCATGGATTCTATGACTTTATTTAATTCAGTATTATTAATTGAAGAGGTGATACTATTTCTAAACTTTTCATATTGCTCTTTAGTTAATTCGCCTTGTCGAGCAAACTTATTTAACTCTTCAATTCCTTTTGTAACATTAACTTTCAAATCTTTAGAGCTAATATCATGAACAGTTTGACTAACTTGTTTTAATCCTGCAACTGCACCAGAAGCATCAAATATAGGTTTTATGTGAGTCTCCTGAATTTGATTTAGTCCAGTCTTAACTCTAGTAACAACAGAATCTATCTTTTCTAATCCTTGAGCATCAGTAATGGTCTTTATTTTATATTCGCCATTTTGCTGTTTGATATGAGCCTTCAATTGATCTATAGATTTTATTGATTCTACTACGTCTTGCTTGATACCTTGAGATAGAGTAGGGGAGTGAGACTTGCCCGTTCCAATACTGCCTAACTGTTGATTTAATTGTGTGACTTGTTTTTGTAAAGATTCTATTTCTTTACGCATATTATTGAACGTGTCACCAGTACCTTTGACTGTGTTTAATTCAATATCTAATTTTAAATCTTTCTTTACTTTATCTAAGTAGCTCTGAATGTTGTTTTTGGATTTTAAGTCATTAATACCCAAGGCAATCAACAATTCAATAGGATTATTAGTAGCCATTTTCATCCTCCTTTATTAGTTTGCAAAATAAAAAGAAGAAGGTAAGCGAAAATAATCACTCAACTTCTTCTTTTTATTTTTATATATTTAGTCTTCTGTCCAAAATTCATAATCAGGATGAGAAGGGTCTATTTGAACAACACCGTTCTTTACAATAATAGGTTCTTGTTTTGATGCTAACTCTTTGTTAAATTCAACATTACTTAGAACTTCTTTTATTTTCTCAATTTCTTCGCAACTATTTACCATTGAATTTTCCTCCGAAATTATAATACAGGTAGACTATCATTTACTATTACACAAAATAAACCTTGTAAAAAGGTCATTTACTAAAGTCCCCATATATTTCTTTATAAGTTAAGCCTGACACTCCTCTGTTTTTACTGGTAACAATATTGGACTCTTTCCAGTCTTTTTGAGTTAAGTTAGCAAACTTGTTTCTTTTAATAATAGGCTTTTTAATGGGCTTTTTATTAGTGGTAAGCATATCTTCATTCTCCTTTTCACTCACTATTTATATATCCTTCAATAAACATGAAAAGTTTTCAAATAGGGGACATGTATAACTGCGATCATTTTTAAATCATACTTAAACTTTCAGTCACGTAGTACTCTTACAATTCACTTGAAGTTGGTATCTTCTGTCGGAAACTAAAAAACACCCTCCAAATTAATGTAGGGTGTTTAACGAAAGACAAGTTATTTAGCAGGTGGCAATCTGCATCTCTTATAAGACCAATAATTTATATTGGTGTGGCGGCTGCCTGTTCCGCCCTTAAATAACTTATCACTAATATCTTATGTTTAATATAACATAACTATGCCTACATGTCAATAACTTTAGTTAATATTTATTCCACTTTTTTAACCCTGCCAGATGAAATATAGTTATTAAGTTTAGAATCTTTAATCGGATAAGACGTTCTAAATACTAAATTTCCTTTTTTGTTAATCCTAACTGCAATCATCAAATTTTTATCAATCTTTTTTATAAACTCAATACTCTTTCCATTCGGATGTACCCCTACATATTCTGGATTTCTAATGACATCTGGTATTGCTTTAACATGCTCTATGTATTGTTCTTCATTATCAAATTCATTTTTATGCTTATCGATATATGAAAATCTATCTCTCCATATTATAATATCTTTTTGATTTATAGTAAGTCCTAGTAAGTCAATTATCTCGTCAGTTATTCTTCCTAAAGTATAAACTTCTTTATCTAAATTATCTAAATCAAATAAATCTAACTGATTATCATCTGACATTGTAATCACCTCCAATCTACTTAATTATAAGTGAATTGGAAGTATTTTTCATTACTATAATTTTGATAATTATTAATAGAAAAGAGGGGACGTACACAACGTGCGAACCCTCTTTGTGTCATACATAACGTACGAGCAAGTCCAAAACTACATGCATAACTTAGTCATACACGTCGTGTGAGCAAGTTGTTTGTATATACAGCATCATACATTTCTAAAGTATAATCAATGGGTTTATCCAACTTTTTAAACAGACATCGCAATAAAGTAGGGGAGTAGTGTATGATAATTACTCATCTATTTTATTGTATTGTTTTTCGTAATCATCTTTGTACATCCAGCGATAACCCTTATATGATTTATTTACATCAATACTGTTAGATAACAGTCTACCTTCTATGTCTTTAGATGCAGCAACTAAACTATCATAACACTTTATAAATTTCCAATTCATTGTCATTTTGACTACTTTTCTTTTTATACGATCATACTTATTGTTTACTGAATATTTACATTTGCCTAGTTCATTCCCTAATAATAAATATTTTCTAATAACACTTTTTGATAGCATTAATTTTTCTGCAATTTTCATTACACCATAATCAGTATTGTTCCATAGATGCCAACAATCATGAATTAGACTATTATTTACATCTATTTTAAATTCTTCTAAAAAAATATCGTCAATGTTAAAAATGTTAATTAGACTACTATTTTTAATTTCATGTTTTAATTGTACTAAATCTAAACTGTCAGACTTTAGTTCTACATAATGAGTGATTCCGTTTTTTAGTGCTAGATTCTTTTTATAATTATCATTTTCTTGCTCTTCTTGTAAAGTACGTCCACCAACTTTAGAAAAAGAACCGTTATAATGTTGTTCTCCGTGTACCTCAATTATTAGAGAGTAATCTATGCAAAAAAAGTCGAAACGTCTTTTGTTACTCCACTTAAATGCTTTTTCATACTCAAATCTTACTCCTAACGACTTCAATAACCCATAAATAACTTTCTCGCCAAAACTCAAACAATCTGTGCAAACTGGACATTTAAATCTGTTTTTACTTACATCACTAACTTTTTTGTTTCTTATGATACTATCACAAATATTGCATCTCCAATCAACGTTAACATTTGAATATTTAGCCAGCTTATATCTGTCTTCAGAATTTAATAATAAATTTGCTAATTCAGGATCAGTGGTGTTTATATCATTTAAACCTTTTATCACTTTTTGTCCTGCACAAACAGCACATCCACTCTTATTACTAATCATGGTAAATGTTTCATCACCACATACTTTGCATTTCCAATATACTTTCACTTTACTGCCTTTTACAAATTGTTCTGGGTTAATATCTATATTCTTCTCATAATCCCACATTTCAACTAGTTTTTGATGTGTAAACTTTAAATTATTGCTGAAATTAACTTTTAACCCTCTGCAATAAGGACATTTCGCATTTTGTGAAGTCTTCTTATCGATACTTACATTGTAATCATTATTACATTTGCTGCATTTCCACCAAACCTTAGTGCCACTACCATAACTAACATCATAAGGAGTTAGATTTCCATTTTTTGTAGGATGCCATTCTTTAGATAATTCCGGGAACTTTCCACCAAAAGAGTTTTTAGAGGTACAATAATACCCTCTACAAATAGAGCATCCACGACCAATTACTTTTTTATTCATTGCCTGCGGGTAACTGTCATCACATTTTTCGCAATACCACCAATACTTTTTAGAAGAACCCTTTGTTAAAGTATAAATATCAACATCACTATTCTTATGAAAATCCCAATACATCCATATTTCAGGGGTTACTTTTAAAGCAATATTATCATTATTTCCAATCAAACTACTCATGTCCAAAGCTACACCAGTCTGAATGTTTACATATGTATTTTCACACATAAATAAATTACCTCCTACAGTAATATCCCAATATTATTAAATAGGGAAGTAAAGTTAGGATGCTTTACTTATCAAGAAGGTTCATGACTTCCTTCTCTATCCCTATAGTTAAATATTAACATATGTAAAAAGATTGTCAATAAAATCTTAAGTATTTATTAAATTAAAATTTAGAAGAATAATCCTTATAT
>Ga0213824_1002089_pt1 | contig 10069 bp, 5 predicted proteins | sample MC6MC0906MG_FD_179892 | JGI IMG/M metagenome (GOLD analysis project Ga0213824, IMG submission 179892) | Enriched soil aggregate microbial communities from Iowa State University, Ames, United States - MC6-MC0906-MG | ecosystem: Environmental > Terrestrial > Soil > Unclassified | place: USA: Iowa...
TGGAGAATACCCACTACCTTCGGATCGTGGTGGGCCATCTGCGGCAGAAGCTGGGCGATGACCCCACGGCGCCACGGTTCATCATCACCGAGGCAGGGGTGGGGTACAGGTTGGTGGCGCCGACCACATAATCCCTGTGGGAGCGGGCGTGCCCGTGAAGAATCCAGCGCGATGCATGGCACCGGCTGCGCCGGTGTTCGCGGGCATGCACCCACATTGACCGCATCGCCCTCAAGTCATGCGCAGTACCTGCGGGTGCCGGCTTGCCTAGGGGCCAGAGTAGGTTCAGGGCGCTGTTCTCGACTCCAGATCCATTTCCGTGGGCCACACTACGCGGGGTGCCAGGCGCAGGGCGAACTCACACCAGAGTACATCGTTGTGGTCCTTGGGTTCACCGGGTGGGGGCAGTGCCGAGGGGCCTTCCTGCATATAGGTGCAGATGTAGGCCCAGGCGTGCTGGTCGGCGCCCATGGTACTCAAGTGAAAACGGTCGATGACGTTGTTCGTACCGGGCGCGACGATGGAGAGCATGACACCCCATTTGAAAATGACCCCACCGTTTGGCAGGGCGCCGGTTTGTGACCAGCGCTCGGCGCGGACTTGGGACCAGTCGTAACTGACGGGCACGACTTTGCCTTTGTCGAAGGGGTTCCACCAGTGGCGTTTGAAGTTGTAAGCGTAGATTTTCTGGCGGGCACGGTTGAACCTGATGGGTTCGTCGCGGGGAGGAGAAATATCCATGCGAAGACCTATAGTAACCATCCATGATACCAGTAGAATTTCAAATGCTGAGAGCAGCAGGGATTCAGTGTCTCTCGGGTTGAATGTCACTGCCATCATGTAAAGGCTAAAAATCAAGAACATGATTAGAAAAAAGGCGAATACTGAAATCAGTCCTCGTGATGATACGCTTTGTCGGGGAATCTCCAAATAGGTCAGGCACTGATGATTGGGTATCTGATCCCCCAAGGTTTTTGCTACTGAAGGAATTGTGTAGGGGTTGGGTAAATCTTCCTTCCAGCCTGGGCAGGCGGGGTTCAATAAGGGTCTGGCCATTTTGTAAGGGGTTCCGGACTGTTAATATTGTTCTCTTTAACGATGACACGTGCATGGCCATGTATATCCTGCTTGTCCGGCCAGTAGTGGAGGGTTAGTTCGATGGCGTTGATACGGTGACTTTCCAGTAAAGGCAGTGTTCCCTGTATGGTCAGCGCACTGGTATTAGTATTGGTATTGGTACCCACCAGCGGTTGTGGATTACTGATATGAGCAAAGACCCCTTTGCCTTTTGGTAGGTTGATCTGCAACTGGGTACCGGGAGAGCTTTCACCTGATAGAATCATGGTTTCCTCGTCGGCTCCGGTGCGGCGAATATTCAGTTGCCACTCGTATCGAGACTTGCCTTCAGCATAATGAGGCAGGAGGATGTAATAGTTCAGCATGTATGCCGCGGCTACCGCTGATTCGTTGCCAATAATCATTCCTTTCGGTGCGTCTGTCTGAAAGCTTGAGTGGTTAGTAAGCTGGGTTTTGATGGAGACGTCGGCTTGGACTCCTATCACTGCCGCATTTAAAGCGCCAATTGCAAGATCAAGGTGCTTGGCTCCGGTCCAGAGACGATTGTTTTCAGAAAGTCCCCACCTGCTTTGGCGAGCCCAAAGCTCTGTTGGAGTGGATTCACTTCGTTTTGCATGTGAGGCTATTGCATAGGCGGCTAGCCCTAGGACGATGGCTAAACCGATTGGGCCAAATAGCGTGGCGGACCCAAAGGTCCCAAGTAGACCTGCAAGCGCGGAGGCGCCGGCCGCTGTGCCTGCAATCCTGTACCAATCTACTGACGTTAAATCTCCATTCTTATGAGCGCGCAAGCTGGCGAAAAAATACTGTGCACCATCCATGAAACCAGCAATCGCTGCAATGCCGCCGCCGTACCTAGCAATACCGGCTCCCAAGGAAGTAGTTGTCACTGCCCCGGGCCAGGGTATGATAGGGCGTACAAGTGCAACAACAAGCCCTGCTGCTTCGACACTTGCACCTATCAAGCCAAGCGATGAAGACCAGACCGTTGCAAGCGCCTCCGGATCGTTGTGATGTGTTTCCTGTAATGCCCGATAGTTCTTGGCCAGGCTGTCCTGCTGAAACCACATACTGCCCAAGGCAAGGAGCAAGCGTACGCTTCCCGAGCTAGCTGCCGCCTCCCGCAAACTGCGCATAGCATCACTTGCCACGCTCTGCGCGGCCATCGAACTGATCTTCAAGCCACCTGTAACCTGCGTGCGCAGCGTACCCGTACCAATCGCAATATTGCGCACCAGCTCCCCGTCGCCACCGGCCGCACCCTCCCTTAACTGCACCAACCGCGCCTGCAAACTCTCGGCACTTTCAAACGCCCAGAGCACCACCTCGATCATCTGGTTACGGTTGCCCGCTGCCGCAATGTTGATCGCGCCACTGAGCACCATGGCGCGTACCTTGCGGCCCAAGGGATCACGGAATTGCTTGTCTACCTGCTGCAGAAACGCATCGGTCCGTGCCTGCACCGCTTCATTAAGCAGGCTCATGTATTCGCCCACTGTCAGCGACACGCGCAGCGGCGTCACCTGCTGCCCGGCGAACAGCGCAAATGCCGAACGATGTACGTGGCCGATCAGCGTCCTGGAACGTTCACTGATGTGCTGGCTGAGTGCATTCCCAGCGCTGTTGGTCGCGGCCAGCAACTGGCCAACGGCATCCTGTATCGGCTTGATCATCAACAGCTGGCCATCGGCGGTGCCGGCGATACTTTTGATGATGTCGTACACCTTGCCGAAGTCATCCCCGGACAGCCCGCTGGCCACCTGCTGCATCAGCTTCTGGTTCTTGGCCAGCAACGCTTGGTAAAGCAGGCTACGGTCGTCTTCCAGAAGCTGCTGCCAGATATGCTGGGTCATCCCGAGCGGCTGGCCTTGCGCGGGTAGCGCTTCAGTGGGCCCGCCGGCCAGACAGGCCGCCATCATCTGTATGAAGTGCTCCACCGAAACAGGGTCTTTCGCGTCGTAGTCGAAGTAGCCGATCTGCTGAAACGCACGTTTGGCGTAGTGGTGCGCGTACAGCTTGCCTACCTGGTCGACCATCGACTGCCAGTTTTTCAGCTCGCGGTCGTAATCCGCCTGGAAGTCGGCACGGGCGCGCTCGTCGTAACGCTCTTCCAGCCGCTTGCGGGCCCCCTCTTGCCTGCGCGCGATGTCGCGTTCGCTCTGTGCTTGCAGGTCCACCGGAGGGAAGTGTGTTTTGACCCCTAACGGGCTTTTGTTCCACTGCTGAACCCGCCGGGCCTCGCGCTTTGCGTCCTCGGCCCCCAGAGCAGCAGCGGTGGCGGCATGCAGTTCGCTAATGCCCAGTAACGCTTGCGAGGTGAAATACTCGAAGTGGCGCTGGGGTTGGGCACGCCACTCCTGCATGGCCTGCACCCAGCCCGTGCGCTGCGCGTTGAGCTCCATCACCATCCCGACCGGGTCGGGCAGGGTCAGCGCCAGCACGCCGTTGGGTAGCTGTTCCTGCTGGATGACCTTGCGCACATGGTTGCGGGTTTGATCCCCGCGGCCCAGGCGGCTGTAAAAGCCATGAACGCTGGTAAACCTGGCAGAAGAAAACGTAGAGAACTCCAGCACATTTTCCATGCCGAAGCGGAAACTGTCGGTCATGGCAATGCCGATGCTGGCAGGGTTGTTGCGCGCGGTCTCCAGGTCTACCTCGACGAAGCGGGCGAGGGTGCCCGGATCACCGTCGGCAATACCTTTGCGATAACGGTCGAGTACGGCAAGGGGCCAGGGATCGTTGGCGAAGGCGACCCAGGCTTTGCGGTAGAGCGAGGTGTTGATGTTGATGAATGAGGCGATCACATCGTGGCCTTCGGTGGCGCATACCTTGGGCAATGACTTGGGCGGCCCCAAGGGCATCTGCGACACAGGGAAACGCTGCAAGGTGCCTTCTGCCGCCACCTCGTAGGCCTGCCAGATTTCCTGGTCGAGCAGCACGTAGACATAACCCTGGCGCAGCAGGCGCAATTGGTCGGTGTGCATTGGGTGGAAGGTGATTTCGCTGTCGTCCGCCAGGCGATAGGGGCGCCCTGTATCAGGGCGAGGGGCGTAGGCCTCGCGCAGCAGCATGATCGGCAGGCCGGAGCGTTCGCAGGCATTGCAGCTGCCGTATGTGTTGGGTATCTCTTCCTGCATGGCAATGTGGACGGCTTTGCTGGTGCTCATGAATAACTCCTTGCCTGCGGCAGGGCGGCCACGATGTGCGACCAGGCGCGGTCGTCGTAGCAGGCGAAACGCGATGCCAGGCGTTGTATGCCGGCCGCTGCCTGTGCCACGTCGTGCTGGATGGTGGGATGTTGAAGGAGCAATGGGTGGACCATGACCATGTGCAGGCACATGCACTGGATATCGGCACGGTCGCGAAGGCCCTGCCTGAAGGCCTTGAGGAGCAGATTCATGGCATGAACGGGCGCGTTTTCGGGCAGGGCTGATGGGCCTGTGAATTGCCAGGGGGCGCCGGTTTGCTGCACGGCATTCAGGCGACGCCAGGCGCCGAGCAGTTGAATGATCTGCGGCGCGAGGTGCTGGGTAGCCCTTGCCGCATCAGGGACGACCAGCTCGCCAGCCGGCGGTTGCCGTTCGAACACCGCGCAACTGCCACAGCCATCGGGGTGCAGCCAGCTACGAATGGGCCCAAGGACTTGGGCCGCGTTGCGCATGGTTGCGCGCAGCAACACCAGGCGTACAGGCTCGAACCAGGCGGTGATGCCGTGCGGCGGCGGTTGGTGCAGCACATGGCATTGCTGGCTGATGTGTCGGGCGATGAGGTCGGCGGGTTGCTCGCTGACTAGCCAGCCACACACATAGTGCCAGGTGGCCGTTGCCTCACGTGCGGCGCAGGTCGCGCTGAGTGCAGCAAGGGCTGTGGGCGCTGCACCGGGTTTGGCAAGCTGCACCAGGGCTGGCCAGTATTGAGGGTCCTGGACTAGCCCGCGGCTATCGACGCGCACTACCGCATCGTCACCCAGCGTCTCGGTGAGCGATGCAATGCTTAACGGGTGCTCGGGCGTGCACCCCGCAAACGGGTCCAGTAGAAGATACAGGGCCTCTTCTGGTTGGCGCAGCTGGGTCGCGAAGCGATCGACCCACTGCAGGTAGCCCTGCGCGGACTGGCTCGACATGAGAAGTTCCTTTGTCTTCTTGATGGCGAGCAAAAATCTAACGAGGAATCAATTCTGTAGGGAGTTATCGGCTTCCTAACGTGCTGTAGGACTTTTCGTTTTCGGATGGGGCGGCTCAGGACCTTGGGGATTCTGTTTCAAAGCATTGGCGCATGACGTCCAGGTAACGTCTGGCGCCCAGGCCCAACGGGCGCGACTTGATCCAGATGATGTCCACCCACAGGCGCAGGCGGCTGGCCATGTTGTCAAAGCGCACCTCGGCCAGTGCACCGGATGCAATCAGCGGTTCAACCAGCGGCTGCGGCAGGTAGGCCCAGCCCAGCCCGGACTGCACCAGGTCCAGCGTGGCCAGGTAGCTGTCGGTCAGCCAGATGCGCCGCGACAGCACCATGCGTGGGTCCGACCCGGTGGCCTTGCCCGAGGCCACGATGATCTGCCGTTGTTCGGCAAAGGCCTCTTCAGGCAATGGCGTGCCGCTGTTCTGCCCGGCCGGATGGCGCGGCGAGGCGACGGCCACCAGCAATTGGCTGCCGGCTTCGAGGAATGACTCGCGCTCGTCGATGCCGGGCCGTTCGAACACCAGTGCCAGTTGCACACTGCCGTCATGCAGCAGGCGAATGGCTTCGGTCTGGGTGGCGGAGCGCACCTCGATTTCCAGGCTGGGAAACTCCTGGGCGAGGATCTCCAGTGGCTGGCTCCAGCGGCCGGTCTGCAGCTCGGGCGCCATGGCGATGGTCAGGCGCTTTTCCAGGCCTTTGTGCAATTGCAGGGCCTGGGCATCCAGCAGGTTGAGCTGGCAGATCACCTGCCTGGCCTGGGGCTCCAGCGCCAGCGCGGCGCTGGTGGGCAAGGCTTTGCGTGTGGCCCGGTCGAACAGCGGCAGGTCCAGCTCCGCTTCCAGTTGGGCGATTGCCATGCTTACGGCCGAAGGCACACGGCCCAGCTTGCGCGCGGCAGCGGAGAACGAGCCGGCATCCAGCACCGCGAGGAAAATTGCCAGGGAGTCGCTGGAGAAGGTCATGTTCGGTGAACCTGATGTTGGGGCGTTGTGAGCGAATAGTAATGGATGGAATTGCCAAGGGTAGGGCTTGAAGTATTCGGTGTTTGTGAGATCGAGCGCCGCGCGGGCGGCGCTCGATCTGACAGGCGACGAACTTCCAAGGGCGAACGCTCCAGCCTCACCCAGATCCCTACAGCCCTTCGCCCAGCACCCGGTCAATGCAGTCGACAAAGTAGTCCACGCTCGCCCGGGTGGTGCACATCGGTGGCTTGATCTTGAGGATGTTCAGGTAATCGCCGGTCGGCTGCATGAAGATGCCTAGGTCACGCAGGCGATTGCACAGCGTCATGGTTTCTTCGGTGGCCGGCTCCAGGGTTGTGCGGTCGCGCACCAGTTCCAGTCCCAGGTAGAAGCCCGAACCATGTGCCGCGCCCGCCAGCGGGTGCTTGTCGACCAGCGCTTGCAGGCGGGCCTTGAAGTAGCGCCCGGTGTCGCGGGCGTTGTCCCACAGGCCTTCTTCCTGCATCACGTCCAGCACCGCCATGCCGATGCGGCAGCTGACCGGGCTGCCACCGGCCGAGGAGAAGAAGTAACCCTCGGCCTCCAGCGCCTCGGCGATTTCGCGGCGGGTGATGACCACGCCCAGCGGCTGGCCGTTGCCCATGCCCTTGGCCATGGTGATGATGTCGGGCACCACACCCTGCTCCTCGAAACCCCAGAAGTATTCGCCCAGGCGGCCATAACCCACCTGCACTTCGTCGGCGATGCATACCCCGCCACGGGCGCGGACCTTGGCATAGGCATCGCTCAGGTAGCCGGCTGGCAACGAGATGCCGCCAGCATTACCGTACACCGGCTCGCAGATGATGCCCGCCAGCTGGCGGCCACGGGCATCCAGGTCAGCCAGTTTGGCGTCGACGTCCTGCAGGTAGTCGGCGGCGCTGTCAGCACCGCGGAAACGACCGCGGAAGGTGTTCGGTGCTTCGACCGGGTGTACCCAGTCCGGGCGGGTTTCCAGGGCTTGCGGGTTGTCGGCGATGGACGTGGAGATGGCGTCGGTAGCCACCGACCAGCCGTGGTAGGCCTCCAGCACGCTGAGCAGGTCACGCCCGCCGCTGTAGGCCCAGGCCAGGCGAATCGCCAGGTCGTTGGCTTCGGTGCCGCTGTTGACCATGAACACCCGGTCGAAACCTTCGGGTGCCAGCGCCAGCAGGCGCTCGGAGAACTCGGTGATGGCGGCGTAGTGGAAGCGCGAGTTGGTGTTCAGCAGCGACCATTGCCGCGCCGACTCGGCGACCATGCGCGGGTGGCCATGCCCTAGCACCGCGACGTTGTTGAGCATGTCCAGGTACGAACGGCCCTGCATGTCGATCAGGTAGTTGCGCCAGCCGCGTTCGATGTGTGGCGGCTGCGCGTAGTAGTGCTTCTGCGAGCGGGCGAAGCTGGCGTCGCGGCGGGCCAGCAGGGCTTGCGGATCGGGTAGCGGCTCGGCTTCGCAATCGAAGCCCAGCAGCGCGGCTGGCGACGGGCACAGGGCCAGCCAGGCGGCAGCGTGTGACGGGGTGGCGAAGAATGGCGGCTGCATGCCGCTGTCCAGGCACAACTGCACGCTGAGGAAACCACAGCTGTTGCCCAGGGGCTGGCCTTTTTCCACGGCCTGGCCGTCTGCCGGTGCGTTTTCCAGGCCGTGCAGCCACAAAGCCCAATGCGCGGTGCGCAGGCAGCCACGGCCGTCGCCGTGTCGCTGCCAGGTGCCGGGTGCTGGCGCTTGCACCAGGCTACCGTTGGGCAGGTGCAGCTCAACGCCGAGGGCGCAGGTGGCGGGCTCTTCGGGGCGGTCGATGTGGGTTTGCGACAGGCGATATTGCCCGTGCAGGCTGCAGGCCGGAGCGGCTTGCGAAGCCAGCAGACGCTGGTCGAAACCGGGCTGCTCCCAGTTGCCGGCCTCGCAGTGTGTGCTGAGTACCCCCAGGTCCACCCGTGTTACGGCCTGCCCGGCCAGCTCGGGGAGCAGGGGTGCGCAACCGTTGAAGTCCGGCGCCTTGGGTTGCAGGCCCGCAGCCTGCAGGATGGCCGCCTCCATCAGGGCGATGGGCACGGCGGTGGCAGTGTCGAAAATTTCCCATTCGTGAGCAATGTTGTCGCGGGTGTACTGGTTGCCCGGGTCGACGGCGAGCTGCTTTTCACTGCTCAGCACCAGTACGGCAGCGCGGTTCAGCACCAATGGCCACAGCGCGCGCAGTTCGGCCTCGGTCAACGGGTTGAGCGCCTGGTAGGCCCGCACGGCTGGCAGGATGCGCAGTGGGTCGCCCTCGGCGTGGTGCAACAGCGCAGCGCAGGTTACCGACAGGTCGGCGATGCGCCAGGTGCGCAGCAGGTCGCCGAAATCGATCACGCCTTGCAGTTGCCACTGGCGCTGGGCATCACGGGCCCACACGGTGTTGTCGTCGGTGATGTCCAGGTGCACGGCCTGACTCGGCAAGTGATCAACCAACGGCATCAGGCGCTCTCGGGCCTGGCGGGTGGCGTGTTCGATGCGGGCGCGCTGCCCGCTGTCCTGCAGTACCGGCAGCAGATGATCGATCAACGCCTGGGCATGCTGCGGGTCCCATTGCAGGGTGCGCGCAAGGCCTGGATGGTCGAAATCGGCCAGGGCCTTGTCCAGCTTCGCACAGAGCCCGCCCAGCTCAGCCATCAGGTGTGGCTCCATGTGCTTGAGACGGGTCAGCGGCTGGCCTTCGATGTAATCGAGCAGCCGCAGGCGCAGTGGTTGTTCGTCGATGTCCAGTTCCAGCAACCCCACGCCGTTGTGGGCCAAGCGTACGGCGGGTACCGGCAAACCCTGCTCGCGCAGGAAGGCCAAGGCGGCGTGCTGCGCTTCAAGTTCCAGTTGGGCATAGCTGCCGTGGCAGGCCTTCAGCACATAGCCACCCTGGGGCGTGGTCACGCGAAAGTTCAGGTCTTGCTGGCTGCCCAGTACCGAAAGGTTGCCGGCAACGCCGTAGTGGGCCTGAAGCACGGCGTGGGCATGGGTTTCGCTCAGCGTTGGGCTGGGCCGGCCGGAGCGCTGTATCAGCGTGGCCAGGGCAGGGGAAGCGGGCGGGTGTTGTGGGCTGGACATGGCTCTACCGTTGGTACTTGGGGTTGACGGTGAAGAATTTATGCCCGAATCGATTGATGATGGAAGACGATTGTTGTCAGAAAAATTGATAACTAGGCTGAGTTATAGAAAATCAATGGGGGGGCCGCTTTGCGGCCCTATCGCGACACAAGGCCGCTCCCACAAAGACCGCGCAGCAGTCTCAGTGCTTCCTGTGGGAGCGGGCGCGCCCGCGAAGGGGCCGGCCTTTGCAGCACGTTGATCAGCCTTAGGGCGAAGTTCCGGGCTCAGCGGGCATCTGTACCTTGATCAATGCCGACTCAAGCAAAACCCGCAGCGCCTCCAGCTCATGCATCGAGGTCATCATCAGGATCGAAGGCGGGGATTTTGGCCGAAGCAGCAGCCCCCCAAAGCTAACTAACGGCATTCACCTCCAAAAACGCCGCCTCCAGCAACTGCCGTGTATACGGATGCTGCGGCGCATGGAAGATCGCCTGCGCATCCCCTTGCTCCACCACTTGGCCATGCTTGATCACCATCAACTGGTGACTCAGCGCCTTGACCACCGCCAGGTCATGGCTGATGAACAGGTATGTCAGGTTGTACTTCTGCTGCAGGTTACGCAGCAATTCCACCACTTGCCGCTGGACAGTGCGGTCCAACGCGGACGTGGGTTCGTCCAGCAGAATCAGTGCGGGCTTCAGCACCAGCGCCCGGGCAATGGCGATGCGCTGGCGTTGCCCGCCGGAAAACTCATGGGGGTAGCGAT
>Ga0213824_1002093_pt1 | contig 10043 bp, 11 predicted proteins | sample MC6MC0906MG_FD_179892 | JGI IMG/M metagenome (GOLD analysis project Ga0213824, IMG submission 179892) | Enriched soil aggregate microbial communities from Iowa State University, Ames, United States - MC6-MC0906-MG | ecosystem: Environmental > Terrestrial > Soil > Unclassified | place: USA: Iowa...
AGCTGCATCGAGCGATTGATGAAATTACGGAAATTGCCTCAGGCTTTGGCTTAGATTTTTTTCCAATGCGTTATGAAATTTGTCCAGCAGATATAATCTATACCTTCGGCGCATATGGTATGCCTACACGATTTTCACATTGGAGCTTTGGGAAACAGTTTCATAAAATGAAGCTTCAATATGATTTAGGACTAAGTCAAATATATGAGCTAGTAATTAATTCAAATCCATGTTATGCATTTTTGCTTGATACAAATACCTTAACACAAAATAAACTAATTATTGCCCACGTGTTGGCACATTGTGATTTCTTTAAAAATAATGTACGCTTCTCTAATACTAGAAGAGATATGGTGGAGAGCATGACAGCCACGGCTGAACGGATTGCAGGCTATGAAAGAGACTATGGCAAGGATGAGGTTGAAAAGTTTTTGGATGCTGTTTTAGCGATTCAGGAGCATATCGATCCATCCATTTTACGTCCAAAGCTATCCTGGGATACAGAGGATGATTTTGAAGAGGAAATTATTCCTGCGAAATCGCCTTATGATGATTTGTGGAATTTAGATAATAAGGAAAAACAATCGAATCCAATTCGTCGAAAAATAAAGAAATTTCCGCCAAAGCCAGAAAAGGATCTATTACTATTTTTAGAAGAGCATAGCCGTGAGCTAGAGGATTGGCAGCGAGATGTGTTGACGATGATGCGAGAAGAGATGCTTTATTTCTGGCCCCAACTAGAAACAAAAATTATGAATGAGGGCTGGGCTTCCTTTTGGCATCAGCGTATTATGCGGGAGCTTAAACTAACAACAGCGGAAACAATCGAATATGCAAAATTAAATGCGGGTGTAGTGCAGCCTTCAAAGACGTCTATAAATCCTTATTATCTAGGTGTGAAAATATTTGAGGATATTGAAAATCGTTTTAATCATCCAACTGAAGAAATGAAAAAGTTAGGTGTTCAACCCAATTCAGGTAGGGAAAAAATGTTTGAGGTAAGAGAGATAGAATCAGATATATCCTTTATTCGCAACTATTTAACAAAGGATTTAGCGAAACAAGAAGATCTCTATTTATTCCAAAAAAAGGGCAATGAATACCGTATTACAGATAAGGAATATGAGATGGTAAGGGATCAGCTCATTTCTATGCGTGTAAATGGAGGATTTCCTTATATCGTTGTCAAAAATGGAGATTACCTTCGAAATGGGGAGCTTTATTTAGTGCATGGCTACGAGGGAATGGAGCTAGATCCACACTATTTAGAAAATGTCCTGCCGTATATTTATCAGCTATGGGGGCGCCCTGTTCATTTAGAAACATATGTTGATGGTAAGTCAGCACTATATTCGTATGATGGCACAAAGAATTATAAACGAAATGTCTGAGAGAGAGTCACAGGTTGACGCTCTTTCAGACAAAAAGCTTCTATATTGTTGGAATGAAATTCCTTCAGATAGAAGCTTTTATTTTTCTGAGCATCAATACTTATTCATTCTCCTCTTCATTACTTTCACTGTGGTTAGAGGATGAATGGATATCGCTGTCAATAACTAGACTATCTCTTACTTTTATTCCTTGTTCTAAGACATAAAAACTGAAAGATGCCCCTTATCATATAAATTTGTTAAAATAAATAGGATTTGAATATTTAAAGAACTGGAACGGTGAATCAACATTGAGAACATTTAAAAAGGTTTATATAGAGATAACAAGTGTCTGTAATTTAGCCTGTAGCTTTTGTCCACCAACTGCCCGTGCAAAGGGCCTAATAAAAGTAGAACAATTTAATAACATACTGGATGAAATAAGTCCGCACACTAAATATATTTATTTGCATGTAAAGGGTGAGCCTCTGTTACATCCACGTATTGACCAGTTACTTGATGCTGCACATGCAAAAGGTTTTAAAGTGAATATTACAACAAATGGTACGCTGATTAAAAAGAATCGTGAAAAACTGCTTGGAAAACCAGCCTTACGTCAAATCAATTTCTCTTTACATAGCTTTGATGGACATGAGGGATCAGAAAATCGTGAAAAATATTTGGGAGATATATTGGATTTCGTTCGTGCTGCGCGAGAATACAATACAATTATTTCCTATCGTTTATGGAATTTACAAAGGGATCATGTCTCTGATATCGCTGCCCGCAGAAATCGCGAAACACTGGATATTCTAGAGAATGAATACCGTCTAGACTATCGCATTGAAGAAAAAGTGCAGCCTGGTAAAGGCGTAAAAATTGCACCTAATATTTATTTAAATCAGGATCATGAATTTAGGTGGCCAAGCTTACTTGCCCCTGAGGATGAAGGCAAAGGTTTTTGCCATGCTCTTCGAAGTCAAGCAGCTATTTTAGTGGATGGTACTGTTGTGCCATGCTGTCTAGATGGTGAGGGTGTCATCAATTTAGGGAATGTGCATGAGAAATCCTTTGGTGAAATTGTAGAAGGAGAGCGTGCAAATAATATTGTGGATGGTTTTTCACGGAGAGAAGCGGTCGAAGAGCTTTGTAGAAAATGCGGCTACCGCCAAAAGTTTGGTATGGAATAAATCTTTAAAATGCAAGCTGAAGGAGATTTCCGTTCGGCTAATGTGATGAGCCGCTGCTATTCCAATTTGATATTGTTTAGCTTCGTTACTTAATTGATAATAGTTATTACCAACATTAAATTCATTTGGCTTAAGCTAAATGGATTTTTTATATGGACAAAATAGGGGTATGCCTTTTGATAAAATAAAGGAGATTTAGAAAAAAGGAGGTATTCATGGCTATGACCATCTATGGGCAAATAAAAGAAATATTAGCGGATAAAGTGAATCAAATAGTATCACCTGTGCAAATAAAAGAAGAGTTACAACGAAAATTTAATACAAATCCAGGAAGTGTTATTTTATCGGACTATTGTTACAATCGTTATAATAAAGGGATTCTTTTCCAAAAACATTTATTTCAATACATTACAAAAAGTACATACAAATACATAGGAGAAAATTTTGCATATACTGGACTTATTTTTCATAAGCCACAAAAACAGAATGGTGAACTAATCGTTGGAGAGTGGCGAAATGGTGTAAAAGTTCTATATGATAAACCTATTAACATTAATAATACACCGGAGTCTCTAAATATTATTAGTACGAGTCAAATTGTTAAATTATATGAGGATTATAACGAGATACTAAAGTATGAAATGAGTCTCCTTGGCTGTAAACCTACAGAATTACGTCATTTAATTGGACGAATTGGAGAATTTTTATGTGCAATCGCTACGAAGGGCAGTCTCTCCAAACAGACGAATCAACATGGATTTGATGTCATCAGTAATGGAAAGAAAATCAGTGTGAAAACGACAGCACAAAGCACAGGTTTTATTACCTTAAATCAAAATACATTTAACGAATTTGATGAAATTTTTGTTGTGCAATACAGTAATGATGATTTTAATATTATTTATTACGGACCTAAGGAGCCAATACAAAATATTGCTAGAAAGTATGAAAATAAATATGAGGTAGATATTAATCGCATTAAGGCAGTGTATCAAGAAATTTCAAAAAAGAATTTGTAACCTTACTGTTAAAACAGCCCCAATGTTATTGACCATTGGAGCTGTTTTTCTTTGATTGTGAATCAATCGTTTCTAAAAAATCCTTCGTAATACGTACTACGTATTTTACCTCGTCTAAATTACGCTCCCTTAATAATGAACGATGTATATCAAGCATGAGGTTCTTTTCTTCAATATCAGTAACGCCAGATAATTTTTGAAAATTAAAAAGTTCCTCAGGGGCAATACCTAACGCTTTCATTAGTGTTTCTAAAGTACTCAATGTAATATTCGATTGCCCATGTTCAATATTTGAAACTCTACCTTTGCTAAAACCTAATTTTCCCGTTCTTTCTGCCACTTCTTCCTGACTAAGTCCCTTGGATACTCTAATAATACGGAGTTGTTCACCTACTAGCTTTAAAAAGTCTGACATATGAATCACCTCTATGTAAAAAGCTAGTGAAAAACCTTAAAAATGCATATACTATTATAGTGGTATAATAGAGATAATGTTATATTTAAATGGTACAATTAATAAAAGGAAGCTCTTATTAAGGTGAGCATGATGCGAAAAACAGCATTTATGTTTCTTTAATGAGTTTCAATGTATGTAAATTTGATGTTAGGATTGGAGGATTCAAGCATGGTTAAATGTTATCGATTAGATGAGGTAGCTATAATAGAGACTGGTGAAATAGTACCGAAGCAGAAATATTTCTCAAAAAGCGGATCTCCCTTCATTTCAGCTAAATACTTAAAGCAGCTAATACTAGATGGTAAAATGGATGAATTACCGAAAATTAATCGTACATATGAAAAATATTTTAAGTGTACAACAGTACCAGCGAAAACCATCATACTTACGAAGGCTAATTTAAATGCTTGCAATAAACATGTTTATCAGTGTGAAGATGAGGTATGGATTGCCCATGATCTCGTAGCGATTATTCCAGATGAAACGATTATTTTAAGCGATTATTTATACCATTTTCTAAACTGGTATCAAGTAAATAAAGAATGGTACCATCTATATCAAATTTCCCTCAATGTTCCAATAATAGAGGTTCAATATAGTATGGTACAAATTTTAAATAAAGTGCAGCATTTAATAAATAATAAAGAATTTCTATTGACCAAAATAGATGGACTACCACAGTATTTCCATCATTTTACCTCGCCTATAGAAGGGCACGCAAAAAATGTATATCATGGCTTTAATCAGGTGCAGCATATTTACAATCTTTTGCTATATAGAATTTTTAAGGGCGAATTAGTCAAGGACATACAGGGGACAGATTTTTTTAAAACATTAAGCATTCAGTAAGGTAAATGAGTGGGTGCGAGAGAAGGTGAACCCTCGCACCGACTTTTATATATCAATTATAATAGGTAGTATCATTGGTTTTCTTTTTGTTTGTGTGAAAAGATATTGGCCAACAGCGCGTTTAATTTCTCTTTTTAAGACATGAATTTGCTGTCTGCCTTCTTCTTGTAGTTCATTAACTGTTTCTTTCACAAGAAAATTTACTTTTGTCAAAAGCTCCTCGAAATCCTTCGCATAAACAAAACCCCGTGAAATGGTATCAGGTTCTGAAATAAATGTTCCATCAGTCTTACTAAGTGTTAAAACGATGACTAACATACCATCTTCTGAAAGCTGTTTACGATCACGTAGGACAATGCCCTCTACCTCACCTATACCTATGCCGTCTACATACGTGTCTCCAGACGGAATTTTTCGAGTTTGTCTAGCCTTTGCATTTTCAATATCAACAACATCCCCATTCTTCATAATAAAGGTATGTCCTCTTTTGACACCAACAGATTCTGCAAGCAAGCGATGCTGGTGTAACATACGGAACTCCCCATGAATGGGAATGAAAAATTTTGGCTTCATTAAAGTGAGCATTAGCTTTAAATCCTCCTGATAGCCATGTCCTGAAACATGCATACCTGTATGGCTGGAGGAGCCATAAATAACCTTTGCGCCAAGCTGAAATAAATTATCGACAATGCGTGAAACACCCTTCTCATTTCCTGGGATAGGGGATGAAGCTAAAATAACGGTGTCATCAGGTAAGATTTTCACCTCACGATGACTACCATTTGCTAGCCGTGATAGAGCTGCTAATGGCTCTCCTTGACTACCGGTACATAGAACGACTACTTCCTCAGGAGAGAGATATTTTACTTCACGTGCGTCGATTAACATATCCTCTGGTATGTTTAAATATCCTCGCTCAAGTGCTACATCCACCACATTCACCATACTGCGGCCAAGCAATGCAAGCTTTCTATCCGTAGCGATAGTAGCATTGACAATTTGTTGAATACGATTCACATTTGAGGCAAATGTAGAAATAATAATTTTTCGCTCGGCATGTAAAAATGCTTCTTCAATATGATCACCGACAAGCCTTTCTGATGGTGTTAACCCAGGTCTTTCTGCATTGGTACTTTCAGAGATAAGAGCCAATACGCCATTTGTGCCGATTTCAGCCATCTTATGAATATCTGCAAACTGATTATTAACAGGTGTTAAATCAAATTTAAAATCACCAGTGTGTACTACATTGCCTTCAGGAGTATGGAAAACGATTCCTAGACAATCAGGTATACTGTGATTTGTTCGGAAGAAACTAACATCAACTTGTCCAAAGTTTAATGATGAATCAGAGTGGATTTCTACTAAATCGGTTTCTCGTAAAAGCTTATGCTCTTTTAGCTTTAATTCGATTAATCCAAGCGTAAATCGTGTGGCATAAATAGGAACATTCAACTTTTTTAGAAAGTAAGGAATTCCACCTATATGATCCTCATGTCCATGAGTCACAATTAATGCTTTAATTTTTTCTTTATTTTCCTGTAAATACGTAATATCAGGGATGATTAAATCAATCCCCAGCAAGCTTTCATCTGGAAACTTTGCACCACAGTCAATGATCAGCATATCGTCTCCATATTGTACTACATACATATTTTTACCAATCTCATTAATGCCACCTAAAGCAAATATAGATATTATATTGTTTTTTATGGACAAGCGAATCCCTCCCAATTCTTTTTATTGCTTCAGCATTATGTAGTATAGCTATAAGCGTTTCATCCTATACGAAACAACAATTTGAGGGACTAACTTTTATCCGATTATTAATATTAGATTTTTAAGAAGAATAGAATAGAGCAACGAACAGAATAAAGGAGATGTAGCTGCTTGTCGAATTACTTACAGCATGCAGTATTTGAACATAGGTTTTGGCTGAGGATACTGAAAGATCATGCTCAATTTATTCATGATTCATTATATCCATCAGAAACAGAGGAAATTAAAAAAGCAAGCTCATTTATTCATCAATTTACACAGCTTCTTACTTATGTGAATTCAATAGATGCCAATAATGCGGTAGCCTTTTCAGTTACTGTTGATGAAGCTGTAGAGCAACTAAAGCAATTTAAATTTTATATCCTCAGAAAGCAATTAGTGGGAAATATTAATATTCATCTACCACCGACCTTTATTAATCACATGGTTAATGAATTAGAGGAGTATCAAATTGTACTCAGCTATCTCAAGAAAGGGGAAATCCCACCCATTTTTCATGAGCTGCATCATCATTTACTCTGGCTTTTAGATGCATCAGGACATGCAGGAATCATTAAAGATGATTTGGATGGGGTAGAAAAAAGATTGAAGCAAAAAAGCTATGAATTTGCCCAGCATTTTGATCAATTTTATTTAAAAGCAGTTGAGCTTACAGGTTATTTACGTTCAAATATAGACGCATTCCCCGCATTAAATCGCTTTAATAAAGAAGTAGAGCTAGAAATGACATTATTCAAAACTTTTTTACGTGAGTTAGAGGAAATGGAATTAAGTGCAGAAGTATTAGGAACGTTTACTGCTCTTATGGCGGACCATATGCTGAGAGAGGAGCAATATTATTTATCGAAACTAGCTCAATCTAGAGAGGTAGAATAACTGGTAAAGAGGCTATCTGACTACGGAGGAAAAGATAGCCTTTTAATTTTCTAAGGATGAATAAATACACTCGTACCAATCGGAATAATGCTCGCTAGCTCCTCAACATCCTGATTATGCATGCGAATACAGCCATGTGATACGGCATGCCCGATAGAGCCGGGATCATTGGTTCCATGAATGCCGTAATGCTCCTTAGAAAGACTCATCCACATTGTACCGAAGGGACCACCAGGATTTGGAGCCTTATTTATGATAATAAAATTGCCGACCGGCGTATCATGTAGCATTCTACCAACTGCAATGGGATACTGTTTTTGCAGAACATCATTTTTATATAATCGAAGCCAGCGATTATCTGTGGAAATTTCAATTTTATAAGGAATTGTATTAGGATTAGGGAAACCAGGGATAATTAGTTGTTGTCCGATATAAAGCGTATTTGGATTGATTCCTGGATTAGCTGCAATGATTGATGAAAGTGGTGTACGATAATCTCTTGCTATTTGAGACAATGTTTCTCCTGCTTTCACTGTATGGATCAATGACATCACCTCCTATTGTTTTACTATAAGATATGCTAAAGATATGAAAAAATCCGATAAAGTAATACATAATGGGATATGATAAGCAGTAAACCCAGTAATCAAGGAGCTAGCTAAATGAAAGAGTTTAAAATAACGTATTTCTTTGATGAAATGCATTATGTCAGGAGATTTATTCATATTGAATCTCAGGAAAAGGCAGAGGCATTGGTACGAAGCGAACGAGATCAATATATATCCTTTACAGATAGTAGAGGAATATATCATGAACTGCATACAAAGCATGTGAGAGTTATACAAATTTCTGAATATCATCGCGTTGATAAAAGTGTAAAAATGAAAAACACATAATATACTCACCATTACACACATTAGTGTAAAAGGAGTGAGAATAATGGATAAAGACAATTTACCACATGAAAAAAAGATGTTTATGAATTTAGCAAGTAAGGATAAGCCTGATATGGTTGATTCAGATAGGATTAGCATTTTTGATTTGCATGAAGATATGCAAACGGTAGACGCTATACCGATTGAAGAACTAAATAAAAGAGTGCAACGTGAAGGTGACGAACTAATTGAACTGCAGCCTGATGAATTATAGGAGGTTATAAAAAAACATGAATAATCAAAATGAAGCCCAGTATACTGCTACTGGTACCGATATTAATGACATCAAGAGAAAAAATGCAGAGGCAGGCTTATCTTACAATGAGGTAAAAAAACTTTTAGCACAAAATGGCGGGCACGGTACAGCCATGTATAGTGATACAGACGTAACAGAGGTAAAGCAGCAGATTCAGGGGAAAAAGCAATAAGCCAATTCTAGAGGGGTATGTATCTATGTACTCCTCTTTTGCTATTATGTAGAGTAATGACTAGGAGGTGTTTTGCCCAATGACAGTAGAGGAAAACAATTGTCCGTTATGTGGAAAAAATAATCATTGTGGTGTAATCAAAGGACAAAAGGATTGTTGGTGCATGACAGTGTATTTTCCTGAAGAAATCTTTCAAAAAGTGCCGCAGGATTTACGCAAATGCATTTGTCAAAATTGTTTGGATACATATAAAAATACGAAATAAGTTTGGGCGTAATGTAGAGAAGTGTAGCAAAAACGTTCGGTGAGCCATACTATACTCCTGACACGCTAAAATAATAAAAACATATTGTAAGAAGGAACTAATGATCATTCATTGGTACAATTGTCTACCGCATATCAACCTTTCAGGCATACATTACTCTGAAAGGAGTGTGTCTAATGACTAAATCAATTGAACTCAGTAATGTAACGAAGGCATATTTAGAGGAATATCAACGAATCCTCGATAAAATGATGCAGGGTATGACCTATGTGACCATTACATGTAGTATTTCTGAAAATTTTATTAAACAAATTATCCCACATCAAGTAGCTGCAATTAAGATGTCAGAAAATGTTTTACGCTATACAACAAATATACCTGTTCAAAATCTCGCTTTAGAAATTATTAAAACAAGTACAGAGACATTAGAATGTTTGGAAGCGATACAAAATAGATGCTGTATTGTCCAAAATTCGGAGTATGAATTGTATGAATATATGTGTGCCTATAAAGAAATTACCGAAGTGATGTTCCAGGCGATGTGCGCACCACCAGTCTCTAATAATATTAATATCAACTATCTAAGAGCAATGATTGTTCATCACCAGGGTGGGGTTCGACTGGCACAGAATGTGTTAAGATTCTGTATTTGCCAAGAGTTAATACCAATCCTGCGATGTATGATTGATACAATGTGCCAGCAGATTTGCGATATGGAAAAACTTCTAGATGCTTTAAAGGATTGTGAAAATTGCTAGCTTTATCTTCATTCAGCAAATGTTTTCTGTAGCGAAAGCAAAGCGACAGCAACACGGTTTTATCTGTGCGAAAGCGAAGCGACAGCAACACGGTATTATCTGTGCGAAAGCGAAGCG
>Ga0213824_1002097_pt1 | contig 10028 bp, 10 predicted proteins | sample MC6MC0906MG_FD_179892 | JGI IMG/M metagenome (GOLD analysis project Ga0213824, IMG submission 179892) | Enriched soil aggregate microbial communities from Iowa State University, Ames, United States - MC6-MC0906-MG | ecosystem: Environmental > Terrestrial > Soil > Unclassified | place: USA: Iowa...
ACTTCGTTTAAAAATGCAAGATTTAGAGCACGATGTTACTTCTCTTCTTGCGCAAATGAACAAACAAGACACTAAACATATTGAAAATATAAAAAAAAATGTTTCACCCGAAAGCATTGCACTCATGCAATCTTTGCTTTTACTTATTCATAATTAGGAGGTGACGTTCTGTTTATACAGAACGACTATTTGGAGACCATACTTAACTTATCGATTTTTACCATTTTATTAGCTTTAACTGGCTTTTTCGTAGCAACTGAATTTGCCATCGTTAAAGTCCGTTCCTCTAGGCTAGATCAATTAATTGGGGAGGGCAATAAAAAAGCTATTACTGCTAAGCATGTTGTCAATCATTTGGATGAATACTTATCTGCCTGTCAGCTTGGTATTACTGTAACAGCACTTGGTATCGGGATGGTTGGTGAAAAAACCTTTGAATTTATGCTGCATCCCCTTTTCGAGATGATCGGTATTTCAGATAAATATATGACGGTTTTCACAATTGGCAGTGCTTTCGCGATTGCTACATTTTTACATGTTGTTGTTGGCGAATTAGCACCTAAAACCGCTGCTATTCAAAAGGCTGAAACGATTACATTGTTGTTTGCCAAGCCTATTATGCTTTTCTATAAGATGATGTATCCATTTATTTGGTTCTTGAATGGTTCTGCTCGTGTACTAGTCGGACTTTTTGGCATGAAACCTGCTTCCGAGCATGAATTATCACACACAGAAGAAGAATTACGATTACTACTATCGGAGAGCTTTAAAAGCGGTGAAATCAATAAAACTGAGCTCAAATTTGTGAATAATGTGTTTGAGTTTGACGAACGTATTGCTCGTGAAATTATGGTACCTCGCACAGAAATTGCTGGTATTGAGAAGAATGAATCTTTTACAAATATTATCCATTTTATCGCTGATGAAAAATATACGCGATACCCTGTTTATGATGGAGATCGTGATAATATTTTAGGCTTTATTAATGCCAAAGAATTATTTACCTATGGATTGCTAGAACAGCTAACGGATGAATCACTCGTACTTGAGCAATTTATTAATCCCGTAATTCGCGTGATTGAAACGATTCCTATTCAACAATTATTGGTGCGCATGCAGAAGGAGCGCATTCATATAGCCATTCTAATGGATGAATATGGTGGTACATCAGGACTTGTTACTGTAGAGGATATTTTAGAAGAAATTGTTGGTGAAATTCGTGATGAATTTGACGATGATGAAATTGCAGAAATTCGAAAAATAAATGACAATCACTACATTTTAAATGCAAAAATGCTAGTTGAAGATGTAGAAAATTTATTAAATATAATGCTTGAAGCAGAAGAAGTAGAAACCCTCGGCGGATGGTTCTTAACAGTAAATAATGGTATTAAAGCAACGAAAAATATTGAACTAGCTCCATATGTTTTTAGTATCTACGAGCAGCAAGGGCATCAACTACATTACATTGAGGTGCGCCCTCTTCGAAAAGCAGCACCCACTATAGTTCAAGCCTAATAACTGAGTTACGATTTTTTTGATAGTTTATATCATTTTTAGCTTTACTGATATTTCACGAATAGGGCTATTTTAATTTTTCATATACTTTTGCCTTATTCCATTATTAGCCATATCCCTATATAATGAAGTATGAATATGATTCTATTTTCAGGGGGCATCACATATGAAATTGTTTAAGCTATATCATTCGGACGGTATACACATTATTACGGACGTCAAAAAACACAAAACGAATATCGAACTAAAAACGATTACAGGTGAAACTTTATATATTATCGTTGTCACAGATGAAAACTATACAGTTTACGACGACCGCTTTGCTGGAGCTTCAAAGCAATTAAATTCTGTTGAAGCTTTTGATATTGATGGGAACTTCCGTAGTCTAGATTTTGATAATATGCGCTCACTCTTCCAAGAAGCCTTTACGAAGTTATTACAGGAAATTGCAGAATGTGTGAATGATAATGATGAGCTTGTCGATATTGATACACTTCGTCATAAAGTAAGCGCTCAAATTAAAGGAATCCATTTCCGCGTTATTTCAGACACAAAAAAATACGAATTTTAACAATACGGTGAAACTTTATATCCTGGGTAACAAAGTTGCCTGAACCAATTGGGCTTTGGTGAGCAGTTTAAGATACCAGCGGGATAAAACAGACTGTTCAAAATCATTTGGACAGTCTGTTTTACATTAATAAGCCATTTTAATATCAAAGCTGAAATCACGCTCTCCAATGCATTGATGTATAATGGTACTTAACGATCTGAAAGAAAGGGTGTTTGGATGAATCGTGAACAATTAATCACACTTATTTCAGAAAAACTGAAATTAATCCGTACCGAAAAAGATTTAACACAGGATCAGATGAGCGATTTACTAGGGCTTTCAAAAAAAACACTTGTTCAAATTGAAAAAGGTCGTATACAGGCTGGTTGGACAACAACAGTGGCAGTTTGTACCTTATGCCGAGAAAGCTCAATTTTACAGCATGAGCTTGGTGGTGACCCACTTGAGGTTGTGGATTTGATTGCGAATAACGGAACATTACAGCCAAAAGAAAAAACAATGGGTGGTTACATATGGTGGAAAAGCCTAAGTGAATACAATAGTTATCGCCTGCAGCAAAATGTTATTAGTCAACATTTTCGAATTTTAGATTCCAATAACTATCGGCTTCTCTCAACATTTGATGAAAATATTGCAAAGCAAGCATGGCAAAAACTCAAAGAATAACCAAATGCTACTGACTATAAGATAATCGGTGGGGTTTTCCTTATCCCCACCGACACTTAGTTGATTGCTACTTATTTATGATGCAAACATGATTATTAAATACATAATAATAGATAAAAGATAAGCAACCCGTAATAATCGAAGCTCCATATAACCACGGTGTGGCGTTAACTTTTGATTTATCCAAAATTCCCAACAGCATAATATGAATGCGATAGGTATTAACCAACCTACATACAACGGACTCTTTAAGTTAACTGCCACCAAAAGTATAACCATTGACACACCAATATCCACTAGCATCCACTTTTTTTCCGGATAGAGGTCTGGCTTTTTTGGAAGTCTGTATTTTTTTCGTATTAAAAAACTCAAAACACCTTCCACTATCATAACTCCTAGTATAACAAGTGGCCATAATGACCAATTCTTAAAATTGCTTTTTAAGGCTATTATTTCCTCATCCATTTTTACAGCCATTTCTTTAGAGATTGTATAATATATTTTTTTATCCCAATCAAGCATTAATAATTCCCCATTTTCGTTAGCAAAACGATTCCATTTTAGGCGTTGCTGATGTCCATCCTTAAAGGTAATGACTAGATCATACGTATCATTATCAAATACCTGCATTTCACTTTCACTCGGGAAAATTTCTTGCTGTACGGCTAATAATGTTTCTAGTTCCCTATAGACCTTTGGAGAAAGCTTTTTCACGCCTAAATAAAGTCTTGAATCTTTACCAATAAATTGGTTTTTTGAATCGGCTGCTATATAATGAACTGATGCTATTTCCTCCTTTAAAGGAAGCATCGCATTTTTGGAACTCTCATTGCCATTTACTAACAAGATGATGAATAAAAATAACATAACAAGTACACCTGTAAATGCTGTACGATACTGCCATTGATGACGTTTTGTTTCCACCTGCATTTTTTTCTCTAGATTTTCCCACGTCAGCTCTTTATCTTTTGTTGATCTTGTTAAATCCTGCATTTGTCGTAAAACATTTTTTATTGAATCATTCATAGCATATTCCCTCCTCCCCCAGTATTTTTCGTACTGCCCTAAGACCACGTGTCGTATTATTTTTCACCTTTGCTTCGCTCCAGCCAAGTAAATCACTGACTTCTTTAACAGATAGCTCCTCGATATAACGCAAAATAATAGCTTCCCGGTATTCAAGCTTTATCTTAAAAAGTGCTTGAAAAACAGCTAAAAAAATTTCCCCTTTCAGTAAAAACTCCTCTGGTAACAAGGCTTCATCTTGTAAACAATCCTTTTGAAAAAACGGGATAAATTGATAAATTCGCTTTCGTCTATAGTGATCGTATACTAAATTTCGGGCTATTTTTCTTAACCATGTAAGAATATTTGCTTCCTTCCTATATGTATGCAAGTATTGATAGGCTTTAAAGAATGTTTCCTGTGTTAAATCTTCTGCTAGCTCCTTGTTTCCTACCAAATAATAAATATATTTAAAAATAGAATCACTGTGCTTTTCATAATCTTGTTGAAATTGCTGTAGCAACTAAACTCCCTCCTTTCCACTATTCCAACACTATAGACGAACGATGAAGGAATTGGAATCACTCTGACATATGATAAAGTAAACTTTTCATTAGTGAAAAATTTAAGATGTGATAATAGGACTTGAACCATCTACTAAATAAGAAGTCCATTGCTTAAAGCATTGATAAGATAGAATCTCCATTTACCAATACTATTTCGGAAAAGAGAAAACTTTCGTAAATAGTAATTCGTCTAGAGGAGTAGAAAAGTCGAATTTTGCGGAACTATTCTCTATACTAAATAGTAACTGTACTTAACTGGAAAGGATGCACTTATATGAATAGAATACTAGCTATTAGTGATATACACGGGGAATTAGAACTTTTTGAGGAACTATTAATGGCAGCAAATTATGATGCTGCGCAGGATCAGCTTTTTTTACTAGGTGATTATATCGATCGAGGACCTGCCTCAAGCGGTGTTTTAAACCTAGTAAGCGAATTGCGAGCTATGGGTGCACGGGTTCTATTAGGAAACCATGAGGCAATTATGCTAAAAGCCTGTCGCTCTGGTCATCTAAAGCCTTGGAATCATTGGGTAGGTCTCTGTGGCGGAGATGCTACGCTGGCAAGCTATGGTTATCAGGTAGCGGATTTTGAAGAAGCCATTCGTAATAACACCTTACCAGCTTTTATTCAGACATTACCGAAGCTTGAAGAACATTTACAGCTTATCGAAACGCTTGAAATTTATATTGAGTTAGAAGATGCTATCTTTGTACATGGTGGCGTCGTTCCTGGAGTAGCTTTGGCTGAAACTGACCCTATGCAATTGTTATGGATACGAGAGGAATTTCATACGGGCTATCAAGGAGATAAAACAGTCGTCTTTGGCCATACACCTACGTATAGACTTCATCAAAACCCTACTAATTACAATGTCTATTTTGGAGAAAATCATATAATTGGCATTGACGGTGGAGCTGTCTTTGGCGGACAATTACATGCGTTGGAATGGCCAAGTCGCCAAATCATATCAGTAGATAAGAAAAAGCCAACAAGTGATGAATAACTTGTTGGCTTTTGTTGTAATCGGATGATATTAATACAATTTAAAAATAACACCTACTAAAGAGTACACAATCACTGTTGAAAACAAAATAGTCATATGGAATAGTGAGAAGACAAACATTTTTGTCGCCCATTTAATTTGATCCTTGTTACTATGATAGCCGTAAATACTCATTACAAGCCATGCGATACTAAGCAATAGCGCCACAAGCATAATGCCGATACTTAAAGAGCCGAATAGAAAACTTGATAAAATCAGTAATAGTAAATAAAAGTTCGTTTGATAATACGTTCGGCGCATTCCTTTTACAACCGGAAGCATTGGAACTTTAGCCGCCTCGTAGTCAGCATGCTTACGAATAGCAATCGCATAAAAATGAGGCATCTGCCATATAACCATAACAAAAAATAGACCGAGTATTGCTGGATGTGTAATGTCGGAAGAGACTGCTGCCCAACCTATGACAGGTGGAATTGCCCCTCCTATACTTCCAATTTCTGTATTATAGATAGTGCGGCGCTTTGTCCACATTGTATACGGCACTACATACAAAAATACTCCAAGGAAACCAAATGCTGCAGCTAGTGGTGATGCAAGATATAGTACAACCACACCCAAAATAAGCATAATAAATGCCAAAGTCAGAGTAGATTTCGTGGACATTTCGCCTGTAACTGTAGGACGACTTTGCGTACGAGGCATAATAGCATCAATGTCCCGATCATAGACATTATTAAATGCCCCTGCGGCTCCTATAACAAGTGCAGAACCTATAGTGGCAAAAATAATTTCAGGAATATTCTCGATAAAAGTCATTTTATTTTTGTACATCCCAAGTGTTAAACCAGCCCACATAGGAATTAAATTGGATTTAATAATCCCTGTTTTAACTGTTTGCGCTAAAATAGTAGAGCGAGATTGTTGTTGATGCTCCGTTTTTAGATTTTGTTCCATTCATCTTAATTCCTTTTCTCTCATAATTTCTACAAGCTATCCTCAATAGAAAACGACAAATTTTGCATACATATCAAATTATTATTTTACCTCTTTAAGCTAGAGTCTGTCTCTATGTTCACATAAAGTACATGATTTCTTTATCGTAAGTATAAAGAAGCAGTTCCATTCACAACATCTTCTATGATACCACCGACTGTCGTGAATTTGAACCTTATTGCCTTGATTCTTTGCATATTGCTATTCAAGAAAAACAATCTATTTTATACTAATGTGTATGTTTGGACTATATAAAGGAGTGTCTACCACGTGAAATATGGATTTATCGGCCTTGGTAATATGGCGACAGCTATTATTAAAGGTATGTGCAAAAGCGGGGATTTCGATTCTACCCTGATCTACGGATATAATCGGACGAAAGCCAAAACAACAAAATTAGCAACCTCTTACGGTATTCAAGCTACAAACTCTATCGCAGCAATTATGTCAAATTGTGACATTATTATTCTTGGTGTTAAGCCTCAAATGCTGCCAGATGTTTTACCAGAGTTAAAAAAATATTTACATGACAATCACGTCATTGTTTCCATTGCTGCAGGCAAAAATATTACATATCTACAAGATTATTTATCTGAAGATACCCCGATTATTCGTGTAATGCCAAATATCAATGCCCTTATCGGCGCATCCACAAGCTGCTATACAGCAAGTGAGCAAGTATCAACTGCACAGCTTCAACTCGTTATTTCCTTGTTTGAAACAGTTGGCACAATTATGGAGGTGCCAGAACGTTTATTTTCTATTTTTACAACAATAGGTGGGGCTTCACCAGCATTTACTTATATGTATATCGACGCTTTAGCACGTGCAGCTGTACGCGAAGGTATGCCAAAAGATATGGCACTGGATATAGCTGCAAATGCTGTGCTCGGAAGTGCTAAAATGATTTTACAATCACAGGAGCATCCATGGGCACTTGTCGATCAGGTCTGCTCACCAGGTGGAACTACTATTCAAGGTGTATCCTCCTTACAAAGCAATCATTTTGAAACAACAATTCATGAAGCGGTAGCTGCTGTGACGGATAAAGATCGGAGCTTATCCAAATAAATTTTTAAACAATATGAAAGCCGAGACAACACATGTCTCGACTTTCATTATTGATAATTTTCTTGTAACTCCCGCGCTAAAAAGGCAGTAAGGTCTCGTAAGTTTTCTGGTGTAACACCATGTCCATCTGCATACTGTTTAAATGTTACAGTTGCTCCAAACTGCTCAAAAGTTTCTTTACTTTCTGTACCCCATTGTGGTGGAATAACATAATCATAATCACCATGAGAAATGAAAGCCCGTAGATGATTAATTGGGCGAATTGCATATTCTTCTGTGACAAACTTTGGCGTATAGCCACTTAATGCTACTACCCCAGTAATTAAATTGCCCATTACAAAGGCAAGTGATTGTGCCAAAACTGCCCCTTGACTAAAGCCCAGCACGAATACTTTATGCGGATCAATTTGATATTCGTCAATAGCCTCTAACACAAATCGTTGTAACGCTACTAAAACTTTATCAAAGATTTCACGGTCTGGTTTACCAACCTCTTGGATAGTGAAAAAAGCATAGCCAGGCTTTTGGGAAATAGGTCCACGTAGACTAAAAATATGGCATTGTTCTTTAAAATCCTGCACTAATTGTGGTAAATCATCTTCATGACTACCCATTCCATGCAGTAAAAAAATCGCTGGATATTTTTTATGAGGGTCCATAGTAGTAGGTTGTGTATGTTTAAAGGTAAATGGTGTATTCATGAACAAAATCCTTTCAAATGGAATCATTATTATCTTACCATATTCATTTCCTGCATAACTTATTTATTGCTCAGATTTCAGTACACCATTTAAAATTTTGATATTTGAGTACGCTTCAATCGTGCCTCTGGTTCTTTTATTAATTCCCCCTGCTGTATTTTTCTTCTGGCCATCATACAGCTCAGACATTATAAAAACTACCTAACATATTAGGTAGCCTCTAAGAAAAACTTATTTCAATTTTGTTCGATTTATTAATTGATCTGTATGGTATGCTATATAACCATTCATAATCCGGATGGTTTCTTGTGGATCAGCATTAAATAGGAGTTTTGATTGCTCTGCGGTCGTCACCAATACCGTTATTAAATCCATACGCATAGAATGACCAGCAGAACTATAAGCATAATCGTAAATGATATCCTCCTCTACTAGCCCATCTTTCTCATATTGCTTATGAAACAATTTTTTCGCTTCATCAATTTGCTCAGCGACCTGTTGACGGATACGTAGCTGATGCATCAATAATTCTTCCTCTAGCTCCGCTGGCTTTAACCATTGTTTATTTACAAGCATTTTTAAGAGTTCTTTTTCCCAAACCTGCGCATTTTCAGTAAAATATAGCATATTCACCATCAGTTTATCCCAAAAATCAAATTGAGACTGTGCCGATTCACGCTGCATTGCAATTGTTTCTTTAAAGTGTTGCTCTACCTTTGAAATATCCATATTGCGCACTAAATGATTACACACATTTTCAATAAACTTATTTGCCTCTTCTTGTGCCATAAAAACCGTCCTTTATATCTACAAATCAAATCATCTCTATCATACCATGATTGTAGAATATAAAGAAACGGGCAATCCCTATGCCTGAAATGACGGTTGTTGGAATAACACTGAAACGCTAAATTCAATGGCAGGACGGCTAACAAACTCCACAATAACACGATATGTGTGACTGTGGAGTCCATAACTTTAACAGCTATGATATGCATTCGTTATTTGGAGGAAGACTTACTGAAAAGCTCCATTACTATTAATTTTCTAGAACTGAAATTGAATCTAATATACGCTTCACATGATTGTGAAGTGATTTGTAGGATTCCTGCAATATTTCTGGCTGTATAGGCTTACTGAATAAAAAGCCCTGTACAGCATCACACTTACTATTCACTAAATAGCTTAGCTGATCTATCTCCTCTATTCCCTCTGCAACTACCTTTAACTGTAGATGCTTGGCCATTGAAAGAATCATGTCTACTAATGCCTTATCTGTAGAATCTGCATGTATCTTTTGCACAAAAGAACGATCTATCTTTAAACAATCTATCGGAAAATCCTTCAGATAAGATAGGGATGAATAGCCTGTCCCAAAATCATCTACGGCAATGGTCACACCAAGTCCCTTTAGTTGAAGTAATATTGTCGTCATATGATTGCTGTTGATCGTCATGCTTTCTGTAATTTCTAGCTGTAAAAATTGTGCATCCAACTGTGTCTTGTCAAGCACTTGTTGTATCATTTCCACTAGATTTTGCTGAAAAAGTTGACCTAATGATAAATTGACAGCCACCTTCATTGGAGGTAGGCCAGCTGCTTCCCATTGTTTCACTTGTCTACAGGCTGTTTCTAACACCCATTGTCCGATAGGGATAATCAAACCAGATTCCTCTGCAATTGGAATGAAAGCCCCTGGCGAAATCCATCCCTTTTTTGGATGCTGCCATCTGATTAAAGCTTCTACTGATTTTATTTCACCTGATTGTAAATTGATTTGAGGCTGATATTCCAAATAAAGCTCCTGGTTGTCTAATGCATCATGTAAATCATTTTCTAATACAAGACGCTCTGTCATTTCACTAGACATAGAGGATTCATAAAATCGTATACGTGAGGGAATCTTATGTGCTTCATGCATCGCA
>Ga0213824_1002101_pt1 | contig 10016 bp, 8 predicted proteins | sample MC6MC0906MG_FD_179892 | JGI IMG/M metagenome (GOLD analysis project Ga0213824, IMG submission 179892) | Enriched soil aggregate microbial communities from Iowa State University, Ames, United States - MC6-MC0906-MG | ecosystem: Environmental > Terrestrial > Soil > Unclassified | place: USA: Iowa...
AACGGCTGATGGCTGAGCAGGAATTGAAATCGGTAGTGCGCCCCAAGAAATACCGCTCCTATCGAGGCACCGTCGGCAAAGTGGCTGCGAATCTGCTGGAGCGAAATTTTGTCGCGCAACGGCCGAATCAGAAGTGGGTGACCGATGTAACCGAGTTCAAGGTAGCTCAACAGAAGCTCTACCTATCGCCCGTGATGGACTTGTACAACGGTGAAATCGTGGCCTACGAAATGGCCAGTCGCCCGTGCTATAGCCTGGTTGGGAACATGCTTGGCAAAGCGCTCGGTTGCCTGGGAGAGAAACCGAAGCTCGTGCTGCATTCGGATCAGGGATGGCATTACCAGCAAGCCCAGTACCGCCGTGTGCTCAGCGAGCGCGGGGTAAAACAGAGTATGTCTCGCAGGGTAATTGCCTGGACAACGCGGCGATGGAAAGCTTCTTCGGCACGCTCAAATCCGAGTTTTTCTACCTGAAGCGTTTCGAGAACATTGATGAGCTGAGAGCGGGTCTGGATGAGTACATTCGCTACTACAACCATGATCGCATCAAGCTGAGGCTCAATGGCCTGAGCCCTGTGGAGTATAGGGCTCAGGCTGCAGCTTAGAACTGTCCAACTTTTGGGGGGCAGTCCATGTACTGCGGTGCTGCATAATCCTGTGGGAGCCGGCTTGCCGGCGATAGGGCCGGACCTGCCTGCATCAAGCTGTAACCCCACGCACCGGCAGCGGATACACCTGAGCAAAAAACACATTCTCGGTCTGGTCCACACGCTTTTTAAGCCGCTCGTTGAACGCCCGGCTCACCGCATACTGACCGCCGGAAATGGTGCGGAACTGCGCCGTCAGCACAAACCCGTTCAAGTCCATGCGGTCCACCCCGAACACCTGCAGCGGCCCCTGCAGGTTGATGCGCAGCATGGGGTCGTCGCTGATCGACTGCCCCACCTCATGGATCAACGCCAGCGATTCATCTACATCGCTGTCATAGGTGAACTGCACCGAGAAGAATGCGTAGGCGAATTGCCGTGACTGGTTGGTGACCGCCTTGATCTGCCCGAACGGTACCGAGTGCACGAAGCCCTTGCCATCGCGCAGGCGCAAGGTGCGGATGGTCAGGCTCTCGACGGTGCCGGCGTGGCCGGAGTCGAGCACGACCCAGTCGCCGATCGAGATGGTGTCTTCGATCAGGATGAACAGCCCGGTGATCACATCCTGCACCAGTTGCTGGGAGCCAAAACCGATGGCCAGGCCGATCACCCCGGCACCGGCCAGCAGGGGCGCGACATTGATGCCCAGGTTGGCCATGGTGGTGATGGTGCAGATGACCACCAGGATGACCTTGATGGCGTTGCGCAGCATGGGCAGGATGGTCCGCACCCGGGTACTGGGCTGGCGCGCGGCGCGCCGGCCGGCTGGAGGTTTGAGGGCCTCCTGGATGGCGGTGTCGAGCACCACCCACAGCAGCCAGGTGACCAGCAGGATCAGGCCGATGCTCGACAGCGAGTTGCTGATGGCCTGCCCCAGGCTGTTGCTCAACGCGAAGCCGATCACCGAGACGCCCCAGATGCGCCCCAGCAGCTCGATGAAGGCCACCGCCATGGCAATGCGCAGCAGTGCGTGGGCGAGGCTGCGCAGCAGCTCCTTGTAGGGCCGCACCCGTTGCCCGGGGTCGGCTTCGCGCGGTGCCAGCAGGTGTTGCAACAAGGTGCTGAGAAACACCGTGCTGACCAGCAATACCGTCGTCAGCAGCGCGTTCTGCAGGGCCTTCTGGCTTTCTTCGCCGGCACCAATCAGGTGGATGGCCGAGACCAGGATCATCAGCAGGATCGGCAAGTACCACACGACCGAAAAGATCCGCAGGGTTTCCTGGACGGCGCGGTGTTGCACGCGGTCCTTGAAGGCGCGGTTACGGATCAGGTGCGCCACCGGGCGGCGCAGGCGGATCACCAGGCTGGCAAAGATGATCGTCGCGGCAAGGCCGGTGAACACCGCGACGCTGGCAGTGATATTGCCGCCCAGTTGGCGGGCGATCTGCGGGCTGGTCAAGGCATCGCTCCAGGCCGCCAGAAAGCCGATGAGAAACAGCGGTCGCGGCGCCAGGCGCTTGATCACGGCCACGGCGGGGCGCTTGTGGCCGGCATCGAACACGGTGACCAGGCACAGGATGATCGAGGTGGAGAACAGGCCGCTGCTGGTGGCGTAGGCCAGGCTCAGCCCCAGGGCGCGAGCGATCGATGGGTCGAGAAAACGGCTGACGTAAAGCGTCAAGGGCAGGCTGGCCAGCGCGGGCAAGGTATACGGCAGCAGGTAGCCGAGCAGGCTGCTGGCGCGTTGCCGCTGGCGCAGCCAGGGTGTGGCCGTGGCGCGCTTGCTGCACCAGCGGCCGAGACTGGTCAGCACGGCGAAGCTCGCGGCCCAGGTCAGCGTCAGCAGGATGAAGTTGCCAGCCAGTTGCAGCGAATCACTGGCCGAGTGGCGATCGACCAGGCGTTCCATTTCCTTGGCGGCGCGGTCGGTGCGCAGGCGCCAGGCGTCGACCAGATGGGCGTCGAGGTCCAGCTCCTGGGCCGCACTGTCCAGGCCGTCGGCCAGGGCGCCGAGCAAGCCACCTTGCAGGACCGGTTCCGGTTCGGCGGGTTGTTCGTCGGCGGGGGCGGGGTCTGCGGCGAGCAGGTGGGTGCTCAGCAGGCAGCCGAGCAGCAGGGTGGAGAGGTAGCGCAGCACTGGAGTACTCCTTGGGCCGGGATGAGCGGTGCAGGGTTACTCAAGGAACTGATGGGTGATGGGGGTAAAAAGTTCGATGTGGTGTGTTGGCAGTACAGGCCTCTTCGCGGGGCAAGTCGGGTCGCCGCACCGCCGCTCCCACAGGGCCCGTGCAACGCATAGAGTGGGAGCCGGCTTGCCGGCGATAGGGCCGGTACTGCCTGGATCGATTACTGGCCGGTATAGATCTGGTCGAACACGCCACCGTCATTGAAGTGGGTTTTCTGTACGGTGCGCCAGTCACCAAAGGTCTTCTCAACCGACAGGAAGTCGACTTTCGGGAAGCGGTCGGTGTACTTGGCCAGCACGGTTGCATCGCGCGGGCGCAGGTAGTTCTGCGCGGCGATTTCCTGGGCTGCCGGCGACCACAGGTACTTCAGGTATTCCTCGGCCACGGCCTGGGTGCCCTTCTTGGCCACGACCTTGTCGACCACGCTCACCGGCGGCTCGGCTTCGGCCGATACGCTTGGGTAGATCACTTCGAACTGGTCGCGGCCGAACTCGCGGGCGATCATCTCGGCTTCGTTCTCGAACGTTACCAGCACATCGCCGATCTGGTTGGTCATGAAGGTGGTGGTGGCGGCGCGGCCACCGGTATCCAGCACCGGCGCCTGCTTGAACAGCTTGCCGACGAAATCACGGGCCTTGGCCTCGTCGCCGCCTTGCTTGAGCACATAGCCCCATGCCGAGAGGTAGGTGTAGCGGCCGTTACCCGAGGTTTTCGGGTTGGGCACGATCACCTGCACGCCCTCCTTGAGCAAGTCAGGCCAGTCCTTCAGCGCCTTGGGGTTGCCCTTGCGCACAATGAACACGGTGGCCGAGGTGAACGGCGCGCTGTTGTTCGGCAGGCGCGTCACCCAGTCGTCCGGCACCAGCTTGCCGTTGTCGGCCAAGGCGTTGATGTCGGTGGCCATGTTCATGGTGATGACATCGGCTGGCAGGCCATCGATCACCGCACGCGCTTGCTTGCTCGAACCGCCGAAGGACATCTGCACGTTGACCTTCTCGTTGTGCTCGGCTTCCCAGTGCTTCTGGAACGCCGAGTTGTAGTCCTTGTAGAAGTCGCGCATCACATCGTAGGAAACGTTGAGCAGGGTCGGGGCGGCTTGGGCGAGGTTGCCCAGGGCAAGGCCTGCGGCGAGCAGCGAGGCGCTGAAGAGTTTTTTCACGATGCTTCCTTGTTCTTGAACAGTTATGGGCAGAGTGCCAGCGACTATAGCGGGTGCCCTGCAGCTGTTTAAAGAACAAAAAACGCTTTGGTTATTCCCGCTGCCTGCGTGGGCGCTTTTCATGGAGGCAGCGCCTGCTCTGTAGATACCCTCGGGAATACGGTAACCAAGGTAGCCTGGAACACGGTTATCTGGGCGGCCCGAGGCTCTGCACAAAATTTTGTGTACCGCAGTCACTGTAGGAGCTGGCTTGCCGGCGATCGGCTGCGAAGCAGTCGTAAATGCTGAATCCGCACTCTGTCTGGCACTGCGCAGATACCGGACTTACGACTGCTTCGCAGCCGATCGCCGGCAAGCCAGCTCCTACAGGACATATTCATATGGGGCCTAGTAAAACTGCCAGTTGCTGAAAAGGGTGGGCTATCGCAGATTCTGGGCAGGGATTCTGACTATGAGCGATCTGGCATGAGACATAAAAGCGAACCGTCGCCTGAGGGAAATTTTCTCGGCAAAAAGGTTATGAAGCAGCCGCCGCTGTCGTATACAGCTTACGGGGGGCTATGGGCTCGGCCTGACGTGTCATTGGGGTTCAATGGCGAATGGAAAAACGAGATTTTGCAAGCGTACGGTCTGGGCCAGGGACATCGCTTTTATAGCCCTGCATTGATGCGATTTCTCAGTCCAGACGCGTTGAGCCCGTTTGGGGAGGGTGGAGTTAACACATACTGTTATTGCGTGGGTGATCCGATAAACAGGCTCGATCCTTCAGGTCAAAGTTTCATGAAGATGTTGATGCCTGGGCGTAAAACTGGTTCAACTGAATTTGCAAAAAAAGTTGATATATTCAAGGGTGTTGTCAAGGCAATTGTGAAGTATGCAGATGGGGATGTGGCGATATCTAGGCGCACTCATGGTGAGTTTCATGACACATTTAAAGCTCATGTAGCAGGTGGGAAGTTGTTTTACGTCGATACAATCCTTACTCGCGATAGCCATTTTGAGCAGAAAAGATATTTCAGGCTCGATGACATATCGATCGAGGTTGGAAGTAAGCGCATTCCTTATCTTGATGCGATGTTAAAATATGATGGTTATGAGCTGGTTGAAGCCGTTATGCCGAATGCTATGCCAGCAGTAAGAAGTTCTTGATCAAATGGCCATCTTGCGACGACATTTCACGCGCTTAATCGGTATTGATGAGCCATTCGCCCACAGCTCGAATCGCTGTTCGGTGGACGGCTCCGTCTTCGATTCGCGCGGCATCCCGCAGGGCCCCCATGGCGTTTAGCCGCCAAGTGCACCTGTGGGGTTGCCCGCATAGGGGCCGAAACAGTCGGCATCACAACTTCGGAAACAGTGCATTCCCGCAGCGCGAACAAAACGCTGCACCATGCTCATGGCTCTGCTTGCTGCACGTCGGGCAGTCATGCTGCAACTGTTCCCCGCGCATGGCGTTGGCCAGCTCTGCGGTAAAAATCCCGGTTGGCACGGCGATGATCGAGTAACCGGTGATCATCACCAGCGACGATAGCACTTGGCCGAGCGGGGTCTTCGGCACTATATCGCCAAAGCCCACCGTGGTCAGGGTGACGATCGCCCAGTAGATGCCTTTTGGGATGCTGGTAAACCCGTGCTCCGGGCCTTCGATGACGTACATCAAGGTGCCGAACACGGTCACCAGGGTGGATACGGTGACCAGAAAGACGATGATCTTCTGCTTGCTGCCGCGCAGCGCCGCCATCAGGTAGTTGGCCTGCTTGAGGTACTGGCCGAGCTTGAGCACGCGGAAGATCCGCAGCATACGGATGACACGGATGATCAGCAGGTACTGCGCGTCGCTGTAGTAAATGGCGATGACCCCCGGGACGATCGCCAGCAGGTCGACCAGGCCGTAGAAGCTGAATGCGTAGCGCAGCGGCTTGGGTGAGCAGTACAGGCGTGTCAGGTATTCGGCCAGGAAGATTGCGGTGAAGCCCCATTCGATACCGGCCAGAAGGCCTGCGTAGCCCTGGTGAACAGCGTCGATGCTGTCGAGGATCACCGTGACCAGGCTGGCCAGGATGATCAGCAGGAGGGTCTTGTCGAAGCGTCGGCCGGCTACGGTGTCGGTCTGGAAGACGATGACATAAAGTCGTTCGCGCAAGGATTGCGGGCTGGGCATGGGGGTTTCCTGTGCGACCTGATAAAAACTGCCAGTTTCAGTCCTGGTGTCGCTGATCACAATAGGAGGACGGTGTTCATTCAATGAGGGCATGCGATGAGAACGCGCCAAGCCCAGGCCTTGCTGGTGCAAACAGACTCCTTGACCAGCATGGTGGCTAATCTCACAACGGCCCCCATTTCACGGGCCTATACCCCCTATGGATATGTGCCGACAAGGGAGAGAGCACATCGTGTTTTCAAGAAACGGGTAACGAAATGATAAGGAATGGTGTTTCAAGGGGGGTAGTCAATTATGCGAGGCGCTCGGGTGTCGAATTGAGTGAAGATTTTGTCTTGCACCGTGTAGTACCTGCGCAGATTGTTTTGGAGAATTTGGGTGCGGTAAGCCCGGCCACCGGCATGACAGCCCTACCTGATAATTCTGCTAGTTGAGGGGCGGCAGGCGTTTGGTGAAACTAGGTGACATTATTTGACCCTGGAAGCAGCCCCTATGCACCGCCACCAGTCGATCACGTCCGGCCGTTCGGTCCGTCATTTTTATCAGGGTGAGCATTTGGCTACCCAGATATCTAGTCAAGGCGACCATATCAGTGTGTTTTCGGCGCAGGCGGCTGCACTTGTGCAGCGATGCGCAGAGGGCGCCCAGTTACTTCAAGTGAATCAGCCTGGTTCAGTCCTGGGAGTGCACCGCGTGGGGCGTGTACACGGCATGGCGTACGCACCTTACGGGCATCGCGCGGACGATAGGACCGCATTGCTCGGCTTCAATGGCCAGTGGTGTGAGGATTTGACCAGAGGGTATTTGTTGGGTAATGGGCATCGGCTATACGCTCCAGGCTTGATGCGTTTCAACAGCCCAGATAGCTTGAGCCCATTTGGTCACGGTGGCGTTAATGCCTATGCATACTGCAACGGTGATCCGGTGAGCTATTCCGACCCTTCGGGAACAAAGAAGGTGAAAACCGGATTCACCAAGGCTATGAAGGAAAATGATGTATCGAGGGCGCAGCGGGGAAAAGCTAAGTCCCTTTTGCGAGAAACGATGCAGGCGATTGCAGAAGAAAAAGGAACATATTGGTTCATGGTAGTATTTGGCAATGTTTATGTTAAGGTGAGTGTCACGGATGGCAAGTTTTCGTATCAGCGTAAGCAGAGGTTTGAGTTGAGCTCGAATTCAACTCTGTTCCAGAAAGATGGAATCGTAGTGGGTCTTGGTGATGTTCCCCCGATGGCGGCTGGCAAAGGTTTTTCATCAAAAATGGAACCCGTGTTCATAGAAAAACCTGGCGCAAGGCTTTCTGTGAACCCAGAAATTACTCAGGAGCTAGCCCCTGAAATGGTCGCTTTAAGATCTGGCTCGGCTACCCCCTCGGCGGGTGAGGCATAAGCTGAGTTGTGTAAGAGCACTGTTACTGAGGTGCATCAACCAGCAAGCGATTACAAACGGTGCAGTAAGTGCGCCTATTGGTAGAAGAGTGAGTAGCGGTTGTAGTAGAAGTGCCAGTGCAATGGCTAGCAGGGTCACCCAAGGTTTCTCTCCTTGACGGCTGAATGCTAACGCCGCTAATGCTGGATTGAAACCATACAGTCCCATCCAGGCCAATTGCTCCTGGTCGAAGATCAGCGCCACGCCGCCGCCGATGGCCGAGCCGATTACGGCCCACATGGCCGCATAGGGGTTGGCAATGAACATGCCGACGATAATCAGCAGCCCGGCCAATGGATTATCAAGCAGGAAAATCTGGCCGACACCGCGCGCGAGGGCATACAGCGGGTCTGGCTCGGTAAAGATGGCCGTCGAGGGTTCAGCGATCAGCAGGGTGCCCCAGCCTAGCAGCACGAACGGCGCGGTGTAGGCGATCAGCAACTTGCCGCCGCGCTTGCGCCACTGGTGGGTGATGATGCTGGACAGCCCGCCGGCCGCAATGATCAGCGGTGGCATGATTGCCGACCACGGCAACACCGCGCTGATCAGGATGCCGATCAGTACGCCGTTGTAGCAATAAAGTCCGGCCTGGCGGTCGGCGCGGTCGTAGCCGCGGCGCTGGGCCGTCAGCAGGCCGGCGAGGGCACCGAGCAGGGCGCCGCCGACCAGGTTGGGAGCGGTCAGCAGGATGGCCAGTAGGCAGCACAGGCCGCACAGGGGGTTGCGCAGCAGCAGCACCTGGCTGAAACCGTTGAGCAGCGCCGTGGCCCAGTCGGGGCACGGGTTGACGAAATTTTTGCTGTACATGGGCAGTCGGTAAGGTTGATTGATGAGCGGTGGGCCTCTTTGGGCCTCGGTTTTCCGCAGGGTTTTGTAATGGGTACAAGGGGAGGGCTTTTGCCCTCCATTCGCTGGCAAGCCAGCTCCCACAGGTACAGCGGCGCTTTCAAGAGCAGCAGAGTACCGGTGGGAGCCGGCTTGCCGGCGAAAGGGACGCAGAGCGCCCCCAACAATCTCAGACCAAGGTCTCGATCCGCAGCGTATTAGTCGAACCCGGCTTGCCGAAAGGCACGCCGGCGGTGATCAGCAGCGTGTCGCCACGGCTGGCCATGCCTTGTGCCTGGGCGATCTCCAGCGCGGTCGAGCAGATTTCGTCGACCTGGCGCAGGCGGTCGTTGACCACCGAGTGCACGCCCCAGGCCACGCTCAGGCGGCGGGCGGTGATCAGGTTTGGCGTCAGGTTGAGGATCGGTGCGCGTGGCCGCTCGCGTGCCGCGCGCAGGGTCGAGGCGCCCGACTCGCTGTAGTTGACCAGCACGGCTACCGGCAGAATGCCGCTAATACGGCGGATCGCACAGCTGATGGCGTCCGACACGGTGGCCTCGGCCTTCGGCCGGCCAACGTCGAGCTGGGCCTGGTAGTCCGGGCCGTTTTCCACCTGGCGGATGATCTTGCTCATCATCTGCACGGCTTCCAGCGGGTAGTCACCCGAGGCCGTTTCGGCCGACAGCATCACCGCATCGGCGCCTTCGGCCACAGCGTTGGCCACGTCGGTGACTTCGGCCCGGGTCGGTGCCGGCGAGAAGCGCATCGACTCGAGCATCTGCGTGGCGACCACTACCGGTTTACCCAGCTGGCGGCAGGTGCCGATGATACTTTTCTGGATGTGCGGCACGCTCTCGGCCGGTACTTCCACGCCCAGGTCGCCACGCGCCACCATGATGGCGTCGGACAGCTCGGCGATGGCCTGCAGCTGCTCGACCGCCGATGGCTTCTCGATCTTGGCCATCAGGTAGGCGCGGTCGCCGATCAGCTGGCGCGCCTCAAGGATGTCTTCCGGGCGCTGCACGAATGACAGTGCCACCCAGTCCACGCCCAGCTCCAGGCCGAAGGCCAGGTCTCGGCGGTCTTTTTCGGTAAGCGGGGACAGGTCCAGCACCGCTTGCGGCACGTTGACGCCCTTGCGGTCGGACAACTCACCGCCGTTCAGCACGGTGGTATCGATAGCGTCGGCGTGCTTGGCGGTCACCCGCAGGCGCAGGCGGCCGTCGTCCACCAGCAGGTCCATGCCAGGCTGCAGCGCGGCGATGATTTCCGGGTGGGGCAGGTTGACCCGCTCGTTGTTGCCGGGCGTCGCGTCCAGGTCCAGGCGCAGTGACTGGCCGCGCTGCAGTTGCACCTTGCCTTCGGCCAGGCGGCCAACGCGCAGTTTCGGCCCCTGCAGGTCCATCAGAATGCCCAGCGGGTAATTCAGCTGCTGCTCGACTTCGCGGATCCACTGGTAGCGCAGGGCGTGGTCGGCGTGTTCGCCGTGGCTGAAGTTGAGGCGGAAGATGTTCACCCCGGCTTCGACCAGCTGGCGGATGTCATCGATGCCGTTGATCGCAGGGCCGAGGGTGGCGAGGATTTTGACTTTTTTATCAGGCGTCATGATTGTGCAGTCTCGAGGATCAGGATGGCGCGGAAGTCGTTGACGTTGGTGCGGGTCGGTTCGGT
>Ga0213824_1002104_pt1 | contig 10012 bp, 10 predicted proteins | sample MC6MC0906MG_FD_179892 | JGI IMG/M metagenome (GOLD analysis project Ga0213824, IMG submission 179892) | Enriched soil aggregate microbial communities from Iowa State University, Ames, United States - MC6-MC0906-MG | ecosystem: Environmental > Terrestrial > Soil > Unclassified | place: USA: Iowa...
CAGAGTTAATTTGGAAGGCAAAGGAGGCGGCGAAGTAATGCTCCCCTTTGATTTTGAATATTATCGGCCGGAAACGTTAAACGAGGCTGTAGAGTTATTTCAATTTTTGGATCAACAGGGCAAGCAGCCGATGTTTTTTTCAGGAGGTACAGAATTAATTACACTTGGGAGAATTAACCTAGCATATACGGAAGCAGTTATTGATATTAAGGACATTTCTGAATGCAAGATGATGCAAGTAAGCGGGGATCAGGTAATTCTTGGCAGCACGCTTTCGCTAACAAAAATTGAAGAAGCGAATCTTTTTCCATTGTTAACAAAAACAGCGAGTGAAGTTGCCGACCATACTGCCCGTGGGAAAATTACCTTGGGCGGCAATATTTGTGCACGAATTTTTTATCGGGAAGCCGTTCTGCCATTTTTACTTGCAGACAGTAAAGTATTACTGATTGGACCTAATGGAAAAAAAATCGTCCCTATTAATGAAATCTTTCAAGGACAATTAGGATTGGAAAAAGGCGAATTTTTGGTTCAAATCGCAACGGAGAATAGATTTATCAGAGCGCCGTTTTTTAGTGTCAAACGCCGCCAGCAGTGGGATACCGGTTACCCCTTGATTACAATTGCAGCTCTAAAAGTAAATCAACAGATTCGTGTTGGTATTAGTGGGTTATGTCCTTTTCCTTTTCGCTCCAAGGAGATTGAAGCTGCTTTAAATAATATAGGACAATCGGCTGAAGCAAGAGTTGCCGGAGCAATTGCTGTTTTACCACAACCGATTTTAGATGATGTCGAGGGATCTGCTGAATACCGTTTATTTGTTTTACGGAATTTGTTCTTTGATTTATTGGTTGCTTTTGATAGAGTGCAGGTTTAATTACTTGGTCTAAGGGGGGAGAGTGGAAACTTGAAAACCTATATGGGTACGTTAAACGTAAATGGAGAAAGTCGGTTGGTTACGGTAAGGTCTGCAGATACCCTTTTATATGCATTAAGGGGGAAGCTTGGCCTGACAGGATCGAAGCCAGGATGTTTAAACGGCGACTGTGGGGCATGTACCGTAATTGTCGACGGATGGCCAATGAAATCTTGTTTGATGTTAGCTGTGGAAGCGGTTGGAAAAAAAGTGACAACGATTGAGGGGCTGCTGGAAACCCCGATTCAGCAAGCCTTTATCGAGAACTTCGCGTTTCAATGCGGTTATTGCACACCAGGGTTTATTATGAACTGCCATTCTTTAATCGAACATCATCCAGATGCTGATGATCCTACTATTAAAGAATGGCTTGAATCGAATATTTGCCGCTGCACGAGTTATATCGAGATTGAACAGGCTGTGAAATCGGTGTTAAAGAAAAAATGAAAAACGCTAAGGTACTGGGCGTTTTTCGCTTTTTTATTATATTTAGCTATATAAACGACCGAATAGGTGAAATTACTAGAGTTCCGGTCGTTAAGAAGCCTCATAAGCGACCGGATTCATTTTTCTTGCTAACCTGGATGCTTTAACCCTTGGTAGAAAATAAATTCTCTTTATTAAAATTTACCTTCAAAAAAATATTTCACCATTAGGTTCCCATTTAAACTACAGTGACATACATGGAATCGTAGATTTGTCATAAAGAGATTTTTTAATTTTTTTCCTTATTTGAATTTTTAATTTATAATAAATGAGGATGTGGTAGGTTCACATCCTTTAGGAAATAGAATAATGAATAGGGGGGTCTACAAATGGAACAGAAAGTAGCTGATCCAGCATTACAGAAGGCATTGGAACAATTTAACCTGTTAGATGAAAAAATTACTCATTTTTCAAGTATTATTGGTTTAGCGGACTGGGATCAAAAGGTTATGGCACCAAAAAAAGGAAGGAATATATTTGCTAAGGCAAGTGGAACGTTGCGTACGGAAGTATTTAAACTATCTGTATCACAGGAAATGGGCGACTTATTAGAAACGCTTACTTCTGCTGAAAATGGAGAAAAATTAGATGAGGTCACAAAGGCAAGGGTAAGGGAGTATAAAGAATACTACCAGAAATCCAAAAGCATTCCGGCCGACCTTTTTCAGGAATACAGTATCTTAACGGCGCAAGCAAATGATGCATGGGAAGAAGCACGAGAAAACAACGATTTTTCCCGCTACCTTCCATCTTTGGAGAAAATTGTTGAATTTAAGCGGAAATTCGCTGAAATTTATGGCTATGATGAGCATCCATACGATGCCCTGCTTGATGAATTTGAGCCGGGTTTAACAGTGAAGAGACTAGATCCTTTATTTGCTAAATTAAGAGAATCAAGTGTAAATTTATTAGAACGTATTAAGAAAAATGGAAAGCCGACACAAGTTGGGGTGTTTGAACAACCATTTGATATCGAGAAACAAAAAGAATTTAATCGTTTCATCCTGCCAATCATTGGTTTTGATATAGAGGCAGGGCGCCTGGACGAAACCGTGCATCCATTTGCCCAAACAGTTAACATTGGGGATGTTCGCTTGACAACCCGCTATTTAGAAAAAAATGTCCGCTCGGCCCTTTTCGGAACAATTCATGAAGCAGGGCATGGAATATATGAGCAGCACGTAAATCCAGAATATGAGGAATCAGTTCTTCAGAGTGGTGCTTCATTTGGGATACATGAATCACAATCAAGATTTTTGGAAAATATGGTCGGACGCAGCAAGGAATTCTGGAAGTTCTTTTATCCTAAGCTGCAAGAATATTTCCCTGCGCAATTAGCAAATGTTTCAGTTGAGGAATTTTATCGTGCGGTAAATACGGTTGAGCCTTCGTTTATCCGTGTGGAGGCAGATGAGCTTACCTACAATTTGCACATTATGCTAAGATATGAAATTGAAAAAGCATTAATTGGCGGAGAGATTGAGGCTAAGGACTTGCCTGAAATTTGGAACCAGAAAATGCAGGATTATCTTGGAATTATACCAAACACGAATACTGAAGGTGTTCTCCAGGATGTACACTGGTCCTTTGGCGGCATCGGCTATTTCCCATCCTATTCATTAGGAAATCTCTATGCAGCCCAAATACTTCAAACTATTCAAAAGGATCTTCCTGATTTCTATAACTATATTGAAAATGGCCAGTTTGACCTGATTCAAGTATGGTTAAAAGAAAAAATTCACCAGTTTGGTAAGCTTTATACACCGAATGAATTAATCATTAAGGTCACTGGTGAGGAATTAAACGCAGATTATCTTGTTGAATATCTTGAGAAAAAATATTCAGAGGTATATGAATTATAAAGTGAAACTTCAATCAGTTGTTTTTTTTTCTATCCCCCCACTTATCCTATGTCTTAAAGTGGGGATTACTGCCAGTTAATGCTTGATAAATCTTTCAAACTAACATTGACATCTGATTAAAAGTATAATATATTGTAAGTAATTAAATATTTCCTTTTTAAAGGGGAGTAGCTGCTACAATAAAGTCGTCATTTCGAGAATTGATTTCTCCGGCTTTATTGGCAACATTGACGTTGTTAGCAAGACCTTTACTTTACTGTAAAGGTCTTTTTGTGTGTTTTTAATAGGCCTTTACTGTATACAGTAAAGGCCTATTTTTATGGCAATTAGGGAGTATTTATTAAAACATATCAAATTTTTTAGGAGGAATGATTAATGGATTTTACTCTTTTACTGGAATACGGATGGGTTTTAGTAATCTTGGTGGCTTTAGAAGGGCTTTTGGCAGCAGATAATGCCCTGGTCCTTGCGATTATGGTGAAACATTTACCTGAAGAAGAGCGAAAAAAGGCGTTGTTTTACGGTCTTGCTGGAGCATTTATCTTCCGCTTTGCGTCATTGTTTGCGATTTCGTTCCTTGTTGATGTGTGGCAGGTTCAAGCAATAGGGGCTCTATATTTATTATTCATGGCGGGTAATCATATTTTCCGGAAGGTTGTAAAAGGAAAAACGGAGCAGAAAGAGGAAAAGGAAAATCGCAAAATTAGCGGCTTTTGGACGACGGTATTCAAGGTGGAATTAGCAGATATTGCCTTTGCAGTTGACTCTATTCTTGCAGCCGTAGCGATGGCGGTTGTACTTCCAGACACACCGCTTCCAAATATCGGCGGGCTTGATGGCGGTAAATTCTTAGTTATTTTTGCAGGCGGTATTATTGGCTTAATCATTATGCGTTTTGCAGCTAACCAGTTTGTTAAGCTGCTAGAGAGAAGACCTGGTCTAGAAATCGCTGCCTTTACGATTGTCGGCTGGGTTGGTGTTAAACTAGCAGTTTATACACTTTCACATCCTTCGTTAGGGATTCTAAGTGAGGAATTTGCCCATTCAACCGAATGGAAGATAAGCTTTTACGTCGTGCTTGTTGGCATAGCGGCAGCGGGCTGGTTTTTCTCAAAAAACAAAACAGATGAATCAGTGAAAAATAAACCGAAAGTTTCATAATTTTTAAGGATATTTTGTTAAGCAATTCTTCCTAAGAGGAGGGATTGCTTTTTCAATTTAATAAACATTAGTTATAACCACAACTCAAAACTTATACCAAAAGCTTCCGATTTAAGAAATTTTTAATATTTCATTAATAGTATGTTTAGTTTGATTGTCTATTCTTATCATGTAACAACAAAATGCTTAGAAGGAGGAAGAAAAATGAATAAGAAGGTGCTAGCTACAGTGGGAGTTAGTGGATTATTAATGGCAGGAGGTGTTTTATCTGCTTCAGCATCCACATCTGGATATGACCTATTCAAAACGGCTGTTAAGAAAACACATACCATCAACAGTTTTACTGCTCATACCTCAGCGTTATTAACGGATAATGGTAAAGAAATTTACCAGGTTGATTCCTTGAACACCCTAAATGTAAAGGATGAATCCGGAAATAGCAAGGTAAGTGTTACAAATGGCGGTAAAACGACAAATGTAGATTATTTTACAAACGATAATCAGACGGTCTTTAAAAGCAGTAAGGATGATACTTACTATGTAAAACAAGAAAGCGAGCAAAAGAAAGAGTTTAAGCAAAAGGAGCATAAAGATGAAAATCTCTCCCCAAAAATGCAAAAAGATGTTGAGGCGATCTTTGATGCTGTAACAAAAAATTATCAGGATAAGATTACAACAAACGATCTAGCGAATGGGAATACAGAGCTTCAGCTTGATCTTTCTAAAAATCAAATACCTGCTGTTGGACAGGCTGTTGTGTCTTTCTTCCTTAAGAATATCGACCAACAGCATGAACATATGGACAAAGCGGAATTCGGTTCATTACAGTTTGCTGATCTAAAGCCACAGCTTCCACAACTAAATAATAACATAAACGTATCCCGTGTAGTCTTAAAAGGCGTAGTGGATAAGAATGAATACTTAGTCGGTCAAGAAGCTACTATTTATGTTTCCGGTGATGATGTAAATGGTACGCACCATGACCTTGTATTAAAGCTTACAAACAAATTCGATCAGTTAAACAATTCAAAAGTAACAAACATTGATTTGACAGGCAAAAAGATAGTCAAAGTACAGGATAAGCATGAGGGTCATGAAGATTAAATTGCTAAGGTAAAAATGATTACCGATGAGGCAGATGGACTATTTCCTCTGCCCTCGGTTCTAAACATTGAAAAATTCAAGGGGAAAACTTGTTTATATAAATCTGCAATAAAAAGGAGTGAGATGTGTGCCAGTTCTCGAACTGCAAAACGTAACAAAGCAGTATAAAAATGGGCGTGGTGTTGAAAATATTAGTTTTTCCATAGAACAAGGTGAAATTTTCGGGTTATTAGGACCAAATGGTGCCGGGAAAACAACGTTGATGAAGTGTATTGTGGCATTAAGTCGTCCTGATCAAGGGAAAATAATGATTAATGGGTATAATGTTATCGAAAATTATGAACAAGCGATGCTACCGGTGGGAACACTAATTAGCGGGGTCGAAGCATTTGATTATCTAACGGCATATGAAAATCTCTTGTTAGCGTCCAGACTGTATCCATCTCTTGAAAAAGAGAGAATTGATGAAGTACTTCACTGGGTGGGAATGGAAGCTCACAAGCATGAAAAGGTGAAATTCTTTTCTACAGGAATGCGGCAGCGTTTATATTTAGCAGCTGCATTACTTTCCAAACCATCTTTTGTTATTCTAGACGAACCAACAAACGGTCTCGATATTGAAGGGAAGCTTGATTTTCTGGAGCTAATTAGCTGGTTAGCAAAGGAGAGAGGTGTTACCTTTATCCTCTCCACTCACTTGATTGATGAGGTCGAGCGTTTATGTAATCGAATCGCTATTCTATCAAAGGGGAAAATCATTGGCGAGGTGGCTAGAAATCAATTAGCGGAAGGGCAGACCTTTGAAACCTTTTATATGAACAACATTCGTAAAGGGAAGGAAGTGAACCAAAATGATGAACTTACAAAATGAATGGACCAAGTTATTACGAAAAAAATCAACCATTGTGTTGTTTTGCCTCTCAGCATTATTCCCTTTACTAGTTGGGCCTGCTATTCAAATGATGCAAAGCAAGTTTGGTTTCACCGCATTTGATGGGGAGTCTTTCCCACTTGTGATATTAAGTTTAGCCGTAACCTTTTACCTGCCTTTATTATTGGCCCTTTGCGTCAGTGATATGTTTGCAGGGGAACAAGAGCAAAAGACACTATCCTTCCTCCTTGTCCGTCCACTTTCACGGTTCAAGCTATTTACTTCCAAGATTGTCTGTAGTGGCATTTATTTATTGTCGCTAATAATTTTAATCTGTCTTTCTTCATTAATAACGGGGGCAATTTGGCTTGAGAACTTCACATTTAGTGGTTTAGTAGTAGGTTTATTATCGTTTTTGTTATCATGGTTTCCATTAATGGCAATGGGAATCCTTTTGGTTTTCCTTGCTCAATGGGTTGATTCGAGCAGCAAGGCATTAACATTCTCTATCCTTCTATACTTAGTAATGATTGTCCTAACTTATCTTTTACCTGCCATTGCCGAGTGGCTCCCGGTATATGATAATACCTGGTATCAACGCTGGATCAATAATGGGTTAAATATCGCAACTTTTGGTAGAACCCTTTATCTTTTATCATTTTGTGCATTATTCTTCACACTAGGCTATTATAAGTTTAGTCAAAAAGATTTTTAATGAAGAAAGTAGTGGAATAGATGTCCATTCGTTTAAGACTTTTATTATCCAATCTCGCAATGATACTCGTTCCCATCTTTTTTGTTCTCTTATCCGCACTTTTAGTAGCCTTACTTTTTAGAGGGGATATTAAAGAATTGCGAAACATCTACCTCCCGCCGGAGCATTATGATCATATTACTGAAAAAAATCAATTATTACTTGATCTACACAAAGAAACAATGAAAAACCCAGGAACATTTTTGGATCAAACCTATTTAAAGAAGATTGACAGTAAATTAAATAATACTAGTGGCACCTCATTAGCAGTGAGAAAAGGAAAGCAAATGATTTATTTACCTGCTAATTTAAAAGGATTAGAAATGGATGAACTGCCCCCATTTGGTTTCTTTGGCGAAGTGGACCCGGTTGAACGAATTGATCATCAATTTATCTCAATAAAAAAACTTGATTTTTTCTATCCTGATGGTGATGAAGGATCATTGTTCTTTGTAACAGATGCCAGCAGGTTTGCCAGATTTGTACGGACCTCCTTCCCCATTTTATTTATTGGATTGATCATTGTCCTAATCGGTACAAATGGATTGTTGACCTACTATGTGTCAAGAAGTATCATTCGCCCGATTCGTGGATTACAAAAGGCTGCCAAGCGAATGAAAGAAGGTGACCTGACTCTTCCAATTCCCGTAAAATCCAAAGATGAAATGGGCCAGCTTGCACAAGGGTTCGAAGAAATGAGAGTTAGGTTAAAAGAATCGATTGAAAAACAGCTCGCTTATGAGGAAAATAGGAAAGAACTAATCGCCAATATATCTCATGATTTAAAAACACCGATTACGACCATTAAAGGATATGTGGAAGGGATAAGGGATGGCGTAGCCAACAGCCCTGAAAAAATCGACCGTTACATTCAAACGATTCATTCGAAATCAATCGAATTGGATCATATGATTGATGAACTTTTTTTATACTCAAAACTAGACTTACAGCGGCTTCCATTTAATTTTGAAAAAATTCATTTTGATCACTACCTGCAGGATTTTGTGGAGGAGCTTCGCTTCGATATGGAGGAAAAGAGGGTTGAAATTAACTTACACATAGAAAAAAATGGTGATTATCTCATCATAGGGGACCGTGAGCATTTGAAACGGGTGATCACCAATATTGTCGATAATTCTTTGAAGTATATTGATAAACCGGACAAAGTGCTTTCTTTTCAATTATCCACAGTAGATACTTATGTTCTTTTCAAAATGACTGACAATGGCCCAGGGATTGCAGAAGAGAATATATCCATGATCTTTGACCGCTTTTATCGTGTTGATATGGCACGGAGAATGGAAAATGGTGGAAGTGGACTGGGGTTATCCATTGCGAAGCGAATTATCGAAGAACATCATGGTTCCATCTGGGCAGAAAGCCAAGAAGGACAAGGGACAACTATTTCTTTTACGTTAAATAAAGCGGGTGAAGATAAGTGAAAAGCATCTTAATTATTGAGGATGATAAGAGTATTGCCGAGCTTGAACGGGATTACTTAGAAATAGAGGGGTTTTCGGTTGAGATTGCTTTAACAGGTGATGATGGCTTAAAAACAGCTTTATGTGAAAGGGTCGACTTGGTACTGCTCGATCTTATGCTTCCAGGGCTTGATGGCTTTCAAATCTGCAAAGCAATCCGAACCGAAAAGGATATCCCAATCCTTATGGTTTCTGCCAAAAAAGAAGACATTGATAAGATCCGTGGTTTAGGATTGGGGGCAGATGATTATATTGTTAAGCCATTTAGTCCAAGCGAGTTGGTAGCAAGGGTGAAGGCGCATCTATCTCGTTACCAAAGACTAATTGGAAGGGAATCCTATAATGACAATATTATGATTCGGGGTCTTCAGATTGATCAGGCTTCTAGACGGGTTTATGTCAATAACCAAGAGGTGGTTTTCACTACAAAGGAGTTTGATGTACTAACCTTTTTGGCTCTCCATCCAAATTATGTATATAGTAAAGAGCAGTTATTTGAAAAGCTATGGGGCTTTGATTCATTAGGTGAGATTTCAACTGTTACCGTGCACATTCGGAAAATTCGCGAAAAGATTGAAACCGATCCTTCCAATCCACAATATATCGAAACTGTATGGGGGGCTGGGTATCGGTTTAAAGGATGAAGCAAGGGGACGGTTCTTTTGCTTCATTAGGGACCCAGTACTCAAAGTAGCGGGAGACTGACACCTATATAAGAAATATCATTCAAACAATTAATCTTCAATTAAGAAAAAGAGAAATTCTTCAAAAAGGTAGGTAGATTATGTCACATTTTATTCAGTCCATCTTTGATTTGCTTTCAGGCCTTGGTTATCTAGGCATTACCCTTGGCTTAATGATCGAAATTATTCCAAGTGAGATCGTCTTAGCCTACGGTGGTTATTTGGTTTCTATCGGAAAAATTTCATTCATCGGGGCAGTGGTCGCTGGAACAATAGGGGGGATTATCGCCCAGTGGTTTCTGTATTGGTTAGGGAGATATGGTGGAAGACCTATCCTCGATAAATACGGAAAGTATTTGCTGATCAAACCACATCATATTGATCATGCCCAACAATGGTTCAGCAAATATGGGTCAGGCGTTATTTTTACAGCACGTTTTATTCCTTTTGTAAGACATGCCATTTCCATTCCTGCTGGTATTGCCCGGATGTCTTTTTCAAAATTTAGTATTTATACCATTGCCGCAATCATTCCATGGTCGATTCTCTTTCTCTATCTTGGGATGACCCTGGGAACGAAATGGGATCAAATTAATCAAGCTGCAAAACCATTTGTTACACCTGCAATAATAATCGCCATCATTTTTACCCTTTGTTATTTCGTTTATAAATGGAAATTTAAAAAAATGAAAAC
>Ga0213824_1002111_pt1 | contig 9974 bp, 10 predicted proteins | sample MC6MC0906MG_FD_179892 | JGI IMG/M metagenome (GOLD analysis project Ga0213824, IMG submission 179892) | Enriched soil aggregate microbial communities from Iowa State University, Ames, United States - MC6-MC0906-MG | ecosystem: Environmental > Terrestrial > Soil > Unclassified | place: USA: Iowa...
GTATTAATACCGGTATGTTCTGCTGTACCTAATACAAGACTGCTTGTTAACACCTCGGGTTCACTCCCTTCAAGAGTCGTTCAAAACAAATATATCAATCAGATAATTTTCAAAAACATGATGGTGTCTGACACCCTAATTACCATTTCCCTGATGAGTAGGTGTAAAACGGTGCCTGACACCCTTTTCACTATTACAACAGTGAATACAAACATAAACGAATGGCGAAGGTTCTCATGAAATGATCTTCGCCATTTTTTGAACGTTTATTGGTTAAAATTATTTACCTTGAACCATGAACGCGATAACAACCGCGATGATAGGAATCGCCTCAACTAACGCAACCCCGATGAACATTGTTGTTTGAAGCATACCACGAGCTTCTGGTTGACGAGCAATACCCTCAACTGTACGAGATACGATAAGACCGTTACCGACACCAGCACCTAGTGCCGCTAAACCAATTGCAATTGCTGCTGCTATAGAACCCATTTGTAATTTTCCTCCTTAAAATGTATAAAAATTTGTATTTTTTTTGTTCATATAATGAACGGTTATATTAATGGTCGCTGCTCACTTTGTGAGACAAGTAAACCATTGTTAACATAGTGAAAATAAATGCCTGGATGGCTCCGACAAAGACTGAGAATCCCTGCCATGCCAGCATCGGTACGATTGCGGCTAAATGTCCGCCCACACCGGTTGCCAGACTTCCTGCAAGCAAACCTAATAAAATTTCACCCGCATAAATGTTTCCGTAAAGACGGAGACCAAGCGTCAGAGTATTGGCAAACTCCTCGATCACTTTAATTGGGAACATAAACCAGAACGGTTTAAAGAATTCCTTCCCGTATGCAGACATACCTCTCATCTTTACGCCATAAAAATGTGATAAACCTACTACTAATATGGCAAGTGTTAATGTTACAGCTGGATCGGCAGTTGGTGATTTCCACCAAAGCTTACCGTCGATCACGACTGAAAATGGCAGTCCGAGCATATTAGCTACAAAGACATACATAATGATCGTAATCCCAAGAATATGGAATCGCCCGCCATCTTTCCAATCCATCGTGCTGTTAATAATATTCTTAACAAAATCCATGACCCATTCCATAAAATTTTGGATGCCTGTCGGCTTCATGGCAAGCTTGCGAGTAGATAGGACCGCAATTAAAAAGACAATGACAGAGGCAACAGTGATCATTAAAACGTTAGCCAGGTTAAAGTACAGCCCTAGAAATTCAACTATTGGTGCTTCGTGTTCCAACAATATTCACCTCGCTTCCACATTTTTTAATGTATTTTTAATTCTTTGTATAAAAAAAATCTATTATAATGACAATATAGGATGTCATTAACCCTATAACCACGCTAATAAGGTGAAAATGTTCTGGATACCTCATAGCAATTATCACGGCTAGTGCCGCTGTCGCAAATCTCGAAAAAGATCCAAGTGATCGTACCTTTTTCCCTTGTGAAATCGATTCACCAAACTGATTCATTTTTCGAACCATTAACCACAAATTAAAGAGGCTCAAACTCGTCCCAAAAACCAATCCCAGAAAGATAGATTTGTACGACGTGAACCCCCAGCCGAGCACATAAAAAGACAATAAAAAAAACATCCATCTTCGTTGTCTTGAAAACATAAATTGAAGTTCCGGCATGGTTGGTTAATCTCCTGAAAAGAAATGGCGGATCGATACAAGCATGGAATAAATACCTGCTGTAAGCCCAATGAACAATCCGATTATTAAGAAAATTGGTTCTGTACCCCAATAATGGTCCAACCATCTTCCTGAAAAAATACCGATAAGAGTGGCTCCCACAAGCTGTGAGAGTATTGCGGACATTAGGGCCATCGCCTTAAATGAATTGCGGTCTTTTTGCATTCTATTCTCTCCTTAATTTTAAGAGAATCTGCAACGGACTTGAGGTATTTGTGGAAATTGATAGAGGTGTTTTTCACAGATAAATTTTATCTGAAAATAATGAAAACCCTACCATTTACACCCTTTGTTAGCATACAATAGGCTCCAGTCATTGTCAATGAGTTTACGTGAATTAATCCACATACAATTTCCCGAAATTTCATTGATTTAAAAAATTCAGTTTACACTATTATTGTATTGTAAATATTGAACGTTTTTAGTCTAATTTGTGTCCATTTTGTGAACATTTAACGAAGAAATTGTAAATCAGCCAAGGCGGGCGGGGGGCTGGATCACTGACAGCCCCGCACCTTACCCTTCCTTTTTTTCAATCACAATCATTCTTTCAATAAAATCCTCTCTACCCGCCTTTTTCGCAAAAATCTTCACTAGGTAGGAACCTTCGGCTGGCAGTTGTTCCGCGGAGATTGTTTGGCGGATTAACCCCTTTTTCACATTTGTCAGCGTATCTAAAAAGCCGACAAAACGGTAATCCTCTGGGTTAAACAAGGCAATCCCAAATTCCTCTGCCCCGCCAGGCAAATAAACCTCATACCTATACTCCCCAGGTCTATCCCCTTCTGCAAAATCAAACCCCATCACCCTTGGATATCCCGGCTCCTCGAGCACGTATAAATACGGTATCTGAATCGTCTTCCGTCCTGCCTGCAAACTTAAAAAGCCGTCATGAATCTTTCCCTTAAATACCTTTGGGTTCACCAATAACTCCACCGTGATCTCCTTTGATTGCTTCGGCTCCAAGGTAAACGATAACGGAAACCGCCACGTGAGCCCTTCTACCTGCTTCGGTATAGCAAATGAGTATCTTTGTACCATTTCACTCGTATTTTCAACATGCAAATCTGCTTTATGACTGCCGCTCTCACCAGTAAACTTCCCAAACCGGATGCTGCTCGGTGACACGAGCGATGCTGCCTTGATCGCCTCATTTACTTGGATTCGGCCGGCGCCCTGCTCGAAGGTGCGGTAATAGGGAGATTCGAGCATGTCTCCGCTTGTTTTCGCACTCCCTTCGCTAACCGTACGTTTCTCCGCCACTCTCCCAGTATCCGCGTTCCGTTTTTCCAGTGGTTTCGCTGTATTCATCAACGCCGCCTTAATTTGCTCCGGTGTCCACTCAGGATGTGCCTGCTTGATTAACGCGCACGCCCCCGCCACATGCGGCGCCGCCATGCTCGTCCCCTGCAAGCTTAAGTAACCGCCCGGAATCGTCGAATTGATTGCCACACCCGGCGCCACAATATCCGGCTTGATTTCCCACGTCCCCGTCACCGGTCCCCGCGAGCTGAAATCCGCAAGCCGGTCCCGCTCTTCGCTCACCAAAACCCTTGCTGTCACCCGTCGGTTTTTTAATTCTTTTTGCAAAATAACTCCGTCACCCTTCGCGAGTGAGCCGACAGGGATGGTCAGCTGAGTATCGAGGTTTCCCATGAAGCCGCCGCTCATATTATTGTAGATCAGCACAGCTTTTGCCCCCGCTTCAAGGGCATTAGCTGCTTTTTCCGAAAACGTCAATGTTCCTCGTTTAATGAGGGCAATTTTACCTTGAACATGTTTGACCTCACTTTTCCTGCCCAAGCCCCCATCCACCACTTCTAAGGTACGGTCGATCGCCCATTGACTAGAGCCTTCCATCGGCTGAAGACGAATTTTATCCTGCATTCCTTCTATTAATAAAGAGGGAATCTCCATCGTCGGTGTCGAGGCCCCAACAGATATGGCTTTCGAGGCTGTCCCCGGCGAGCCGACCGTCCACACATTCGGTCCGGAATTTCCGGAGGCCGCCACCGCGACAATGCCTTTATCGACAGCGCGGTTAAGGGCGAGGCTGATTGGCAGGTCCGGCCCGTTGATATCGTTCCCGAGCGACAGATTAACAATATCGACCTTATCTTTAATCGCCTGGTCAATCGCCGCGAGCACTTGCTCCGTTGTCCCGCCGCCACCCGGCCCGAGTGCGCGGTAGGCGACAATTTTTGCCTCCGGTGCAACGCCTTTAATTTTTCCATTGGCAGCAATAATGCCGGCGACATGAGTGCCATGGATGGTTGCTTTACCTTGGGCGAGGGTTTCCATCGGATCCCGGTCGTTGTCGACCAGGTCATGGCCACCGGCATAATTTCGCTTTAGATCCGGATGGGTGTAATCGACTCCAGTGTCGATGACCCCGACCGTCACCCCTTTTCCTGTCAGGCGTTCATTTTTTTGATCAAAAAAACTGCGAACCTCTTCGCCGCCAATAATCTTGACACTCTCCTCGGTTTCCACCCTATACTGTGTGACCGGCGAAACGTTTAAGATGTGTTTTTGCTCGGCAAGCTTGGCAATTGTTTGCGGGCTGCCTTGGATCGAAAAGCCATCAATCGCCTCTTGGAAAATACGGCGCAGCTTCACATCTTTATACGGCCCGATAAGCTGTTTGATTTCCTGTTCAGATTGCGGTTTTTCCAGGACGACAATCGCGATCGTCTCTTGATTGAGTTTAGGGATTGACGGGTGGATAAGAGTTTTTGGAGTTTGCAACGTGAGAAGGATGGCGATCAGCAGTTTCATATGATGAATTCCCCTTTTTCCATATCGTTTTCTTTTAAATGGGAAAGTATGCAATTGGGCGGAATAAAGTATTGGGTGGTTCGTTTTGCCCCGGTCAAGGGAAGGTTAAGTGAATGGAGTAAATTTTTTGCCACACCTCTGTGCTCAATAAGCAGAAATTCCTGAAACTGTTTTACAGTCAGCGGTGAGTTCAATAACAGAAAATAATCTCTAATTGCCGGTATATGTGCATTCTTTGAGTACCTTTTACAAACGGGACAATGAAACTCTGATCATCGGAATGGCTTTTCAGGTCGGGTAATGTATGCCACGAATAATATCGAATTTGGGAATACCTTAGGTTTTGAGGATGTCAATTTTTGCTTTTAGGTTGAAAAATTTGATTGGCTTATTATTTCACTTTATTGGTTCATTTTCCGGAGGTTTTGGCTCATTTTCTGAAGGTTTTGGCTCATTTTTCGTGAACATCGGTATTTTCACCAATTAAACCCAGATTCTCGCAATACAAAAAAAGCCGAGCGGTTACTCTCGACTTTTTCCAAAAACTTATTTTGTTCCAAACAACCGGTCGCCAGCATCGCCAAGGCCTGGCACGATGTAGCCGTGGTCGTTTAGTTTTTCATCCAAGGCAGCGATGTAGATATCAACGTCCGGATGCTCGGCCTTCACAGCCTCAACGCCTTCAGGTGCGGCAATCAAGCACATAAATTTGATATGTTTGGCACCGCGCTTTTTCAAGGCATGGATCGCATCAATGGCAGAACCGCCTGTTGCCAGCATCGGATCGACGACAATGAAGTCGCGCTCTTCTACATCACTTGGAAGCTTTACATAGTATTCCACTGGCTTTAGTGTTTCCGGGTCACGGTATAATCCGACATGGCCTACCTTCGCAGCCGGAATTAACTTCAGCATTCCATCTACCATACCAATTCCAGCCCGTAAAATCGGAACCAGCCCTAATTTTTTCCCAGACAGAACCCTTGACTTTGTCTTACATACTGGTGTTTCAATCTCGATATCTTCAAGCGGCATATCCCTTGTGATTTCAAACGCCATCAATGTTGCCACTTCGTCTACGAGCTCGCGGAACTCCTTCGTTCCTGTGTTTTTATCACGTATGTAAGTAAGCTTGTGTTGGATCAATGGGTGGTCGAAGACGTATACCTTTGCCACAATAATCGCCCCTTTTTTTAAAATTAATCATGCATTCGTCTCATTTTACAGAAAAAAAAGCCGATGAGCAACTTCTGACCCTTCTCCAATAAAGATTCAAAAAAATTTGCTATATCGTCCTATGTCATGACCGAGATTTATCATGATTGGGTTGGAGACTTAAGATTTCAATTTACATTTGTTCGAATTTATTACATTTGTAATTAACGTAATTCTTTATAGCTCTTTCGTCAATAATTGTAAAAATTTCTTCACAAAGTCATCGAACCTGGCTTATGTTAGGAGACGAATATTTTTCAAAAAAAATCGACCCCATTTTTATCGAGGGTCGATTTGCTAAAATTAATATTCTGGATAGAGGATAAATTTGTTTGTTAATGCTTCAACGCGTCCACTTGCCTCTTTAAGTTTGGCTTCGTCTTCATGATTTTTCAACGTGAAAGCAATAATGGATGCGATTTCGTCCATTTCTTCTAAACCAAAGCCGCGGCTGGTGACTGCTGCCGTTCCGATGCGAATACCGCTTGTAACAAACGGGCTTTGCGGATCGAATGGAATCGTATTTTTGTTAACGGTAATGCCGATTTCATCCAATACTTTTTCTGCAACCTTACCGGTTAAGTTAAGTGTTTGAACATCGACCAACAGCAAGTGGTTATCGGTCCCGTCGGACACAAGCTTTAATCCTTCTTTTTGCAGACTTTCCGCTAAGCGCTTGGCATTGGCTACGATGTGGCCGGCATATTCTTTAAAGCTCGGCTGCAGTGCTTCACCAAAGGCAACGGCTTTCGCGGCGATCACGTGCATAAGCGGTCCGCCTTGAATTCCAGGGAAGATGGATTTATCAATTTTCTTGCCGAATTCCTCTTTGCAAAGGATCATCCCGCCGCGTGGGCCTCTTAAAGTTTTATGTGTAGTCGTGGTAACAAAATCAGCGTATGGCACTGGGTTTTGGTGCAGGCCTGCGGCAACAAGTCCGGCGATGTGGGCCATGTCCACCATTAGATATGCGCCAACTTCATCGGCAATCTCACGGAACTTCGCAAAGTCGATTTCGCGCGGGTAGGCGCTGGCACCGGCCACGATCAGCTTTGGCTTGTGTGTGTGCGCTTTTTCGCGAACATCTTCATAGTTGATGCGGTGCGTCGTTTCATCAACACCATATTCAACGAAATTATATTGAATACCGCTGAAATTAACCGGGCTGCCATGTGTTAAGTGACCACCATGGGAGAGGTTCATACCTAGAACTGTATCGCCTTGCTCAAGGATGGTGAAGTAGACAGCCATATTGGCCTGTGCCCCTGAATGAGGCTGTACGTTCACATATTCCGCACCGAAAATTTCCTTCGCACGGTTGCGAGCAAGATCTTCGACCACATCGACGTATTCACAACCGCCATAATAACGGCGTCCTGGATAGCCTTCCGCATACTTATTGGTCAAAACAGAACCCTGTGCCTCCATGACCGCTTCACTAACGAAGTTTTCTGAGGCAATAAGCTCGATTTTCGAGCGCTGACGGCCTAATTCCTTCTGAATCGCTTGAAATACCTGCTCGTCCGCTTGAGACAAATGCTTCATGATAAATCCCCCTTTTATGTAGAAAATCACAAACAATTAGAAAATTTCCTCTTTATAATAGCACGTTTTCGGGTGCCTGACACCTTTAATACTCCAACAATAGGAGAATTGGTGCCTGTCACCCTTTGCAACCTATCGATAGGGGAATTGGTGCCTGGGAATTGGTGCCTGACACCTTTTGCACTATGTGCAGCTTAGATTCTCTGTTTCTTTTTCGTAAACAGCTCTAGCGCCGCCGATTAGTTTTGGCCGTACTTTTGCCAAGGTGACATAAGCATGGCCTACACTTTTTTGCTTGACACGAACCGGTACGGCAACATGTTTCAGGTGCATGCCAATTAGCGTATGACCGATGTCAATCCCTGCATCTGCTTTCACGAACTCCACCACGACAGGATCATCCATTTTCGCAAAAGCATGTGTTGCCATTGCCCCACCTGCTTTTCGGACAGGAACTACTGAAACCTCTTCGAAATCGCGGGTAGCGGCAACAGAACGTTCCACGACCAAGGCCCTGTTTAAGTGTTCGCAGCATTGGAAGGCCAAATGAATGCCTGTCTCTTCTTGAAGCTTCTTTAGTTGGCGAAAGATCATCTCAGCTACTTCAATGGTGCCAGAGGTCCCGATTCGTTCACCAATTACCTCGCTTGTGCTGCAGCCGACAACCAACAGCTGACCAGGCTTAAATGCAGCTTGCTCTTTGAATTCTGTTACGATCGTTTCTAGCTCTTTTTCCCATTCGTAAATCATCAGCCTCGACCTTTCTTTTAAAAGAGTACTATTGATTATGTTTTTGGCTTTTTAAAAACGAAAACAGAGTCCATAACCCTCTATTGGATACCGTTTCCTCGGTTCTTAATCCTTTTCGGGAACCAATGGACATTATTGGCGACCATTCCCTTAGTTCCTGATCCTTTTCGGCTCCAATGGACCTTATGGGCGACCGTTCACTCGGTTCTTGATCCTTTTCGGGAACCAATAGACCATATTGGAAACCGTTCACTTGGTCCTGATCCTTTTCGGGCTCCAATGGACATTATCGGCGACCATTCCCTTATAGTTCCTGATCCTTTTCGGGCTCCAATAACCACTATTGGATACCTTTCTCTCGCTTTTTTCTTCGGAGCGGGCTCCAAAAACCATTTTTAAAAGTTCCATTCGTAACACCAATAACAACTCGCTATATTTTTAAAGGTGCTCATTTTCATATTCAGTAATTTTTCCAACACGGCCTGCATGACGGCCTCCCTCAAATTCTCCTGACAGCCAGATTTCAGCGATATCCCGCGCTAATCCTGGGCCAATGACGCGCTCGCCCATGGCAAGCATGTTCGAATCGTTATGGGCACGCGTTGCTTTGGCGCTAAATGTATCGTGCACTAGGGCGCAGCGGATGCCTTTCACTTTGTTGGCGGCAATGCTCATGCCGATTCCCGTTCCACAAATCAATATGCCTCTATCAAACTCGCCCCTCGCTACTTTTTCGGCAACAGGCAGCGCATAATCCGGATAATCCACCGATGTTTCACACTCACAGCCGAAATCAACATACTCAATCTTTATTTCATCAAGTAAATTGGCGATTTCCTTACGAATATTGATACCGCCATGGTCTGATGCTAATGCTACTCTCATGTAAAAATCCTCCTGTTTTTTTTTTCAGAAATCTGCTTTCATTTTGACACACTGCAAAAAAAATATAAAGTGAAACTTCAATCAGCGGGGGTTCTTTTCAACCCCTGCTAATTGTTAGTCCCGTTAATGGGGATAAAGTTCCAAGCAAAATAATTGCCCCCTTTTTGAAGAGAGCAAGAGTTGGATAGCATTTTTTTACTAGCGGCAGAGATAATATTTTTCCAGTTGCACTTCCGCTTCGACTTTATGTTTCCAATCTCAACCTGCGGAAGCATTCATTTTTCAAAATCGCCTCGTGCCAAATTCACCTATGATTTTAGTTTTTCAATTGCCGTTTCAATTAATTCATATAATTCACGATAGGTGGCCTCATACATCCCAAGGCTCCCGCCGTATGGGTCGACGACATCGTGATTGAATGGTTCGCCGGCGTATTCCTTTAAGGTAAAAACCTTAACGACAGCCTGAGGGAATTGCTGCTGGATTGCGAATTTGTGGGAAGTGGTCATCGTTAAAATCAGATCAGCCCATTCCACCTCGGAACTCGTTAACAAGCTTGAGCGATGATTGTGCGAAATCTGGTTGTCGTCAAGTACCTTCTTCGCATGCGTTGACGCCTCACCGCCATTTGCGGCATAAATCCCTGCCGATTTTACTTTAAATCCATCAATGTGTTTATTTTTCAATATTGCTTCGGCCATTGGACTTCTACATGTATTTCCCGTACATACAAACAAAATGCGCTGCAATGTATTTGCCCCCTTTCCTCTTATTATAAAACAATTTCAGTTAATTCCAACCGTGCTATTCGTCTACTTTTGAAAAAGCCATCATCGATTGAATACTTTTGTTCAAGGAAATGGCGAATGGTTCCATTTTCAAAAAGGCCCTCTTGCAAACGAAACGAAAGAAGGCCTTTTGATATAATTGGTGCCTGACACCATTAACCACCTAATGATAGGAGAAATGGTGCCTGACACCGTAAACTATTTAATGATAGGTGATAGCTTGTTGACCCATTTGATCCCAGCCGCGTTTGAAGGAGATAATTGTTACTTTGCGGTTTTTTAT
>Ga0213824_1002112_pt1 | contig 9972 bp, 8 predicted proteins | sample MC6MC0906MG_FD_179892 | JGI IMG/M metagenome (GOLD analysis project Ga0213824, IMG submission 179892) | Enriched soil aggregate microbial communities from Iowa State University, Ames, United States - MC6-MC0906-MG | ecosystem: Environmental > Terrestrial > Soil > Unclassified | place: USA: Iowa...
ACGGTTACCTTTAATGGAAATACATTATAAGGCTCTTTATTAAATAGAAACTTCTCCTCGCGCTCACTATTGACTTCCATTTGATGCGCAACAAAATCAATTTTTCTTGTTTCCAAGCTTAGTAATAAATTTGAGAATTCCATTGTCTTAAATTCAAACTCATATTCTGGTAGCTTCTCATCAATTGCACGAACAAGCTCCACATCATAACCAGTTAAATTTCCCTTGTCATCTAAGAAGCAGATATTTGGAAATTGTGTACCAGTACCAACAATAATTTTTTGAACTTCCTTTCCACTCTGTGCTGTATCATACTTACTTGTATCTCCTTCAAGCTTTTCAGTGCCTGCACAAGCCGTTAGAAGCAACGTTAACAGCAGTAAACTTAAAAATGTTATTTTTTTCATAGTATCCCTCGCTTTTATCAATGTAAACTTAGTTGAATAGTAGTATTTATTGCAGTGTGAATTCTTTATTTTTATCCCAAATCGTGCTTGGAAGTTCTTTTTTGAGTACAGGCATGACCTCTGTTGCAAAACGCTCTAATTGTTCACTTTGCTCAGACAATTCAAGCCCTTCTACACTAAGCATCTGGACTTGATGATTAAATGCATGATGATACTTGATGACTTTTTCAATAATTGCATCTGGACTACCAACTAATGCGGAGCCACGCTCAATATGATCCTCTAAATTTTTAAATGGCGAATTATTCACCTTTGAGGCTTCAGTGCTCATAAATCCTTCATAATAAGGTCGATACCTTTCAATCGCTTCTTCATTTGTATTAGCAATGTATAAACCTCTCGCTCCTGCACCTACAATAGCCTGCTGTGAATCAAAGCCATAATGGTCTAAACGTCTGCGATAATGATCTATAAGGTCTTGATATTTTTCTAATTCATGGAAGGTATTGGAGGAAAAAATAGGATCTCCATTTTTTGCTGCTAGTTCTGTTGATAGCTCACTTGAAGCACTCCCATGCCAAATCTGTATTTGTTGCTGAAAAGGTCGAGGCTCAGTCGTTACATGATCAATTTTTGAACGAAACTTACCTTGCCAGCTTACATTCTCTTCATTCCATAAGCGTTTTAAAAGCTCATATTTTTCAGCTAAGGCTGCCCATTGATCCTCATCTTTGACATCAAATAATGGATAATGTCTAGGATCATTACCTTTGCCAATAATGACTTCTAATCGTCCTTGTGATAAATGATCCAGCGTTGCATAATCCTCAGCAACTCGTATAGGATCAAGAACACTCAGCACAGTCACTGTTGTTAACAGTCGAATTTTAGAGGTTTTCATTGCTAGTGCACTTAATAACACAGTAGGAGAAGAGGATAAAAATGGTGCACCATGTCTTTCTCCTACTCCGTATCCATCAAACCCTAAATTCTCAGCAAGCACAGCCTGCTCAATCAAATTTGTAAAAACCTCCTGTGTTGTTAATACACGCCCAGTTTTTATATTTGGTAGATTATTAATCAAATTACCAACAATAAATTTCATAGTTCCTCTCCTTATGGGTAACAGTGCGCCAACCACCTGAGCCCATCGCAGGAAACCAGCCTAACGAAATGGCGAAAATTAAGATTAGTAAAATTCTCGACCAAAATATAGACTTGAATATCCCAAATAGGCCAACTAAACATACGATATAATTAATAATTGTTTTGCGATGAACCCAGCTAAGTGTAGTACCTACAATTACTGCAATAAGTAAACTTGCAACTGTTAGAACAACAGTTGCAAGTAATTGTCTAACAATATCTGTGGGTAAAAAATAATTGATTGAAAAAACTGAAAAAAGGGCGCCCAGTAGTACAAATAGTGCTACTATACCACGATTAACAATTAATTTTATTATTTATACACCCCATTTCCATATTGCGTTTTATGACCGTATTTTTTCTCCTGCTAGTGCAGCCTTTAAATGATCAAGACCAAGTTCTGTAACGGCTTGATAGATACCATCTTCACTTGAACCAATTTCTACAACCGGCACATAACGAATTCCATATTTTGTATCGAGAATATCACGGAAAGCATCATTATGCGTTACATCCACTGTTTTGTAAGGTATACCCTGCTCTTGTAAATACGTTTTTACCTCATTACAGTAACTACAGCCCTGCTTCGACCAAACTATTACATCTCTATTTTTTGTCATGATGTTTTCCTCCTCAGCTTACCGCTTCTTTTTGCTGTAAATGTACTGGACCCAATAACTCAAAAGATCGCTCACGCTCAAAATCCTTTAAGACAGGCGTATGCAAAATAAATTCATCGATTTGGTATTGCACATGGTAGTCATCTAAAATGGCTTTAATTTCTTCTGATGTACCGTATAAAATATCGGCCTCATACTGCTCAACCGTATATTCCTCTCCAGATTCCTGACCAAATTTCTCTGCTAGCTCTACTGATTGTAGTGTCAGGCTTCTGCCACTTGCTAAATGCACCTTTGTAATTTTTTGATCACCAACTAGCTCTTTCGCTTCCTCGTTGCTTGGGGCAGCAAGTGCAGCAATGGAAATCGCAAAATGGCCGTTTGGGTGGTGACTGCGATAGGTTGTAGCCGCTTGTGCCAAAACGTTATTGTCACTATTAATAAATCGAGCAAAGACAAATGCAATCCCTAGTTTACCTGCAAGAGCAGCACTCTCTGGACTAGCACCGAGTAAAAATAATGTTGGCTTTGTCTTCGGAATCGGCGTTGCTTGAATGCCATATAATTCGTGCCCTTCTGGTATTGATTGCTCAATTAATTGCTGTAAAAATATTAATCTTTCCTCAAAATCTTCTCCATTATTGAGCGTGCCATATTGAAGGGCCTTTGTAGAAAGAGGTAAGCCTCCAGGTGCTTTCCCAATGCCCAAATCTATTCGCCCTGGCTCCAAAGATGCTAGAACATGGAAATTTTCCGCTACTTTATAGGGGCTATAATGCTGTAGCATAACCCCGCCTGATCCAATGTTGATTGATTTTGTTTTAGCTAGTAAATAAGATACTAATACCTCAGGAGATGTTCCTGCTAATGAATCTGTATTATGGTGCTCCGATACCCAAAAGCGTGAGTAGCCCAATTGCTCAGCTTTTTGTGCGAGTGTCACTGTTTTTTGCAAGGTCTGTTCGTTTGTTGCACCCTCAATAATCGGACTTTGATCTAATATGCCTAATGAATAGCTCATACATTACCTCCCTTAATCTTTTTATTCAAATCAATTTCGCCTTGGCGTAATTGCGTTCGGATTTTGAATTGTGCCCATGCCTGCACGAGGCAGGTCAGTTAGCCGTTTTCGCAGGATGCGAAGGTTTTAGGCTAACATCCTTTTATTCATTCCTTTGAAAATCCGTGACATCCGCCGGAGGATTTAGGCCAACAGATGTTTTTTGTGCGAAAGCGTAGTGCTAACGCAGCGGCAGCAACACGATGTTGGTCACTCTGGCGTTTTCACAGGATGTGAAGATCTTAGTCTGAGTTCCTCTATTTCAGTAGGTGTTTGGACACCCACTGAAAAGGACCAAAATCGCATTCATCTCACCACCTGTAGAGGTGGGAGTCTTCTCTATCTGCCGCTATGCTTTCGATACAAAAAACATTTGCTGAATGAAGATAAATTTACTAGGTTTTAAGAGACAGTATGTTTGATATAACGGCTTTCCTTAAACGGTAAACCTAAATTGCCACGTAATGTATCCGCCTCATATTCTTCACGATATAGCCCTCTTGCTTGTAAAATCGGTACAACCTTGTTTACAAAATCGTCAAGTGTACCAGGTATAGTTACAGCAATAATAAAGCCATCCGCTGCTTCTTTTTCAAACCATTCCTGCACTAGATCAGCGACTTGCTCTGCTGTCCCGAAGAAAGCTGTTTTAGGTGTTGCCTCACGTAAAGCAACTTGTCGAAGTGTCAGTTCTTCTTGTTTGGCATATTTTTTTATATAATCAGTCGTACTTCTAAAGCTATTAGCTCCTATATCACCAAGCTCTGGGAATGGAGCATCCACATCATACTGTGTAAAATCATGATGATCAAAGTATCGTCCTAAATAAGCAAGTGCACGTTCAATGGAAACCAGCTCAACGATTTCCTGATATTTAACTTCAGCCTCCTCTGGTGTCTCACCAATAATTGGAGATATCCCTGGGAAGATTTTAATTTCCTGTGGATCACGTCCAAAGGCAGCAGCCTCTGTTTTTACCCTTTGATAAAATTTCTGTGCCTCTTCTAAGGATGCACCGTGTGTAAAAATCGCATCGGCATCCTTAGCAGCTAAGCGGATACCTGCATCAGACGAGCCTGCTTGAAAAATAACAGGCTGACCTTGCTTAGAACGCGCAATATTTAGTGGTCCCTGTACAGAAAAATATTGCCCCTGATGGTGTAAGGTATGTAGTTTATCTGGATCAAAAAACACATCCTGTTCTACATCCGCAATAAAAGCGTCGTCGTCCCATGAATCCCATAAGCCCTTTGCCACTTCTAAATATTCTTCAGCAATTTGATAGCGCTCTGCGTGACTAGGATGCTGTTCCAATGTTTTATTGTAGTTCAAGGCAGTACTTTCTAATGGCGTTGTCACTACATTCCATCCAGCACGTCCTCCACTTATATGATCCAATGAGGCAAATTGACGTGCAACTGTAAAAGGTTCACTGTAGGAGGTAGATACGGTGCCAACTAGCCCAATGTTTTTTGTCACTACTGCTAATGCTGATAAAATCGTTAGAGGCTCAAAGCGATTCAAAAAATGAGGAATGGATTTTTCGTTGATAAACAAACCATCTGCAATAAACACTACATCAAATTTTCCTTGCTCTGCCTTTTGTGCCTGCTGGATGTAAAACGGTAAGCTTACACTTTGATTACTTGCTACCTTTGGATGACGCCAGCCTGAAATATTGCCACCTACACCGTGAATAATTGCTCCAAATCGAACTTTGTCCTGTCTCACCATATTCATTTCCTCCTCAAACTTTATTTTTACTAAACATAGTGGTTAAGTATGTTTTTAATAAAAAAAATAATATTTCATTTATGGCTCCTTTTGATTATGCATAAATAAAATAGGGTTGAGGAAGATATTACAGCTCATTGCTGCAATATGCAATAGGCTACATAATAGAAAAAAATTTACTGTTTGATAAAATATTTTATCAATCTATTTTTTCATAGCTGCTTTCAAATTGCTCAGCAGTTTCTACTACCTTTTCCCAAAAGGCAGGAGCTAGTGTATCCTTATTGTTATATGTTAAAAAAATGTGTTGATTCATATCCAGTAAGTCCTTTACATCAATCTCTACAAACTCCCCACTTTCAAGCTCCTTTTTTACACAGAGATGTGGTAAAAAACTCATATATCCTTTCGTCCGAATAAATTCTTTCGCTACTTCTAAATGATCTGTACGCACTTCAATATTTGCAGTGACACCCTCTACCTCAAATAGCTTATGGACATAATTCCAATCAAAGGCCCCACATTCAAAAAACACCATTTTTTGCCGAGCTAGTTCCTTTACTTTAATTAGCGGATTCTGTTGATAAGAATGTTCACGATGCATCACGAGCTTAACAGCATTACTTAATAATAGCTCATTGCCAATCCCTTCTCGATGCACATATTGGATAAGACCAAAGTGGATTTGATGACTTTGCAGCTTTTCTAAAATCATACTTGTTGACCCTGTCACAATCTGAAAGCGTAAATGTGGAAAGCTTTCTTTCCATTTAGGTAATGCATACGCTAAAAAATATTGTGCTGTCACCCCGTTAGTGCCAATGCACACTTCGTCAGTCTCCTGAGTTTCCTCTAACTGCTTCTTTCCCTGCTGGAAGGTTTGCACAATTTGTGTCGCGAATGGTAAAAAATCCTTGCCCTTATCTGATAAAATTACACTGCGCCCATCTCGATGAAATAATTCAACATTTAGCTCTCTTTCTAGTGATTTAATGCGAGCAGTTACAGTCGGCTGGGATAAAAATAACGCATTAGCAGCCTTATGGATACTTTTATAATGCACGACATATAAAAATGCCTCGATATGATCAATATTCACCTAAAGCCCTCCCCTAATTACTTATTTATCCTATTATATAGATAAATGCTTTTATTCTCTATAAGTAAAATTGGAAAACTAGGTAATAAACTAGTTTAGTTTACGGTTAAACAGGTATACTCATAAAAATAATACAACAAAAAAGTAACCCAGCGTCTCCCAGGTTACTTTACTATGTAGCGATGTGGCCATCCATCTTGACAACGTACATCGCGCGTGGCTTACATCCCTCTGTCTGTGCACCACTGTTATGTTATTCACATTGACACCCTCTGTTATCAATGTGAACTCTGTATATATAGTACTTCTCAACCCGAGAAGCATATGTCAAAAATTAAGCTAAAATAGATGCGAGTACTGCTTTTTGTGCATGTAGTCTATTTTCTGCTTGCTCAAAGATATAAGAATTAGGACCATCAATAACAGATGTCGCTACTTCTTCTTCACGATGTGCAGGTAAGCAGTGTAAGAACATATAATTTGGCTTTGCATAGAAAACAAGTTCATCATTAATTTGATAACCTGCAAAGTCTTGAAGACGTTTTGCAGCTTCTTCTTCTTGTCCCATGGATGTCCAAACATCTGCATACACTACGTCCGCGTTTAATACCGCTTCTACTGGATCATTCGTGATTGTAATTGTACTGCCATTTGCCGTTGCGATAGCTTGTGCTTTTGCGATAACCTCTGTATCACATTCATAGCCAACTGGCGTTGCCACTGCCACGTTCATTCCCACATGTGCAGAAGCGACTACTAATGAGTGCGCCACGTTGTTGCCATCTCCAACATATGCAATTTTAAGTCCTTTTAGTTCACCTTTATTTTCAGCGATTGTTTCTAAATCCGCTAATGCCTGACATGGGTGATAAATATCTGTTAGTCCATTAATAACTGGTATAGTTGCATGCTCGGCAAGTTCCTTCACCATAGCATGGGAATTTGCACGAATCATAATACCATCTAAATAGCCTGATAGCACATGTGCCGTATCATAGATTGATTCGCCACGTCCAATTTGTAAATCACGCGCATGCATAAACATACCTTTTCCGCCCAATTGATTCATGCCTACTTCAAATGAAATACGAGTACGAGTTGAATGTTTTTCAAAGATCATGCCAAGTGTTTTACCCTCTAATAGCTTCGGACATTTCCCTTCTTTTGTAATGATTTTCAATTGTGTTGCTAATTCAACTAACTGCTGAACCTCTTCACTTGTATAGTCTAACAAAGTTAGTAGGTCTTTACCCTTTAAGCTAGACACTAACTTTAACTGTACTTCCTCAAGTAATTTCATAGCCTTCGCTCCTTGTTCTGTTGCTGTTAAAATAAGTATAACATGCATAAATATAAAATCAACTGAATTTTTATGTTTATTTTTAAAAATTAGAAATCTACAATAAAATGTGTCAATAATGCGTCATATAGAATATTTATGCATATTTCTATTTTTCAATCATTTCATTCTAAAGATCTTTGCCATATTATTAATATACATTTATAATTAATATTTATTAACTATTTAGGTGGTGAAACAAATGGAGAATGAGCTTATACAACTTGTGAGAGAGCTTAACCAAGTAGAATATGAAACAAATGTGATGTTAACAGAGGAATTCTCCACCTTGTTAGACGAAACATTAACTACAAAGCAAGCACGATTCTTGAGTCTTCTTCAGACACATGGCGCCTTGCAAACCTTCGAATTAGCAAAGCTGATGGGGACATCTGCTAGTGCTGTTAGTCAATTAATAGGCAGACTAGAGCAGGAAAGCTTTATTAAAAGAACCATAAGTAAAAAGGATCGTAGAGAAATTATTATCGAGTTGGATACGCGGGGTCATCATTATTTTCAGAAGCAGGAAGAAATCGAGCTTGCCATTATCAATAAATACTATTCACAGCTCCCAAAAGAGGATTTGCTGCAACTAAAAGAAATATTGATGAAACTACACGCTATTATTTCGAAGGCACAGGAAAAAATTTAGCGAGTGAAAAGGAGGAATATTTGTGGATTTAAATGATTTAAAAAAGGATATCTTTAAAATTGCTTATCCTTACATAAAATCTCGACCGAATGTAGCTTTATCCATAGGTGTTATTTATCGTGATCAAGACGCTACTTTTATGTTCAATGGCTCAAATGTCACGTATGATAAAAAGCCCTATATCTATGAAATTGGGTCAATCTCTAAAGTTTTGACAACATCAATGTTTGGCGAAATGATTCAGGAAGGAATCGTGAAGGTAGATGACTCTATCGGCAAATATTTTTCTGCAATTCCAGATAATCACCCCATAACTTTGAAACATCTAGCAAATCATACATCTGGTCTACCGGGAATAGGTGTACTAAAGAACATCTATAATCTTTTTGATAACCAAACACCTCGTGACCCTTTTTGTCCCTATTCATTGAATGAGACAATCCATTATTTTAAAACCCATACACATGAGCCTAAAGCTAAGTTTAGGTATTCTAATGTGGGAATGGGCCTTCTAGGATATTTATTAGCAAATGAACTTCATACGGACTTTGAAACAGCTATCACACGTAGAATCGTAGAGCCATTAAATTTAACAAACACCTTTATTTCTATCCCCTCCTCTAAAGAAGATGCCCTATTACAGGGATACTCTATTCGAGGACATAATAAGCCACCACTTCAAATGGATGAATTTATGGCAGCGGGTGCTATACGATCAACTGTAGATGATTTATTAAAATTTATAAAAATACATGTAAGCGAACAAAATTCAGGCTATCAATTAACACAACAAGCTACTAAAACTGTTTCAAAAGATGTAAGTATTGGATTAGGATGGCTACTTGAAGATGATATTATTTGGCATAACGGATCAACAAAAGGCTTCTCTAGTTATCTAGGATTTGAAAAAAAAAAGCAAACAGGCGTCGTAATTCTCTCCAATTATCGATCCCCTATACTGGCAAAAAATCCTGTTCATATGGGGAAAGATATCTTACAGCTTTTACAAAAATCTATATAGAGAAAATGGGGTGTTTCTTGAATGGAGTAAAGGAATACCCTATTCTTTTAGTTATAATTACATAAAAACCTCCCAACAGTTTGTTAGAAGACTATTTTCTAGAATTAATCAAAAATAGTTTTATTATTACTGTTATTTAGTCTTGTTTAAGCACTCCCTTCTAAACAAAAAACGAGATAAACCCTTAGTTTAACCCGCTTCTTTGCTACTTTATTCCATTGCTTCCTTAACACTTGAGTTTGCTCTGTACACTCATTAGAATTCAGTTAATCTTATTTGTTCAGTTAGCTTGACAGGAACGCTCGCAAGCCATTCTGTGAATTAACACTAGCCTTCTGCCATACTCACATCTGCTCACACAATAGAATACAAATTTATTAATAATTCTTATTTTTTCAAAATCACTAAGAATTATTTCGCCATGAATAGTCAAAAATTACTTTGTGACAAGCAACTAAATTTGCTGTTGCTAAAACAACACCAGTCGGAAGTTAGTTTATTGATGTAATACCATATTTTTTTAAAGCATTTGCAAAAGCAATACAAGCTTCTTTATCTATTGATTTGCCTGCATGTATAGCAATTGATCCACCGTACTTCGTTTGCCAACTACGGGTTTCAAACTGCTTTTCTTTTAACAGAATTAATGTTGCCCAAGGTTGTTTTATCGTGATTGCTTTCAAATTTACGCCCCCTTTCTGGACAAAACCTTTCAAGTCTGTATATTTTGCGATATGCCCACAAGGGTTTTCCCAAGTGTGAACAAAATCAATTACGCCCCAGCGTAATTGCGTCCGGATTTTTTTCGAGCTCGCTCGAAAAGCTCCTCTTCAAAATCCGTGACATCCGCCAGGGGCTTTATCTTGATTCAGCGGGCGTTTGTACGCCCACTGA
>Ga0213824_1002114_pt1 | contig 9967 bp, 10 predicted proteins | sample MC6MC0906MG_FD_179892 | JGI IMG/M metagenome (GOLD analysis project Ga0213824, IMG submission 179892) | Enriched soil aggregate microbial communities from Iowa State University, Ames, United States - MC6-MC0906-MG | ecosystem: Environmental > Terrestrial > Soil > Unclassified | place: USA: Iowa...
AAATTTAGAATAGGAAGTACGATTTGTGGTTCTTCCTTTAATCTTTCAATATGCTTTGTCCATACCCCGCGAGGACGGATTGATTCTAAACTGAACCTACGAATGTTTTCATCTTCACTTTTCGCCCACTCTATTAACAACACTACACTATTCTCTAAATTTGCTGAAAGGTCCTCCCGAATAGACATCCAAGCAATTTCTCGCACACCAAAATGATGATCTGCTGCGAAAGGTCGGATATACGACAATTTCTCTTCTAAAGTGTGATCATTGTTCTTATTCATAAATGCTGCCCAACATCGGACACTATCAGATACATGTTGAGTGCATATTTTGATTAAATCCTCTTTTTTAATCGAACTTTCATCCTTGACTGTGTCTAATAAACTACCTATTAAACGTATAGCCTTCATTCCCGTTTCGACTTTTTGCTTCTCTATCTCAGTTAAAATAATTTTTAACTCTTCTTCTAGCCCCATTGATGGTAGAACATTTTTGACTAAAGAAATATGGTTAACAGCTTGCCATTCCGTTAAATTAACACTCTCGATTCGGCCTTGATTCAACAACGTTAAAACGTCATTAGGGATATCGCTAGCCTTTCTAGCTCCCTTTCTATTTAAAATATCTTCTTTTACAACCATTTCACACCCCCTGAAATTAATGGAAAAATCCTAGAAATTATTAGATGTCTCTTTCTATCTTATTTTCTCTTACAAATTATTTCCACTGTTTTCCTCCATAAAAAATGAAGTACCGGAGATAAATACCATCACCTTTCAGAAAAATCCCTTTAGATTGAAACTAAATGCTCATAGCAAAAATTTCTATTTTTTTTAGAATAAGTATTGAAAGGAGATGATACTTTGTCAAACTTCTTTAGCAAATATTCAAAATATGTAATACTACTCATTTTTATATTTAAAATAATTTATTTTGGCATTCCGGATTATGTAAAACCTGTGTTTGTTTATGAGTATCTTGTATTTTTCGGAATAGCTTATTTCTTTGCTATTCTTCAAGATTTTTTTAATCCAAGTGAAAGAACAGATATATTACTACGTGTAGCCATCATCATTAGTTCGATCGTCATGTTTATTACATCAATCTACTATAAAGCTACGTTCTCGGTTGCTTTTTCTGTAATAATGTTCGTTGCGATTAGTTTCTCATTACATTTAGCAATCAAGCATAACAAAAAAAACAAGCAACAGGATTAATACCTTTTGCTTGTTTGACTTGGTGATTGTTATAGTGAAAAATTTAAGGTTGCGATCGTTACGGGTCAGTTAATACGGGATAAAGTCCTCCACCCAATTACTGGATAAAACCGAGATAGTCTACAACTACCTAATTCTTCCGATAGTACATGATCCACAATCTCCCTTGCAACCAATTAACAGGATAACGTGATGGCAGAATGCATAACTGCTGAATATATTATTGTTAGTTTTTCACGAAAACCAACAATTGGGTAGCGTTCTTTAGGCATTGACCTCCTCACTATTTGAATACTATCTAATTTCGATACTGATATCGAGTGGCTTGATAGAGACACCTATGATACGATTACAAAATAAACAACTTCATTTGGTTTTTATTAACTTTAGTGAAATCAAGTGAACAACAATATAAAAGGATGATAGTCAATTGAGTAACGAACAAAATAAGAGTAAATTTATATACACATATGTACATCATGTTGACGAATACGATTTATGTAGAATGGAGATGCGTTCATTTTTTAGTCTTGATTCCCAATCAAACTATATAATAAGCAATGTTAAAATTGATCCAAGCCGTAGCCCTTTTATACAAGAGAGACTTGAAGTGCTATATGCAGATAATAGCTTAGAGAACATCAAGACATTGGTGAAGGATATGAACATAAATGAAGCAACTTTTAAAGTGGTTTGTTTAAATAATATGGATATAGGTGAAACGAAGAAAATTCCTCAGGCAGAGCGTCGATTAATAGAACGCGAGACAGGATTATGTATTGAGGGAGAACCAGACCTAGATCTTCCCGAAATTGTATTTGGAATGATTTTAATAGATGGAATATGGTATTTTGGAAAACATATGAAGAGTGAATCCATTTGGTGTAAACATTTACACAAACCAAACAGTTATTCAACGGCACTTAGTACTAGAGTCGCTCGTGCTGTTGCGAATATCGCCGTTCCCCAGCCTCAAAATATTCGTGCGATTGATCCTTGCTGTGGTATAGGGACAGTAATCATTGAAGCCCTTTCCATGGGAATTAATATTGAAGGGCGAGATATAAATTACAATGTTTGCAAAGGTTCCCGAGAAAACATCACTTATTTTGGATTAACAGGTAACATTACATTAGGTCCAATTTCAGAAGTAACGGAACATTATGATGTCGCCATAATTGATTTACCTTATAACTTGTTTACGCATTCATCACCAGAAGATCAATTTGATATTATAAAACATGCTCGTCGGATTGCCGATACGGTAGTTGTCGTTACAATTGAAACAATTGATGACATGATAGAAGATGCAGGTTTTATTATAAAAGATCGATGCGTTGCTAAAAAACAATCGTTTTTACGCCAGATTCTATTATGTAAATAAAAGCACGTACTCTCTATCAATATAGAAGAAAGTAAACCTACTCACAGCTTGCAATGCGGAGGCGGTTTACTTTTTTTGTCCATATGTATAGAAGGATACAAATATATCAAATAATAAACAACTTGGACCCCTCACTAAGAACTTTAATTGATTACTCAGAGACAGCATTTCCTTTAGCAATAATTTCTTTGTATATTCGATGAATCACAATTTTTTTCTGTTATATTTTTTAATTATAGTAACTAAAATGGCAATAACAAATACGATAAGACTATTCATTAGCAAATAGTAGGCAATATTCAGCCCATGGAATACTGTAAAGGCATCACGAATAATAAATAGTGCTAGTATAACACCGATTCCACCAAATACACCTGCTAGTATAAATATTGTGAAAGAAGCAAAATAAACTTTGTTTCATCACATATAGTTCATTAATTAATTGTAAGTTATGCGGATAAAAAATCATCTTTCACTCACACTAATGGTGGAGGTGAGATGATAATGGGTAATAATAAACATAAAAATAATAAAACTCAAGACAACAAAAAACAGCAGAATCAAAATCAAAATGCTAACAGAGAGCGTAAAAATAAAAACAGAGAAGAGTTCGCTGAGGAAGTAGACTTCAGTAATATTCAAAATGAAAATAAACGTTAGTAGTGAAATCAAAAATTAATTTTGAACTCCCCCCCCAATATTCACTTAAGAAAAAGGTGTGTATGGGGGCTTTTCTTATTCTGTTAAAATCGTCCATGAACCATCTCCTTCAATTTCTTAAAGCACAAAAAACCCGGAAATAATTCCGAGCTGATTACCACTTACTTTTTTCCTCCATGACACTGTCTCGCTTTCGCATTCTATCTTAAAAAAACCCTAAGACAACCGTGCTTTAGCTTTTAGTTGATGGTTAACTAAGTATGAGATATTTATAAAAAAGTTTAATTGATTAAATGAGCCTTATTCAACTAAAACACCCCCATTACACATCCATGTAGCAAAACCAGCGCTACACCCAAGAAAATGAAAGTTTAATTACATATCTTCACATTCTTCTCTTTAAATAAAATGAGCAAAATCCTGAAACACAAAGGCAGGCTATAAACGTCCAGAAGTTAAAAAATAAATGATTAGAAAAAGGATTTAAATAGGATATTTCGTCTTCAAAATATGGATTGATTTCATTTCGAAATGAAACGATTCGGTAAATCGTCATTCCCAAAATCAGCACAAACACCCCTGAATAACAGGCTTGAAATAGTTCCCTTTTCGCTGAAAAACGTTCATGCAACTTTTCAAAAACAAACATCATTGCAAAGAAAAAATAAAGAATAATTAACATCGGAAACATAACAAACATTAAGCCTGGGTTTCCATTTCCTCCAACAAAATGGTCACCTGTAGGGTCGAATGAAATCGTAGTCATATTAGTGAATGCAAAACCGACAACACTTACAATTCCCGAGATAACAACACTTAGCAAAAAAAGAAAACACATTATACTCCACCTCAACAGACCTGCCCCTTTCGTAAATAAAATTCAACAAAAAAAGCGTAAATCCTTGTTGGATCAACGCGCCCGTTAGCACAACTAGCCAGAGTAAAAGTATCTTCAACAAAAGTTCCGGATTATTGAAAACTAATAAGACTCCAACAATTTTTGGTATGTTTTCTCCATGCATCCAGATAAAATTCTTCGTCGTTAACATTAGCTCTGTATGGCGTCTACGGTTATGTAAGTATTGCTATAAAGAGGCATATTAATATTTTTCACATTCCACAATTTCCTAAATTCATTAATTGGAACTTTTCGATTATAGCTATTGTTATCATCATTACAATTCACCAGTTGCCTTAATGATTCTGAGAGGTAGAAATACTCCTTGTCATATCCTACGACAGGGACAAAATGCAAATTATTACGATCCTTTTGTACTTTAATAAAGACAATTACGGGAGTTCCTTTACTAACTTCGTACTTTAATGTATTTATATTTCCTTTATAATAGTTTGTTTTAAATCCCTTTTTTCTTAACTCCGTACGGATTCCCTTTGGATATACATTACCTGACCTCACTTTACTAGGAAAATTAGTATATAACTCTTCACCATCTGCCTCTATTCCAAAATGACGCAACACATATGCTGTTGAAAATGCTGCACATTCCCTTTTGTTTTGACTATCTATCCTATTATTTCGTTTAATGAGATAGTTAGCCGGATAATCTCTTTTTCGTAAAACAGGTATGGGTAATGTCATTAAATATGCATTAATGATCGTTGATATAATAATCCATAAAATAGCTGTTCTAACTATAAACATACTACTTCCCCCCATTGTTTTGCGTCCATATCGCAACAATATTCTAAGTCCTTCTTTCACTAAACTGCGCCATTAGCACAAGAAGCGATTGCACTAATTGTACAATCGCTCCCGTTAGTGAAGAAACATTCCTGCCTATAACAGAAACGCAACCTTATTTAACAATTATTTTTCTTTTATAAAAAAGAAACCTGTTCCATTTTCTTGTGTTACAAATCCTTCTTTAACGGACATTTTTTCCACCATCTTCTGTTCCTCTGCTGTGATTACAGTAGTAATATCCTTGCTTTCCGTTGGCTCCCCTTTTACAAAAAAGAAGCCTGTTCCATTTTCTTGTGTTACAAATCCCTTTTTAGCTGACAGATTTTCCACCGTATTTTGTTCTTCTTTTGTTATAACCGTAGTAATGTCTGTTTGTTCTTCTGCTGATACCTTTATGCTTTGCAAGTCTTTTGCAAAACCAAATGTTAAAACTCCTGTTAAACCAAGAGTGAAGATTAACTTCCTTTTCATATAAAAACCTCCATTTGTCTTTAATTCTCAAATATAACCATATTTTACCACAAATAAATCTATATTACTTTATAATTTTTTCTTGGACTAATCTGCGCTGTTAGTCTAAGAAGAAAATGGCTCTACCCCTTTTTGAAGGAAAGCACCAATCGTTTAAGTACAATGTTTCACAATCTTATTCTATCTTTTTCACTAACCTACCCTGAATGCCCCTTAAAACAATAAATCGGAACTACTTCTTTTTTGAGGAACCCATCAGAAGGTAAGCAAATATATTTAGCTGTATTTAAAGATACTAACGGGGCGCTTTCCTGGGGTCCGATGAGCCGCTTCACTCGCGTCGCTCGCTCCAAGGTCTCGGGCCAACAGATGTTTTTTGCGCGAAAGCGAAGCGGCAGCGGCAAAAGCACCGATGTTGGTCACGAAGGCGTTATCACAGGACGTGATGCTCTTAGCCTTCGTTCCTCTATTGCTGATCCCCAAGGAGTCGTCCAACCTCCACTCCAATCAATTTACATACACAAGGCATACGTCTTAAAAAATGTCATCCATAACTTTTGGTGAAGAGCCAAAGATTCTCTTCTATTCGGTGTTTAATGTTTAATTGATTCTTATAAATATTCCGTAAAAGAATCCATACAATTATAACTGAAATACAAAACCTGTATCTGAGATTACAAAGAAATCATAGATACAGGCTTATTGTTTATAAATATTCTTTTCCATTAAATCTTCACCTACTTACAATCACTTGTTTAAACTGATTCTAATAAAGATAAAAGGAACTATTGTTAATAAAGAATCGCAATCCTTACTTTATTATTTAATCTTGGATTTCTATCGTAATATTCAACCGTTTTAACAAATTATCAACAATCTCTACAGCTTCGTCTCTTTGCTTATAGTCAGAAGTACAAAACCTAATCATTTCTAGATCATTTATAGCTTGTTCAACAATTTTGGTTACCTCTTTCGGAACATCAATCCAAGATAAGTTATGTTCTAAATCTGCAATACTATATATTCCTTCATTAAACTTTCTACAAGCTAATCCCAACTCATAGAAATCATCCTTAAATGCCTTCCAATTAGGATTTCTTTTATCTTGTGCATTAGGCTTCCGAACATTTTTAACAAACCTTTTTTCACAAGCACCATACCTAATATAATTTTTTTGTGCTTCAATAAGAGGCACTTGATTAGCACCTAAATCGTACTCATTTTCTTTTTGAAATGGGTCGTCCTCCCAAAAACAAATTGGGCATATTTCATAGTTACCATCACTATCCACCGTTCCAAAACCACAACAAGCGCACATAATTTTGTTCATAAAACACCTCTCGACTCAATTCATTTGGATAAAAAATGACAGGTGCTTCGTGTAAAAGCTCTCCTTTTTCGATATCTCATGTAGCCAATTGCCCTCTATTTAATTCACCAACACTTAATAAAGATGTTATTACCTCAATCATGTTAGTTCTCTTACTCACTTTTAAAATATACTATCTAGCTTTGCGTCGTTTGCTTAACTATGTTAATTCACTATCTTTTCAGTAATATTCATGTCCATAAAAAATCACCTCATCTCTATAAAAAAATAGGTATGAGGTGATTTTAATCAAGACGCCAACTTCTCTTTTGGCACTTCGTTTAGCGTGACTCTTTTGGTGGTTGGCAGACGTCACATTTACGTTGATTTTTATTTTTAAATTTTGTAAATGTTTTTTCAAAGTTGCTACCACATGCACATTTAAATAGTAACTTTTGAGAAAAACCGTGATATTCCGTCGTTAGCAACTTACTTTCCGAATTATTCTCAACAAATTCTTTAATTTTATCAATCGTCCATTTTTTATTCAATCTCTTACACCTCTATATTTTATCTCTATGCGGAGGCTTTCTTGGCATCCGTTCCGTTATAAGGAAAAGTCTTCATTACCTTAAGTTCCTCATTATAACATGAGCTGGTATATAATTAAACAAATTGAATGTATCGTATTTGACTAACATCCTTTTACAAACATTGATGTATCAACGGATTCAATCACTTTATGATGAAGGAAAAATATTCCCCTCATTTTATTAATGACGGTATTTCTAATGTTACAAGTGCCTTCTTCCCGAAAATCGGAAAATCTTAAGTAAACTGTAGAAAGAACTATTCTGCTGTTCCTCTACCAATAAATTATGCAATCAAGTTTCTTCCTGTTTGGCGAATCAAATGCCAATCATTTGCTTTAAGTTTTCAAAAGGAACATATCCAATAATTGGTTCGCGTAATTTATTATGAATAATCAATCGAGTATGAGGAATGCCCATTACCTTATATTCCGCTGCAATCTCTGGGCTTTTTTCAATATTCACCCTTACAATTTTCACCTTACCATTGCATTCTTCATTGAGTTGATTAAGAACCCTCGCGAACATTTTACACGGCCCACACCACTCAGCCCAAAAACTTATTAACACCATCTTTTTAGTTTTTAATTGTTCTTTTAATTCCTTCTTGGTTGTTACATGAACAATTGACATAATCCCTTCCTCCCTTTGTAGAAATAAGAAATATAAATCTTGAAGATATAATATGCTTTTAGTTATGATTAGACCCTACTATCGCCGTTTTATATCCTTCAGCAACTGCTACTATTAATGAAGACCCGACTAAATTAGCAGTTCCCCCCGCTGCATAAACATTTTCTTGTGACGTACGCCCTGCCTCATCCACCACAATGCTACCATCTTCATTTAAATGACAACAAAGCTGCACTGAAAATTGATTTGGACGCACAAATTTAGGTACTATAAAACCTCCAACTCTTTCTAATTCAAGACCTGAACTAAATACCTGAGTGTCATATCGGAATCCATGTTAAATATTAACAAACATCTATAATGTATAAAGCTAAAACCCCAACAATGACATTGAAGTGCATTGTTGGGGTTTTTCCCTGTAAGAATAACGAATAGACCTTTTATTACATTAGGTTCAGATACTGCTCCCCTAAGATGAAGCATGGAGTAAATACACGAGATAAAGCAGTTCCATTTCTACCTGGAAGCGATATACAGGAGGGGTTAAATTCAGCTATTTTTTTATGTAGATTTTCCATCCACCGTTTTTATAAAATCTATTACATCTTTATCCGTAAAGGTAAATGGACTAAAAATACTTTTTGTTAACGACTCTTTTTCTTTATAACTTAACTTCTCCCATGCCACATTTTGAGCATTTTCTACTGCTCTTTCTTTAAAGAAATTATGGTTTTCAATCTTCCGCCATTCACTCCATGTATCTTTACCTTTTTCTTCGATTTCGTATTCTGTTAACATGTCTACAATATTATTGCAGATTTTTGCAATAATAGGACTACCCGCAACATCGAAATTATCTGGATCCTTATGAAATTTTGCCTCAAGTAAAGCTTTATGCAAGTTTAAAATTTCATAATATCCCTCAACCTCTAGTTTTATGTCATTCATAGAAATGATTTCCTTCCTGTAAACCCTGTTGCTCTTTGATATTAGTAAACTTTATTTATATCAGTATTGTCGGGCCTTTCTTTTACATCTCTAAGCATCCAAATATAATCAGCTTCTGTTCCTTCGTATTGACTTATTTCTTCCATACCTCATCCGTTAGCGTCGGTGAACTTCAACCCATTCAAACAAAATCATATTTCGATCCCACACTAAATGGGTAGTTTCCCCATCAAACTATTATTGATTTGAAGATAATTTTGCCAAATCCACAAGAGAGACGGTTTCTCATCGGCAGTAAAAAGCTAAATCTAAAATTCTGTAAGGTGTAGCAGATTAAAATTTTGTTAAATCAAGTTCAATATCCGCTTTATTCTTTACCGTATTTAGAAATAAACCTTACTATATTCCTTCTTTGAAGAGTACTAATATTTTGTGTTTTCTCCTCATTCTTCATTTTTTATTTCATACTTTACAAGACTCTCAAGTCATTAAATTCAATTTTAAGTTGATTATTATTTCTTTGTCCTGACAATGATAAAGTCAAATCGCTTCAACCTTCTTCTTTTGTCCATAAATGCAAATAAATATCAAGTCGTTTTTCTGCTGCAATATAGTAAATTTCCGCTAGATTAAAAGCTCTATCCGGTAAAGGAATTATTTCACAGCCATACTCAGTTATTACTCTTTTTAAATCATCAATATTTATTCTACCCAACCTACCATCCTCTTCAATTTTGTTATAATTTTCTTTCGAAAGATCTGCTATAGTTTCACTTATCATTGGAATAAACATTTCAATAGTTAAACTCATATGCACCTTCGTCTATTTCCTATAGGTTGTTACAAAATCGTTTTAAAATATTATCTGATTCAAAGATACTCGCTTAATCTAAAGTTAAACCTGCTTTCCTTAATGCTAAAGCTCTTTATACTAATAGTCTTTCATTTCCATATCACACTATTCAAGTAAATCCTTTGGTGCTATCCCACGATTATTTGTCTTATTAGGATCCGCTCCATTCTCTAATAGATAAGACATAGTTCGTA
>Ga0213824_1002115_pt1 | contig 9960 bp, 8 predicted proteins | sample MC6MC0906MG_FD_179892 | JGI IMG/M metagenome (GOLD analysis project Ga0213824, IMG submission 179892) | Enriched soil aggregate microbial communities from Iowa State University, Ames, United States - MC6-MC0906-MG | ecosystem: Environmental > Terrestrial > Soil > Unclassified | place: USA: Iowa...
GCTTCGCCGTCTCACAGACCAAAGACTGGCGGCCGCTACCGTCAGTCTGCTAACAGCCTTATCACTTATCGGACTTATTTATGCGCCAGGCCACGCTATGTGGTGGGCCGCATTCCTAGGCTTTGGCTCTGGCGCCAGCATGATGCTCGGCCTGACGTTCATCGGTTTGCGCACAAAGAACTCCGTTGACGCGGCTGCACTTTCAGGAATGGCGCAATGTGTGGGCTATTTGATGGCAGCGGCAGGCCCGATATTGCTGGGGCATCTGCATGACTTAACCGGTGGTTGGACTGCACCGCTGCTGACCACCGCCGCCATCTCTATCGCAGGTGCATTCACCGGCATTTTGGCAGGACGCAACGTCCAACTCGAACCCTCTTATCGCTGCGCAGAATTTACTGGTTCTGAGTGAGGGGAGGCAGTGCTTGTCGGATCGGCTTGCGGCTGAGTTGACGTCCCGAAGCCCGCTGCCATCCGATCGACAGCATTGGTAGCTTACGCGAATGTCGGCTGTGGGTCGTTAGCGGCCAATCGTCAATTACTTATTTCGCTCCTCCGTCAATAAGCGACAGGTGTTATCGAATTAAATCGACTGGTCACGTCGAGCGCAAACGGCTGGTCAGCATGCATGATAGTTACTAGTCAGTGCAGGAGGATTTCCACCTATTTGCTGAGGTTGGGCCGCAAAGCAGAGGCTCTAAGTGGCCCCTTCTTCACGAAAATCACATCAGCTAAAAAGCAAAGAACGAGCAGCCCTCCGCACCCCATCGGCTGACCCACAACTCATCGGTATTAATGCGATCCATTTATGTGTAAAACTATGCTGGTGGACCCTGCTGTATGAGTACACCTTCACCGAGGCAACCGACATGCCCCTTACTAACCAAGAGCAAGCTGATTTTTCACGGTTATTAACACGAACTGCAGAGAATGCTGCGATGTATGCAGCTCTTACCAGGTCTGAGGAGATGAGTAATATTGGTGGCGAGACAGGTTACTGTGCTGAGCCTGGGTACCGCCTGATCCGCGTTGACCATCGGCTTGATCCGACCAGTGACAATGAATTCGAGATCGCCCTCGTGGACGACGCTCAATTATGCGTGGCCTATTACATGAGAATAACTCTGTCGCATATTCCCCAATTGAGTTTCAGACTTGTTGCGCGGCATGACTTGTGGAGATCGGCGGGAAGTCGCCACGCTTTAGTGCTTCGCGATATTTCGCGAAAGGTGCTATTCAGTTACGTCATCCGCGATTACGATCTCCTATTAACGGAGGAAAAGTACACACGGGGTGGCAAATTTTATTGGTTCAAGCAGGTGTCTTTGGCGATAGAGCTAGGCCTTTCAGTTCACGCATACGATCCATCAACGCAGACGCTTAGGGCCATTCCAACTCAGCGCATGCTCAGAACAGTGCAAGATCATGCCTGGTCGGGCGCATACTCAGTGTCTTTGCTAGCGATTATATCAAATAGGGGTAGATGAAGAGTTAAGAAGGCTTGGTTTTTTATTACTCGATACCCGAGTTGCTCGCTTATGATTCTCGCTGTAAAGTTCAGCAGTGATCGTTACATGGCCCTCACTATAGATGAGAAAATTCCAAGTATTAAATTTAGACCACTAGGTTCGAGGGGCGCTCGGAAAGGCTCTTGATCGAGTATGCCTGCCGAGCTTGAATATATGTCGCTGCAGGTCATAGAGGCAAGCGCAGTTGATTAATTCGCTTATAAGTTTCATGGAGAGAGTTAAAATCACCTCGAGACATTATTTCAAGAGGCGATCGACCTTCAAAAAATGGGTTGTTATTTTTTAGACCCGGAAATGCGACGACGTTCTCTGGATTGCTAAAAACAGCCCGAAGCGCAGTATGGATGTTTAGTATTAAACTAATACGTTGTTGTTGGTCAGTGTTCAGCATGAATTTGTCCTTTTTCCCTGATGTAGCGAGCTCATATGCAGCGGGTGAAATTCTAAGAATCTGGCACGCCTGGCTAGGTGATGCATTCCAGCTATCAATGATCCGAAGCGCTACCTTCAAGCCAACTGTTGAAAACGCTGGGCTAAGGCTTTCTACATCTGACATATGGATTTTCCCTACTCTGATAAATAAATGTACACACTGCTACCGAAAGTATGGGTAGGTTTTCACAGCTTTGAAAGCTCTAGCGTTACAGTCCTCCGACCCGGGCCGAATGGCTGGTCCGGGTCAGAACCATCGCGTCGCTTTCACAGGATCCATGACCTACCTTTATTCGAAAATTGCTGGACCTGTGAGGCACTAGCCTAGGCTACGCTATACGTCGACCTCTGGACAGCGATCGGATGTGTCGAACGTTTAGGGCATAGGTTCACCCAGGATCTGCTGAGTTAAAGGATGTTCCAGGTCGGCTCGCCAGGGTCGAAATAGTTCCACGATGGAACTCTGCAGGAAACCTGAGTTAGGGATATTTAGCTAGCCAATGGCCATCGGAGTCCTACGGTAACTGAATTTCTAAAGGGTGGGTCGGGCAAAATTTCACTGGTTAAGCCTAGTAACCCCTAAATCCCGTCTCACCTTGGAAAAGAGCGCTTCCACATCGGATTCGTTATCCGCTAACAGAAATATTTCTGTCAGTAAGCTCAGCGGGTGCACATCCATTGTGGAAGCTAGCTCAACCAGCTTCTCTAGGGTGGGGCTCTTCAAGCCTCTCTCTAATGTGCTTATGTAGGTTCGACTGCTCACGTCACTGAAATCTTCCTGGGTGAGGCCCCGACCTGTCCTGACCCTACGTAGCGTTTGACCGATAGCTAGCTTGAGCTCCATTTGCGTTTCAGATCCACAAAAGGAATTATCAAGCCTGTTTGAATACTATAGCGCTACAATCTATAGTGTTCATTTTTGAGGAGGTCCTATGACGAGATTGCGAGTAACGCTGGAAACGTTGGCTGAAGCCATTGATTTATCGAGAGAGTCAACGATTCTGATTGCCTGTCTCATCAATCTTCACAGCATCGACGAGGTAATCGAAATACAGGCATTCAAAAACGGTCAAGCCGTACTTGACCTGCTTAACAGGCTGGACCGCCCGAACGCCGACCTGGTAGTAGTAGGGCTTCATATAGCTCTTCCGCCCTGTTTATTTGATGAAGGAAAATGGCATGTTAAACCAATATTGGACTTCATGAGGGTCGTTGTACGAGAGGAAGGGTATCTAAAAGATGTCTACGCCTATAGAACTCCTTCGGGCAGGATTTTCGCAGATGGGGAAGAACTACTTAAAGAAAAAATAACTAGTATGCGAAGCATCTATCAAGCATCTAATGCAAATGCTCAAGGTGATAAAGAGCTAGAGGATTATCAGGTTGCAACGGCAGGGTTTTTGACAAGGTTCATTGCCGAAATATATGGATCTAAACATTAGCTTTTGTAGATGTTTGTGAGTATATCATCTATCTATTTTTTTGTATTTGGCTGGGAAGGTACAAATTGATGTAGCTTCTCTTTCAGGTTTGTGAGTTCATCGCTCAATTCAATAATTAATTCTTGCGCCGTAACAAGTTGACAATGAGCATGATCCCGCTGAAGAGTGAGCGCTTCAATTTTCGACTTTAGCCGCGAGATTATATTTCTTTTTTTCTCTGCGAGCTTGCGCTTTGATATCGCCTGATTAGTTTGAATGTCGACGTACGCTTGGATTTCTCGCACTAAGGATGGATAACGGCTTTTTCGCAGTGCACTGGGATCACAGCCGGCCTCCTTCGCGACATTATTTTGAGAAACCAACGCTGAAGGTTTTAACACATTGGGTCTTCCCAGCTTTAGACGGTTAAAAGCTTCTCTAAAGCGTTCCTCTGCAGTAGTATTTAGATTATTTGAGGGCATTTAAAATATACTCCAAGCCAAGAGCTTCGCTTACAAGGGATTGGTGGCGAGGTTGATCTGAAGGGATTTTATCAGCTTCTAATTTTAAATATTCTAGCTGTTGGGAAAGTTTGTGGATTTTTTCGCGGTCATAAAGTGCATCCGGGCAAGGTCCATTTCCATCGCTGCCGGCGCAGCGCGAAATCGATTCGATTCCTCCATATTCGCAAACCCCTCGATGCGTGCAAGCTCCAGCGAGAGTCTCTCGGAAAAAGATTGTTCCTCGCTCTGCCGCTTTCGTTAGCTGCTTTATATCCTTGGAGCCGATCAAATTTATTAAAGTAATATCTTTATTGTCCTTTCCAAGTGGAGATATGAATCGATCACCCATCGCCGTTTCGATACGAAGAGCCATGGTTTCATACATTGTTTTGACTACAAGCGAAGAGGTTTCTTCGTTGAGTAATAGCTTGGTGTAGCCTCGGCCATAGTACAGTGGCATCAAACGTGAGACATGTTTCATCAGGAACTGTAATGTGGAATCAGAGATAACGCCACTTGCAAACATATTGACCGCGCCAGTACGCCGTAATTGATGCCAGGTGAAGGGCCAAATATTGCCTACGACGAATTTTGAGCTATTTTTTAAATTTGGCGTGAGTTTTAAAGCTACTGTATGGTCTTCAGATGTGATAAGCATTTGACATTTGTCAAATAATTTACTGTATCGCCGAGTTAGCGCAGCGCCACATTGTAACCTTACACGAGAAGCAGATATTCCCGACTTCTTTGTAGACCACGGAATTTGGGTGGCGGTAAATAAATACGGATTCTTTCTGTCATGCTGGCTAGCAGTCGTGTTGCACAGCATGCGAAGCTTACAGATGGACTTCAAAGCTCTAACTGCTTTTTCAACGTTTGGGGTTGTGATCCACCGCGCGTCTGAGTCTTGGTCAGTCTTGGTCGTAGATCCAACTATTGTTAAGATGCGACCTAGGTAACCATCTTCTTCCCAGAGCAAGCATTCATAGCGAAGCGAACCAACCTCATCAATACGCTGCAGTGTAAAACTAGCGATATATCCTGCACACACTGTCTGAACCAGACCCATGTAAGAGGTTAGATGTAATATTGACATACCAGATTGCCGGATCTCTACCCATTTCTCTAATAAAGAATCTATTCTGAATTTTTCAGCGGTTTTGCCGAAATGTCCATGAAAATCGCTTCCATTTTCTAAGTTGGTGCCAGGTTTTTTTCTTCTGTTAAATGGCCCAGCACTTTGCTTTCGTCTATTTCCTGCAAGAGCATTTGTGTTTTTTTGGTATGATCGTAGGCAGTGTTCAAAGCAATTCTCTATATCGTCTAAGTTCGCTAAATAATCCTCAATGCAAGCGCTGAACCGAAGAACAATGTAGGTCCAAATCCGTGCTGGAATGTAGGCTGTCTGCTGATGATCTTCATATCTGTCTAGTTGAGATAATCTTTGGATTCCTTTGCTGTCGATCAGAATGAAGCCTAGATATTGTGAAGCGTCTAGCAGGCGATGAAGTTCAAGTATCAGTTTAGACCGACTGCTCGGAGTGATTTGTTGAGCGATTTTATCTATCAAGTTTGGGAAGTTTGATAGGTTGCTCGCAGTAATATTGTTAATGCTACATGTCGTGATTATTTGTTTTAAAATGAAGAAAATTGAACGAAACCCATTTGCACTGTTGCAAGATTTTATGCCCCAAATGCGCCAGGTGCAGATTAGCCTCAAAATATCTGCATTTGCCCTATCTATTAAAGTTTCATTTTTCTTAAGGTTATTAGGGTTGTCACTAAAACTAATGCTGAAAGTTTTTCCTGCCCAAGGTGAAAGATTCCAAACCGAATCTGCCCAATATGAAAAAACTTTCCCCTCTCTGTCTTCGCTCACCACCCAGTCTGATGGAGGCGGCCAGTGGGGAGGTCGGTAGGATTTTCTTGAATCGTCTAACCAATCATTATGATGACGTAGTCCGAAAATATTTAAAGATGAAATCATGGCTGACCCTCCATCGCATGGATGAGCATTCTCCAATCTGGATGATAATTCCCTTCTTCCACTCGAGCCAAAGCTTCACCTAACCACTGACTTCTTTCATTGCTCGACTCGCCAAACCATTTAAGCTTATCTGAAATCCTTACAATCACAATTTTCGCTGGGTGTGTTATTTCGTTATTGCTAGGCGGCACCCATTTTGATAGCTCAATTATTTTTAAGTGTCGGAAACTTGTGAGCGCCCAAAGATAATCCATTCGGTCTATATCACGGTGATGGGCGCACCAAAAGCAGCCTGACGGGCGTAGACAATCTGGCTTTAATGTTGCTACATCTGAGTCAACGCGTGCAGGTACGCCGTTGCAATGTCCTGGGGCTACCGCGACTTTTTTCAATATGGTTGGATCAAAGCTATTCCAGAAACTAACAATCTCAGTGATAGCTTGTTGTTGATTAGGTTTCTCATAAACGCGCAGTAATGTCTCCTTAGTATGTTGCCCCATCTCTGCAGTTACACTAGGGTTTCCTGTGCGCCGTAATAACCAATTCACTCGAGTGTGCCTTAAGGTCTGCGGGGGGATAAACTTAAGTCCAATTGATTTACAGACGGTGCGTATAGTGAATTGAGGCTTTGTTTGGAAGTTTCGACCGTGTTTGCGTACTAGAGGGAACAGCTCTTTGCGCTCAGGGAAAAGAGTTTTGCGCCACGCTAAATATCGCTCGAAATGAGGCTTGTATTCAGAGTAAATGTCGAATAAAACTTCACCTCCCCGGCGAGCTTTCCTGTCACGAATTTGGTAGCCGTCCAAATGGCTTGAGTAATAAAAGTTTTTAAGTTGTAACTTATGAGCTTGCGATAAATTCATTCCGGTTTGGCTAATGAAGATAAGAAGTTCAGCCTCTATCCTTCTGTTTAATAATGGGTGGCGGGTTTTCTGAGTCGATTCACTTTGCCAGGCTTGGAGATTACGGATTGATTTATTTCGTGCTTTTAACGCAATTTTATCCAGTTTGGCTGGGTCTAATGTTAAATAATAAGTTGCTTCTTTAGGGTGTGGGTAGCCAGACCATTCTAAGAGTTTTCCTCCACGTCGCAGCGGTATGCTGATAGGCAGATTGCCCTTCAGTACGATGTCTGCACTTAAAGCGTCGCAAATATCTTGAAGGAAGAAACCAAACTCGAATGTATTCTCTAAACTCTGTTTTTCTGACGCAGCACTGGTGGCTTTCGGCCTAAGGGATGGCATCCGTAATCGAGTTATAGAAATCAGTGGTGTGGTTCTTTCCAGGACGCTATCAAGTATATAGGCGGCGGCAGATACATTGCAGTATGCTGACCTTTGGCTAATGGATTTAGCAATTTGCCAACGGTATAGTACAAAGTCAGACCAAGCGAGAAACTCGCTTTGAAGATTCTCTAAGGATAGTATTCTTGCTTCTTCATCAGCCCATTGAAAAAGTTTCCTTATTTGAGTGATTGCCGACTCGGCCGTCCATTTACTTCCGCCACCCACCAGTCGATCGTTAATTGCTTGGTGTATTTTGGTAACGAGGCTAAGCCTTTGCTTCACTGGTTGTCCTAACTTGCCGCTTGAAATTAGCGTCTGAACTTCTCTAGCAGGTGCGCCAGCACCGCCGATGTACAAAAGGGCTGTGAGGTCCCAGGGAGTTTCTCTCTCACCAAATGCTACGGTCGGAAAGTTCAAGCTTGGGGTAACCGTATTACTAAGTGATGAACTCCTTCCATTTTCTTTCATGCAATCCGCTGAATGCTTCATGGAATGCTTTGGCAGCCTCTTGTTTACCTTTCGTAGACTCAATAAATTTTACATATCTAAAAGTAGTAGACTCGTGTTTGTGAAACATTGCGTTTCTTACGAATTCAATCGCGGCTCCTGTGGGCGCGACCTTGAGTGCAAGCTTCATTAACCATGTTCCGTAAGTTGCTCGGGTTTGATGAAACTTAAATTTTGACATAAATTTTAGCCCATGCTTTACTCCCTTTCGCCTCAGTGATGACATCAAAACTCCCATAGCTGTTTTGCTGTAGCCATTGCCCCGGCTAGTCAAGAAAATAAGCGACCGAACATTAGGCGAAGCTCTAGATTCGCGCTTCAGGCGTCTTATCGAATAAGCATATGCCTTCAAAGCCTCAAATAGCGCTTTCGGTATCAGTAGCTCTCCTGATACATTGAACTTTGTAGCTACTCCGGTTCCAGGGCCGATTCGTACTAAGTAGATGTTTTCGATATATGCATCCGGGCGTGCCTGTTCGAGACATTCAATTGTAAGGCTTGAAACTGTGCCAAGGCGTGCTCCGGTAAAGAATCCCAATGAGAGCATCAAATGCATTTCTTCGGTTTCTACCGCAAGTGTTAACTCCAGTAACTCGGTCATATTTGAATCACTGAGGGGTAGGAGACCATCTTCAAGCCGAACAACTGGTGCTACTCGATTAGGGATCGCTAAATCGGTAGACATTCTCTGCAAGGCTCTGGGAAATCCCGCAGTGTCGAAATATCGCACAGTAATGATGCGGTCGCGCCAAATGTTGCGAGACTCTACGAAGCGCTGATCTGATGCGTATTTGTAGAATTGGATAACAGCGCTGATTCGGGAGCGCGCTGTGCTAGGGGCCAGGTCGCCACCTTCTATTTTGCCTATCAGGTAACCTCGAAAACGAACTGTAGCACGCTCAGACAGCTTTATAGGAAAATGACGCCAATCTAGCAATTGATCTTCGAGGAAGTTTGCATACGCGTGTAGGTGTTTAACCAAGCTGAGAACAGTTGCAACGCTAGCATGATCGTTATAAATCTTTTCAAGAACCCACAGGTTAACTTCGCGCCAGCTTTCACCGGTGGTCCAAAAGATTTGAGGAAGGGATGGGATTGGGCTGCGTATGACATCAGGCACCCATGAGAGCTTGTCATGGGTAATACATGCATGAGTGGGGATAAAATTCACAGACTCGAGAAAAGCCATGCGCCCCCCAGCTAGGGAGTGGGCAGTAAGGCGGATGCACATCCATCACACCTTACTCCAGTTGATCAGTCACTATGTCCATAGCATGGCACAGGTGGGGTGACTGTCAATGACCGCAAACTATACGTTGAAGCGGAAGTGCATCACATCGCCGTCTTTGACGATGTAGTCCTTGCCTTCCAGGCGCCATTTACCGGCTTCCTTGGCACCGCCTTCACCCTTGAACTGGATGAAGTCGTCATAAGCCACCACTTCAGCGCGGATGAAACCTTTTTCGAAGTCGGTGTGGATCACGCCAGCGGCCTGCGGGGCGGTGGCGCCGACGCGCACGGTCCATGCACGGACTTCCTGCACGCCGGCAGTGAAGTAGGTCTGCAGGTTGAGCAGCTCGTAGCCGGCGCGGATAACGCGGTTCAGGCCAGGCTCTTCCAGGCCCAGGGCCTCGAGGAACATGTCTTTCTCTTCACCGTCGTCGAGTTCGGCGATTTCGGCTTCGATCTTGTTGCACACCGGTACCACAACCGCGCCTTCTTCTTCGGCGATGGCGCGGACCACGTCCAGGTGCGGGTTGTTGTCGAAACCGTCTTCAGCCACGTTGGCGATGTACATCACCGGCTTGCTGGTCAGCAGGTGGAAGCCACGGATGACGGCTTTTTCGTCGTCAGCCATGTTCTTCATCAGGCTGCGCGCAGGCTTGCCTTCGGTGAAGTGCGGAATCAGTTTTTCCAGGATGGCCTTTTGCGCCAGGGCTTCCTTGTCGCCGCCCTTGGCGTTGCGGGTGACCTTCTGCAGTTGCTTCTCGCAGCTGTCGAGGTCGGCGAAGATCAGTTCGAGGTCGATGATCTCGATGTCGCGCTTGGGGTCGACGCTGTTGGAAACGTGGATCACGTTCTCGTCTTCGAAGCAGCGCACGACGTGGGCGATGGCGTCGGTCTCGCGGATGTTGGCGAGGAACTTGTTGCCCAGGCCTTCACCTTTCGATGCACCGGCCACCAGGCCCGCGATGTCGACGAACTCCATGGTGGTCGGCAGGATGCGGTTAGGCTTGACGATCTCTGCCAGCGCAGCCAGGCGCGCGTCGGGCATCGGCACGATGCCGCTGTTCG
>Ga0213824_1002123_pt1 | contig 9933 bp, 5 predicted proteins | sample MC6MC0906MG_FD_179892 | JGI IMG/M metagenome (GOLD analysis project Ga0213824, IMG submission 179892) | Enriched soil aggregate microbial communities from Iowa State University, Ames, United States - MC6-MC0906-MG | ecosystem: Environmental > Terrestrial > Soil > Unclassified | place: USA: Iowa...
GACCGAACCACTCGATCTGGTCGGCATAGATGTTCGGCGTGGCGCACTCGACGGTGGCCGGCAGGTTGAGGATCATCTTGTGCTCAGGCGTCGGGTTCCAGACCTCGATCACCGCGTCACAGACTTCCTTGGCAAACTCCAGCTCGGTAGCGCTGAAGGTCTCCGGCGAGTACTCGAAGGTCCACTGGGTTTCCGGCTGCTGGGCGGCGTACTTGACGAACAGCTTGGCCGCGTTGACCGCGATGGCCTTGATGCCGTCCTTGTCCTGGTTGAACACGATGCGGCGGAACGACGGCGACGTGGCGTTGTACAGGTGCACGATGGCCTTTTTGGCGCCGCGCAGGGATTCGAAGGTGCGTGCGATCAAGTCTTCACGGCCCTGGGTCAGCACCTGGATGGTGGTGTCCTCGGGGATGTGGTTGTCTTCGATCAGGGTACGCACGAAGTCGAAGTCGGTTTGCGATGCGGCAGGGAACGAGGCCTCGATTTCCTTGACGCCGACCGCGACCAGGGTCTTCCAGAAGCGCAGCTTTTTCACCGCGTCCATGGGCTCGATCAGCGATTGGTTACCATCACGCAGGTCGGAGCTGCACCAGATCGGCGCGGTGGTGATGGTTTTGGAAGGCCAGGTGCGGTCCGGGATATCGATGGTCGGAAACGCGCGGTACTTCGAAGACGGGTCTTTGAGCATGCTCATCGGGAAATCCTTTGTTGTAGGGGCCGAGAAAAGGCGGCCTGCCGTAGAACTGTTTTTAGGGATAAAACGTAAAGACGAGGCAGATCGATTCAGCCTGGCAGTCGTGCGCTGACGAGGCACAGGCTGCGGTGCTGGCGAAGCTGGATGAGGGTGTGAGAGGTTTTCATGGATTTAACCCTAACCGCGGGGGATAGGAGATGGCAAGCGCTCAAGAAAAATTGATAGAAAATCTACGGTTTTGCATTTTTGTAGGTTTTTATTGTTTGTTTTTTGGTTTTTTGTAGTTTTTATTTTGCTCATCTTCGTGGGTGCGCAATGGGTGGTTGCCGTACGGCGACGTCAGCGCCGGTACGGCATCCTGGGTTGCCTGCTACGGTAGTCGTAGATCATCAACGTTTTGCTTGAATTCAATATCCGGTTGTAAATCGGCGAAACTTGGGGAGGTAGTGGCTTTCGCGCCTGGGGGGATCGCCAAGCTTTTTGCGCCCTGGGGAGCCTCGATAATCGAGATTCCGACCCCTTTGTTCAACTCGGCAACCCCTGGAACACCGGCGGCCGTATTCATGTGCACGTTGCCAACCAACGCCACCCATTTCTCCCCCGGTGGTGTCTTCCCAATGATTTTTGTCGCGTAGTAGTTGAAGTCTGACAAGCGCTCTTGGACGTAGCCTTGGTTACCAGCCCTGGCTGCGAAGTTATCGCTATGGGCTGTGAGGTAAGGATGTTCGAGCCCTATGACCTTAATGCCGTGTTTGTCGGCTTCCTGAATGAGGTCATACGGGGTCGGACTGTTTGGTGCATAGGTTGAGTAATCGTAAGGGCGGGGATAGGCATATCCCGCATCCTGAGGCTGATAGGCGCCGGCGCCGAACACTGGAGAGCCCTCGAAGTACGGGGCATTTTCGAGATAGATCGTTGTGACTCCGTTTGCTTTTAAGTTCGCCATGTTTTCAATGATGAACTTGTAGCCCCCTGGCTCGTGGTGAAGTTCGCCTATGACCAGGCCATTGACATCGGCGGGTGCCAAGGTCGATTTAATCAGCTGGGCCGACGTCGCATTCTCAGGGATGGCTGGAATGGCAGGTCGTGCCGGCAGTTGACCCGCACTCATGCGGGCAAAGAAGTCCTGCACGTCACGCCTGAACCAACGCCTCAGTTGCCCGGTGGTGGCCGCGTTCCCGTCGAAGTCTCTGGCCGCTTGGCCACTGAGCACGCGATCCATATATTCGTCGCCCGGTGGTGAAGTTCGTCCTCTGTGCCTCTTGGCGCCGGGCAACTCACTCAGGCGCCATTCCCCTGTCCCGGTTGATCCCATGAACGCCACATTCTTGTAGATGCTGGGGGCATCCGACGGCACTTTGGGGTCGATAATACTGACCCGCCCATGCCTGGCGTTGAACACAGAATAAATCTGGTAGGGACGGTTGATTCCGGTGCTGTCGGTATAGCGGATGTAACAGTTTTCTCCCACTTGATAAATGCCATTGGCGTCTGGTCTGACGCCTCTCAGTGTGTTTTCAGGGACGGAATAGGCGCTCAGGTCTCGCGGTGGCGTAACGGAATGTACGACGGGGCTGGGGACCGCCTGGGACGCCCTGATGCCCGCGCTGGTGGAAGGGACGGCAGGCGGGACAGTCGGACCGGGCGGGGGCGTTCCCTGGGTGAGCAGCGACCTTGCGACGGGAGCGGCGGGGACGGGCGTTCCCGCTGCACGAAATACCGGACGCAAAGGCGTGCTTGGCACATTGGGCAGGCCTGATGCAAGCGCGGTGAAGTCGGCGAAAAGGTTGACCCGGCCGCCGCGTGTGAGCAGCCCACCGGGCAAGTGCCGGGCATTGCTCTGGATGGCTTTCAGTGCCGCTCGACCGAGCCGGCTGCCCACCTTCACCCCGGTAGAAATGCCCCGGCCGATGACCGGTATGAGGTCCAGAAACAGACTGCCCACCTCCACGCCGAACATGATCTTGTTACGCGTCGATTCGGTGTTCACTTCTGCGCTGCTGGTTGACTGGAAATCGGCTTTATCGATTAGCAGGCGCGTCTGTTGAGTGAACAATTCATCGTGGATGTCTGTTTCTATCGGCTTTAGGGCTATGGAGCCGGCGAGGCGTTTTCTTGCGTTGTCAAGAAGCTCGACGGCTGCAAGAAGGTCGGTGCCTCCACTGGTGGCGACTCGGCGCGCAGCGTCCATGGATTGCTGAAAATCGTTCTTTTCCGTTGGCGATTTTCTGCTCTGGGTATAGGCCTGCCATTCTTTCTTCTCCAACAACGTCGTCAATGCGTCCAGGTTGGGCAGTTCCCTGAACGCCAGCCCGTCGGGGGCTCCGGGGCTATAGAGCACTACAGAAGCGTCCGTTTGATTGCCGATGACCATCACGCCGCGAACCGGTTGGCCCAACTGGAGCAGGGTGTTGGCAACAATCGGTTGTCCATCCACCTCCGCACGCTGGGCCGGATCCGGATGATCCAGGACCGCGTTGATCCACTGTACGCCCCGCTTCAAGGTCTTGTCGGTGCTGGCATCTGCTTGGAACCCACCGGGGTTGAGTTGTGCCAGGAACGCTTCTTTCTCCATCAAGTCGGCATTGCTGGCCTTCCACGTCTTGTGTAAATCAGCCGCCGGCCCCGATTCGGCATCCGGTGCCATGCGCGTCTCCAGCAGCTTGGTGTATTCGCCACCCACATCCGCAGTGTTGACCAGGCGCTTGAGTTGTTGTGTATCGAGGGTGATCGGCCGCCTCTGATCATCTAGAACCGGTGAGCCCTTGGTGTCTTGCAGCGCCAGGGTCATGGTGGTTTCGGTGTGCTTGTGGCTTTCGCCCATTTCCCAGTGGCTTGGGTTTTTCAGGGCCAGGTCGGACAGTGGCAGGTAGGTGGTGGTCGTGGAGGGGGGGTGTGGAATGCCGGAGCGACCGAGGTGGAAACGCGTCTTGGTGACTACTTTAACCATCAGTTGATCGGCGTCCACATTGGCCTGGGGGTAAGCCTTTTTCAGCGCCTCATTCATTTGCGACGTGGCAAAGCTGGATAAGGAAGGAATGTTTTCCAGTAGGAGCGCGAGTTGTTCAGCGCTCTTTGTCGCTTTCCCTTCCAAGTGGCTGTAGAGCAATTCTTGAGCGGGGCTGAGGTTTTTCAACCAGCCCGGCTGGCCTTTCTCGGCCAATTTCTCGTTACGCGCAAGCATGGCGTTGTTGCCGTCGACTTGTGCCGACCAGTCAGCGGCATCATCCAGGGCCGTCATGAGCGTGGGCCCCAGCGTTGGTGCGGGGCTTGATGGCCTCTGCGGGGTGAATGTCCTGGCCATCAGCGCATCGACTTCCGCACCCTGGCGCTGGAGCAGCAAATGTATCCCCTCTGCCTGCACATCCCCGGCCAGGGGCGCCACGCCTAGCATCAAGTCATCCCCCGTAGGCGGCGACGCACGGTTTTGCAGCGAAAGCGGCAGGCTTTGCCTCAGCAGCTCGGCGGCCGGCCCGCCGCTGTCGAGCCGTTGCGCCAGTGCTTCGCGTAACAGTGCCGGGGTTGCGAACTCCTCGAAACCTTCGCTGGGGGTATAGAGCACCACGGGGCCATTCTGGTCGTTGAGCTTAATCTCCCGACCGGTGGCAGGCCAGGTCGGGGGGGAAGCTGAAGAGCCATCCTTGCTGGTGATCATGAACGCACCGGCGAAGGTTGCACCCTGTACTGTGCCGTCATCAATGGTGATGGGGTACACACCGGGTCTTGATCCGTCAGGCAGTTTACTTTCCCGTTCCTCTAGAGACGGGTAGCGCAGCGCGTTGTCGATCAACTCTTTACTGGCCGGGCTCAGCGTGCCGTCCATCTTGCGGATGGCTGCCAGGGTCGACAGTTGATGTTTGTGGACCCATAGCAGCTGGTCCTGTGGCGAGGGTGAGTTCGCTGAAGGCTGGGGCGTAGTCCAGTATTCCCGAAGCGTCTGAGCGTACTCGGTGGCAATGCTCCTGGCGATGGTGTGCAGCGAGGCGGTGGGCTGGAGGACATTGGCTGCCTGATCGGGCGCTGGCCGGGTCACAAATTCGGTCCTGACCCCCGGTGTCTCGAATAGCTGTTTGCTCGGGTTGGCATAAATTTCCCGAATCGCGCGGCTCAAGGCAGTCATTATCGGCTCGGAGGATTTCAACTGTTCTACGCCGTTGTTTGGCGTATAGCTATTGAACGAAACCTTGTCCGGGTCGAGGGGATTCAGTTGAGGAAACGCCTGTGCCAGCCGTGTCTGCAAAAAGTTTTTGAAATCAGGACGCTGGCGTTGCTGTGAGGCCATCTCGTCCATGAGGCTGGAGTACTGTTCATTCAGTAACTGCAGATCGCCGATCTTGAAGTGATTCGAGAGAGGGCTGCGGATGGCAGTGGCGGGATTTATGCCCGACGAGTAAGGGGCGGAGAGGCTGGCGAGTCCCCGTACGGACGAACGAGACCTGGCGGGGGCGGGTTGTGGGCCTGGGCTGTCGTTCTGGGCTGCTGGTGTAGATGATGCGGGACGAGCAGGTGGAACACCGGTTTGGGGGGGCGCGGGCCTGAAGTCAGAGATATGCATTAAGGAAACTCCACAAGACTTACTTTATGTGTCCTTGTGAGCGGATTGTCCTCCCTGGGATTCGGTGTGTGGGTGGCAAGTCAAGCGATGACGGTTCCTTCGAAAATAGGCAGAAATGGCGACGCACTGTGTCGAATTCGGCGCAGTGGTCGTTGAAAGAGGGCGGCCGTCAGTGACCGGTCTACCCGTTGGTTTTGAACGTCCAGACCGGGCTGAATGCGCTGCCGCGTATCAGGGCTGGAAGGCGCCGATAAATATCGCAGGATCGACCCGTGCGTCATTGAGGCTGATATTCCAATGCATATGCGGCCCGGTCGCACGGCCCGTCGAGCCGACCTTGCCCACCACCGTACCGCGCACCAATTGATCGCCGACTTTTACATCGATCTTCGACATATGGCAGAACATGCTGATAAAGCCCTGGCCGTGGTCGACAAACACGGTATTGCCATTGAAGAAGTAGTTGCCGGTCAGAATCACCTTACCGTTCGCCGGCGTCTTGATCGGTGTACCGGCCGGCACGGCAAAGTCCAGGCCCGAATGGGGGTTGCGTTCTTCACCGTTGAAGAAACGGCGCACGCCAAACTTGCTCGACAGCGGCCCGTTCACCGGTTTGTCCAGCACCAGGTTGCTCGGCAGGTTCGGGCTGAAACTGCGGTAGGCCTTGAGCTGCACGGCCAGCTCGCCCTCGATGCGCTTGAGCTGCGCCGGGTCGGGGTTGACCTGGCTTTTGTTCTTCAAGGTGATGCGCTGTTCCGGGTATTTCTTGTAGCCGACGATAAACGGCAGGCTGCGCCCGCCGCTGCTGATGCGCTCGTTGCCCGGCTTGACCGTCAGCGGGATGCCGACAATCGCCAGCCAGTTGTCCTGCTCCTTCACCACCAGTACCGGTTTGCCCTGGTACGTGGCTTTCGGCGCGGCAGCCGAAGGGCCCAGTTCAACCACCGCAACGCCGCCGGGCACCGGCTTGTTCAAGGTACGGCTGATATAGCTGTCGGCATGAGCGTTAACGGCGAGGCATAGCAGCAACAACACACTAAAGAAACGTGGCATCAATCAATCCAATAACGAAAGGGTGACGGGGGTGAGGTGGTTATCTTCCACTCGCACCTGCAATTGACCTTCACCGAGGCGCGCGGTGAGGCGCTGGCCGGTGTGGGTCTGTGCGGCGTTGCGGATGGCCTGGCCACGCTCGTCCAGCAGGATGCTGTAGCCACGGCCCAAGGTTGCCAGCGGGCTGACCACCTGCAACGTCTGCACCTGGCTCTGCAATTGCAGGCGACGCGCCTTGAGGCCTTCGCGCATGGCGCGGGGCAGGCGTTCGGCAAGGCTGTCGAGGCGCTGGCGCAGCAGGGCCAACTGGCGCCCCGGGTGCTGGCCGGCGAGGCGGGTTTCCAGGCGGATCAGGCGTTCGCGGCGGGTATTGAGGCTGCGCTCGAAGGCGCGGCGCAGGCGCATATCCAGGTCATCCAGGCGCTGGGCCTGCTGGCGCAGACGTTCGCCGGGGTGCCGCAGGCGTCGGGCCATGCCTTCCAGGCGCAGGCGGTCGTGGGTCAGGCGATTGCGCATCAGCATCACCAGGCGGCGGTGCAGGTTCTCCACCTGGCGCACCAGGTGGCTGGCGTCCGGCGCCAGCAGTTCAGCGGCGGCGGAGGGGGTGGGGGCGCGCACGTCCGCTACGAAGTCGCTGATCGACACATCGGTTTCATGGCCGACGGCACTGACGATTGGCGTCACGCAAGCATCCACCGCCCGCGCCACGGCTTCTTCGTTGAAGCACCAGAGGTCTTCCAGCGAACCGCCGCCACGGGCCAGGATCAGCGCGTCAAAGCCTCGGGCGTCCGCCAGCTTCAACGCCCGCACAATCTGCGGGATCGCTTCGCGGCCTTGCACGGCGGTAGGGATCAATGTCAGCTCGACGTTCGGCGCGCGACGACGGAACACGCTGATGATGTCGCGGATCACCGCACCCGTGGGCGAACTGATAATGCCGATGCGGCGCGGGTGAGCCGGCAGCGGCACCTTGCGCTCGGCGCTGAACAGGCCTTCGGCGCTGAGCTTTTCCTTGAGCGCATCGAAGGCCAGGCGCAACGCGCCATCACCGGCCGGCTCCACGGTATCGAGGATCAACTGGTAGTCGCCACGGCCCTCGAACAGCGAGACCTTGCCGCGCACCTTCACCGCGAGGCCATCCTTCAACGCCTGGCGAACCCGCGCGGCGTTATTGCGGAACAGCGCGCAACGCACCTGGGCGCCGCTGTCCTTGAGGGTGAAGTACACATGGCCTGAGGCCGGGCGGGCGAGGTTGGAGATCTCGCCTTCGACCCAGATATTGGTGAACACGTCTTCCAGCAACACCCGCGCGCGGCCGTTGAGCTGGCTGACAGTCAGGACTTCGCGGTCCAGGCCCAAGCGGGCAAAGGGATCTTTAATCATGGGCGGCAGTTTATAGGCATTCGCGCAGGGTTTGACAGAACTGCTCCACCAACGCGCTCGGTGACTGCTGGCAGGCCAGGGCGACGGTGCTCAGGCAGTCCGGGTCGGCCAGGGGCAAAAAGTACACGTTGGCGGGAGCGATGTCCTGCATGGACTTTGGCAGCAAGGCTATACCGAAACCGGCCTGGATCAACTGCAACTGGGTGGTCTTGCGTGACATTACTCGCGCGGCCTTGGGGAAAAATCCCGCACGCATGCACAGTTCGGCCGACAGATAACTCAGGCCGCCACGCTGGGGATGGGGGATCGAGATAAACGCCTGGTCTTTCAGTTGCTCCAGTTCGATGGGCGCCTGGCTGCGTGCCAGCGCATGACTCACAGGCACGGCCAGCAGCAGGGGTTCGCTGTATAACGGCATGACCCGTACACCTTCGCGCTGGCGCAGCACGGGTAAACGCAGCACCCCGACTTCCAGGCGACCGTCGGCGATTTCTTCCAACTGCGCTTCGGAGGACAGTTTGCCGATATCCATCGACACCCCAGGGCAGCGCTCCAGCCAGGTGCCGATACCTTGCAGTAAAGGCCCGCTCATCGGCACGGTGCTCGAATGGCTGAGGCGCAGCGTGCCCAATTCGCCGTTGCCCACTTGGGTCGCCATCTGGCTGGCCTTGAGCAATTCGCTCAGCAGGTTGCGCGCCCGTGGATAGAAGGCTTCACCGGCGGCGGTCAGCCGCGGCTGGCGCGCGGTGCGTTCGAACAGCGGGGTTTGCAGTTGGTTTTCCAGCTCCTTGATCTGCCGGCTCAGGGCCGATTGCGCCACGAACAAACGTTCGGCGGCGGCACTGAAGCTGCCGCTGTCGGCGATTTCGACGAAGTAACGCAGTTGTCGGGTGGAGATCACACGTCATGCCTTTTCGAGATGGGTGGAGGGCTTTGAAGATATTAGTCGCATCCCTCACCGATGGCTAAAGTGATGGTCATCTTCAACAAGGAATTCCCCATGAGCCCGGTTGAGCTGATGAGTCAGTGGTCGTTTGGTGGTATGGATTGGCTGGTGATCGGTCTGGGCATCGTCGTGGCCTATATCGTATTTGGCATCGCCGGCTTTGGCACGGCGCTGGTGGCGGGGCCGATCCTGCTTGTGTTTATGCCACTGTCGAAGATCATCCCGCTGTTGGTGCTGCTGGATTTCGTCGCTGCCTTCGGCGGCCTGCTGCAAACGCGGCGTGACGTGAACAAGGCTGAGTTGCTGCGCCTGCTGCCGTGCATGGCCATCGGCTGCACCCTGGGCGTGGTGTTTCTGCTCAACCTGCATTCGGACCTGTTGCTGCTGCTGATGGGGCTGTTTATCAGCGCCTATGCGATCTACAGCCTGGCGGTGAAAACCCGGCCAACGCAGCTGGCCGCTGGCTGGTCGATCCCCATGGGCACCGTAGGCGGGTTGTTCGGTGCGTTGTTCGGCAGTGGTGGCTTTTTATATGCAATCTACCTCAACAGCCGCTTGCCCAAGGACGCGGCGCGTGCCACCCAAAGCGCGCTGATCAGCTGCAGCACGGTGGTGCGCCTGAGCCTGTTCCTGATCGCCGGGGTGTATGCTGACTGGCCGCTACTGATGTTGGCGCTGTGCCTGCTGCCGGCGATGGCCCTGGGGCTGTGGTGTGGGCGCAGGCTGACCATGCGCATGTCCCGTGAGGCCTTCGTCCGGCTGGTGACGTGGTTGGTGCTGGCCAGTGGCATTGCGTTGATTGGACGGTACTTGAGCACTTGACCTGATTTCTTCAGGGATTAAGCTGCCGTCCTCCCGAGCCTCATCGCGGGCTTGTCCGCGATGAGGCCAGAAGCCACGCCGCAGGTCTCCCATGAATTCCCAAAGCATCCTTGTCCCGAAAATCTCCACCTTGCCCGTCCACGAACCCCGCGCCCGGGCGATCGTGCGGTGGCTGGTGCGCAAGAACATCGTCAAGGAAGAACTGACCACCTGTGGTCGCACCGGCAACCGCATGGCCTATGCCCTGGCCGACGGCGCCCGCGCCGTGGTGCTGCACCCCGAGGCGCTGCCGTTCAACGAGCCGGTCAATGGCCTGGAGATCATCTACAAGCGCTGCATCTATACGCCGGCCAAGGGCTTTCTCGAAGAAGCCGGCTGCCCGGAATGCCTCAAGGAAGTCGGCGAGGCGCTGTTCGAAAGCCTGGAAGACTGGATGCCCGGCCACACCGACAACTTCACCTGCCCGCTGTGTGGGCA
>Ga0213824_1002126_pt1 | contig 9927 bp, 8 predicted proteins | sample MC6MC0906MG_FD_179892 | JGI IMG/M metagenome (GOLD analysis project Ga0213824, IMG submission 179892) | Enriched soil aggregate microbial communities from Iowa State University, Ames, United States - MC6-MC0906-MG | ecosystem: Environmental > Terrestrial > Soil > Unclassified | place: USA: Iowa...
AGAATTAAGTCTATAAAAATTTTAAACGTTGATATATAAACGTTTTAGATATAGAATAAGAGTATAATATTGATAAAAAGGTGAGGTTATGAATAAAAGAAAAAGACAAATCATTTCTGCTGCAAGGGACTTATTTATTGAAAAAGGATTCGTTGATACATCCATTAATGACATCATCGGTGCAGCTAAAATTTCAAAGGGCACATTTTATAATCATTTTTCTTCTAAAAATGAATGCTTAATCGCCATATTGGATGAGGGGCGTGAGGAAGCAAGTAATCGTCGTCACGAACTTCTATACGGGAAAGATCCTACCGATCTGGAAGTCTTAACACAGCAAGTGGCAGTACTTATGTATGTCAATCGTGAGCATAACTTAATTCAAATTTTTGAGTCTATATTCCATTCTCGGGATAATGAACTTAAAAAAATCATTATAAACTATCACTTACAAGAACTAGAATGGCTTGCAAATCGGCTTGTTCAAGTATTTGGAGAAGAAATTAGTCCAATAAGCTATGAATGTGCCGTACAGACACTTGGTATGATTAATCTGACATTGCGAGCTGTTTTAATTGCCGATTATAAATATATAAATCGCGAAGCAATTGTACGTGTAGCATTACGCAATATTAGCGTAATTATACCTGCTATGCTTGAATCAAAAGAAATCATTGTCAGTGTTGAAATGATTAACACCATCCAAAATGTTGTGAATTATAAAACAGTTAATAAAGACACAGTTATTGAGCAATTAAGAGGCTTTAAAAAGGGTTTATCTAACAATGAAACAGCGGAAGGCTTAGAGTACGTGGAATTTTTATTAGAGGAACTACAGCGTGAAAAGCCAAAGCTTTTTATCATTGAATCACTTCTTACACCTTTCCGTAAAGCTTTCGTTGGAACGGGGCACGTAGCAGAAGCACGTGATATTGCCAATAGCCTTTGGCGATATGTAAAAATTGAGCAACCCTCTGAGAGATGCAAAAAATAAAATCAAGAAAGGGCTATATAGGAAGCTTGAATATGTAGCTTCCCATATAGCCCTGCCTTGTTTTTTTGTCCTAGCATTTAGAAGTCCATTACATTAACAGTGCTTATCTTTATTTAACACAGGCATCCTTTCATAATAAATCAATCCAAATCTTAATGGCTGTCGCTAATATTAGTACAGCTAAAATACCTTGTAGTATTTTTGTATTTATATTTTTGCCTACTTTTGCCCCTAATGGAGCTGCTATTATACTAGAAATAATCATGATGATTGCTGAATAGTACTCTATCTGTCCAGTCATGATTTTACCAATTGTACCCCCAATTGATGAAATAAATGTAATAGCAAGACTTGTGGCAATGGTCATTCGCGTTGGTATATCAAGAACGACAAGCATAATTGGAACAAGTAAAAAACCTCCTGCAGCCCCTACAATCCCTGAGCCTGCTCCAACAATAAAGGCTAGAGTGACTGCTAATGGCTTGTTAAAAGTTATTTCATTCATCGGCTTATCATCGTTTTTTTTCTTTGGCATAAACATCATGATCGCTGCAATCAAGGCTAGAATACCATATACAATATTAACGCCGTCTTCGGATAAAAATTTCGATCCATAGCTCCCTATGAAACTACCCGCTAATATTGCTCCACCCATATAAAGAATGAGAGCTTTATTTAGATAGCCATCTTTACGATATGCCCAAACTCCTGCAATGGCTGCAAAAAATACCTGAACAGCACTAATTCCTGAAACTTCATGTGCTGAAAATGCAGCTATACCAAAAAGCGGTGGAATATATAAAAGCATTGGATACTTAATAATTGAACCGCCAATTCCTAGCATTCCAGACACAAAAGAGCCAATGAAACCAATGAGGAAAATAACGATTATAAATTCTATATCCATTGTTTTTACATCTCCTTCACGCTTTATATGTGCTTACAGTATAATCCCTCCGTTTTTTTAGACATATAGGGGTTTTCCACTAATCGCCTTTATCATTGTGACAAAAAGAATTTATAACTAAATACCATAGTGTCGATAAACTATTATGTCAATGAATATCAATGTATAGTTTTCTGCAAAACGAGGGGTTGATTTCCGTTCCGACTGAATGCTTTCCTGGGGGCGTCCGATGAGCCGCTTGGGGCAACAGGAGGTTGGTCACGAAGGCGTTATCACAGGACGTGATGCTTTTAGCCTTCGTTCCCCTAATATGCTCGCTCCAGGGTCTCATCTGTGACGCTAATCCCCAAGGAGTCATTCAGTCTACACTCCAATCAACCACTGCTCATAGTATTTTCTTTTGATATTTCACACAAATTTATAGTGATAAAGTGAAGGTTTAGCCATCACTATATTGCGCAAAAATGGTGCTTTGGCAACATTTGAAACGTCAGTAATAAGTGGCTTTATGTAAAGTGACAAAGTGGTTTTATCCATAAAATGCAGGACAACAACTATAGAATTGTGCCACTATTCTATCCATTTAATGTTGGTGAGTAATATACTTTTACTTTACTTTCGAAGGAAGAAAATATTTAAAGTTCTACACTATTGTTGATAGGAGTGCAAGGCTACTCGACTCCTGTGGGATAGCGAGACAGACGAGAAACTGAGGCCAACACGATGTTGGTCACGAAGACGTTGTTGCTGCCGCTACGCTTTCGCACAGATAAATTGTCACAGGACGTGACGCACTTAGTCTTCGTTCCTCCAGCGCAGGAAGCGACTCGTCGCTCGCCCACTGGAAGCTTTGCTCTGCGCGAAAGCAAAGCGTCAGCGACAAAGCGAGTAGCCTGGAACGGAAATCACCTTCATTTTGACTAAATATTCACAAAGGATTCATTGATCATTTTGATTTCAACACTATGAAATTTATAACGAAATTCGGTTCCCTATTCTTATAAATAACTATTCGCCAATCCATACTGAATAAGCTCTGCCTTGCTTTTCAAATGCAGTTTTTGCATAATATTTGACTTATGATTTTCGACCGTTTTACTACTTATAAAAAGTTGCTCAGCAATTTGAACATTGGTATAACCAAGCACTGTTAGTCTAACTATTTCCTTCTCCCGAACAGTTAAAATACATTTTCCCTTTTGTCCCTTATACTTAAATAATTTAGTGATTAGCTCCTGTGGAATACCTACATGATAAAAAATACGCCCATTATAAACGGCATGAATCGCCTCATAGAGTACTCCACCCTGACTATTTTTCAAAATATAGCCATGTGCATCCAAAGAAATTGCCTTTTGAATATAAGCGACTTCATTATGCATTGTCAGTATAATAATTTTGACATTAGCCACTTGCTTTAAAATTTCCTCTGTAGCAGTAAATCCATCTAGCCCATTTGGTATGGAAACATCCATTAACATGACATCAGGCTCTAAAGCGATTGCTTGAGTAATAGCTTCTGCCCCATCACCCGCCTCACCAACTACCTCAACATCTTTATAATTTTCCAATAAAAGAACAATACCCTTACGGATTAAAACATGATCATCTACCACTATTACACGAATCATTGATAGTCATCCTTCCAGTTAGGCACTGATATCTTAATTTTTGTCCCTTGGCTGTGGGCAGAAATTATATTAAAGTTTCCACCTAACAATGTTATTCGTTCCTCCATATGCTTTAAACCAAGTCCTTCTTTTTTTACCTCTTGCAGATTAAAGCCTATACCATTATCTTCTATATATAGTGTTAAATATTCTGCTTTCTTTTCTAGTCGAATAATCACCTTTGAAGCCTTGGCGTATTTCACAATATTATGCAGGGCCTCTTGTACTACACGATAAATATTGATTTCTACAGATGGATGACAACGCTCTCGAAAATCTGCATCTAACGAGATAGAAATTTCTGAATGAACCTTTTGCACAGAATCTACAAGTGTACTTAGTGTAGGTGTAATCCCTAATTGATCGAGACTATGTGGACGGAGTTGATAGGAGTATGATTTAATATCATTCATCACTTTCTCAAGTTCATTCCGAACCTCTTCAATATAGATATGTAGTTTTTCATGTTCTTTTACATAGGCTTCAACCGCTTGCAGGGCAACTGAAATCGTAAATAATGATTGCCCGACCCCATCATGTAATTCCTGTGCTAGTCTTTTATGTTCCTCTTCCTTTGCTTCAATTAATTTTTTAATAATAAACTTAGAAACTCGTGCCTCTTCTTCCCTTAATTGAAGTGTTTGATCTCGTAGAACTAGAAGAAATTCCTGCTCCTTTGTTTTACTATCTGTATAGATTAATGCCGTACTCATCTCAACGTCTATCTTACTGCCATGATATGTTGGCATCTTTGACAAAAAATAGGGAACTTCATTGCGTTCTATTAAATAACATGTCTGTTCTCCTGGAGATTTTTTTCGATTTTCACAAAATGAACAATAGGGTACTCGATCCCCTATTTTCCAACCAGTTAATCGCTTAGCTGAAGGATTCATCATTAAAATTTCTCTATCGTGATTCATAATAATGATTCCATCTTGAATATATTGAAAAATTTGCTTTAAATATTTATTTTTAAGCTGTTCTTCCTCCAAGACAAGCATTCCTCCTAAACCCTTTTTCATGTCGGACTTCCTTACTTACCTAAAAATCTCAAAAGGGCATGATAACCATATTTTACTTACTTGTTTAGAAAAAAACCGCTATAAAGCATTTGCTTCTAGCGGCTTATAAAAATCTATTTATTCATAACTTCTTGTACCCAGGCTGTGTAACCGCCTGTTAAATTAGTAATATCATGAATTCCATTGGCTTTTAGTACACTACAAGCAATAGCAGAACGAGCACCTGCTTGGCACTGTACTATAATTTTTTTATCTGTTTGTACCTCATTTAAACGATTTTTTAGTGTGCCCACCATAATATGTTGGGCATTTTCAATATGTCCAGCCATATATTCTGTTTGATTACGAACATCTAGTATATGGACGCTTCCATCTTCTATTAGTGGCTTCGCTTCCAATGGCGTTATATTCTCATAGGTATCCTTGGATGTTGCCTCTTGTATAATTTTATCTACATCCGCATAGCCTTCAACATTGTCAATACCAATTGAGCGTAATGCTATTAATATATCATCTAGTTGGTCAGGTGCTATAAGCATATATAGTGGCTTTGAATAATCAACCAGCCAACCAGCCCAATTCGTAAAAGAATTATTATAAGGAATATTCAATGTACCTGCGATATGCCCTTTTGAAAAATCAGCTGCTGATCGCGTATCAATGACTTGCTTTCCTTCAGTTATAAGTTGAGAAAGCTCTGTATAACTAGATACCACTTGTACAATAGGTAAATTTTTTACAAGCTCTATCCCCACTTTATTGACCTTCTTCATTATAGCGAAATAGTACGGGGGCTCTGGTTGTCCATCTAGCAATGCATTGATAAATTTCTGTTCATCGTCAAACTGCAAAGCCCAATTAAATTGCTTTTCGTATCCAACTGTCGATGATGGAACAGCACCTAATGCTTTACCACATGCACTACCTGCACCATGCGCTGGCCAAATCTGCATATAATCAGGTAAATCCTTAAAGCGTTCTAAAGATTTAAACATTGCCTTTGCTCCTACTAATGAGGTTCCTTTCATACCAGCAGCCTTCTCTAATAAATCAGGACGTCCAATATCTCCAACGAAGACAAAATCACCTGTAAAAATACCCATTGGTTTATCAGCTACACCACCTCGATCAGTAAGTAAAAAGGAGATACTTTCAGGCGTATGTCCTGGTGTATGCATAACTTTAAAAATCAGATTACCAATAACAAACTCGTCTCCATCTTTTAATAGCTGATGTGGAATTCCTTCAAGATTCTTATATTTCCAATCATCAACACCTTCATCAGAAATATACATTATCGCTCCTGTACGATCTGCCAGCTCACGAGAACCTGCAACAAAATCAGCATGTATATGTGTTTCTAAAGAACCTACAATTTTCATTTTCTCTTTTTCTGCTAGCGCAAGATAAGGCTCAATATTACGCATTGGGTCGATAATGACCATTTCCCCTTTTGCCTGACAACCTACTACATATGAAGCGTGAGCTAATTTTTCATCATAAAAATAGCGTAATAACATTTGTCCCACTCCCCTTTACGTTCTATTTTTTTCTTTTAAAATGTCTAATGTAGCCTGCACATAATTTAGAAGCCTTTGAACAGAAGGATCCTTCATCCATTTAATAATTGAAAAAACAGTAAGGTTTTGAGGTTTTTCCTCTGCCCTTTGTTGCACTATCTTTATAAAACTCATACCTTTTTTCCCATTATCAATTAATGGATCTATATATTCCTTAGCATTATTAATGACATATGTTGTTGTCTGCTTATCCTGAAGAACCGCTGTAATAAAATCCATTACATCCTCTAACTGCTGTAAAATATGGACTAGCTTTGGCATTTTCTCTATGATTTGTACAACAGCAGAAAGTGTATCAAGGCTTATATTATAGGTAGAAACTAAATCCTCATATCGACTTATCGTTTTTTCATCTTTTAATACGGATTCTCCAAATTCTATTACTTCGCCAACGGATTCTATCGTTTGTTGTATTTCTGGTAATTTCTCTAATAATTGTTGTAAAGAGTGTCGAATTTCTGGTTTCTCAAGCACTTCCATTAATTGATGTATTTCCTCGTTCATGCTTGTCGTTGCATTAGCCATTCATATCGCCTCCCTTCATTCGTACTTACATAGTGCCTTTTAGCATGCCATCCCAATACAAAACAGGGAGTAACTCTTTTTTCATAAAATACATACTTGCTCTTTCCACTGCTTGATTAAAAGGCATGGATTCAACAGGTTCCTTACTATAATCAAATTCTGCTAAAATCAACTTGTTATAGCCTGTTACGATTGGACAGGATGAATAGCCACTATACTTTTGTGTCATCGGCTGCTGTCGCATTAAAGCCATTAAATTATCTGTTAAAACTGGTGCTTGCTTACGGATAGCTGCTCCAGTTTTAGATGTTGGTAGATTTGCGTTATCCCCCAAACCAAACACATTTTGGAATCTTGTATGTTGTAATGTATATGGATTAACATCTACCCAGCCATTTTCATCTGCTAAAGGGCTTGTGCTGATAAATTCAGGGGAACACATATATGGCGTGACATGGATCATATCGTATTTAATTTCCTCTAATACACCTGTATCTAAATTTTCAAAAACAGCAACCTTTGCATCAGCCTGTAATTCAATTAAATTTAGTCGGAATCGTGCATCTATTTTTTTCCGCTCGATAACTTTTTCAAGTGCCTCACGATATTTCAGTACGTCAAAAATTGCAGGATTTGCTGAACCAAAAATAATGCTAATATTGTCTCGAACATCTACCCTATTAAAATAATCCTCTGCGATATGCATAATTTTTTGAGGTGCACCACCACATTTAACTGGAGAGTTAGGATGTGAAAAGACTGCAGTACCAGATTTAAAATTACGAATCGTTTCCCATGTATAATCCACATGTTCAAATGAATAATTACTACATACACTATTGCTGCCAAGCGACTCCTTCAGTCCTTTGATAGCATTCCAGTTAATTTCAATACCTCCTGCAACCACCAAAAAATCGTATGTATAAGTTGTACCACTATGCGTAAACACCCGATTTTCTGCTGGTTTAAAGCCACTAACAGCCTCCTTTAACCAAATCGCTCCTTGAGGAATAACCGAAGCCATTTTACGTTCAGAGTCACTTTTGTCCGCTGCACCACCACCGACCAAGGTCCAGAGCGGTTGATAATAGTGATTTTCGGCAGGGTCAATAATAGCAATCTCCCCTTGAAGAGCATGAGATTTCCGGAGTAAACGCGCTGCCACAGAAATACCCGCCGCTCCTCCTCCAACAATGACTATTTTGAAAGAAGTTTTCATATGGATCCCCCCTGATAATTGCCATTTTTTCGAATATGCCTTTTGTATCTTTATACTAATTGTTAGAAAATAGACTTCATATAGGGGAAATCCCCTAAAAAATTACACTTTTCATTTTAAAATTTCAGCTAGAATGACAAAAAAGGGTAGTACATAGTGAATCATCACCTGTACTACCCCTATTTTTTATTGCGATTGACATTGAAATGTTAAAACAAAAACTGTGCCATTTGAGTCTGAACGAACGTTGATTGATCCGTTATGCAGATCAATTAATTGTTTTGTAATAGCTAATCCCAATCCTGTACCAGTAATATCATCTGTTGTATTAGTACCTCGATAATAACGTTCAAATAAATTATCTAACTCTTCCTGCGGTATGCCAGGTCCTTGATCAGTGATTGTCATTACTATCGATTTATTAATTTGCTGTGCCTCCACCATTACTTTGGTGCCTTTAGGTGTATATTTTTTAGCATTGGTAATCAAATTATCTAAAATACGTTTTAATAAAAGTTCATCAGCTTCTAGCATAACATCTCCATAGACATTTACAGATACTTGCTCATCTACGAACTTCGGCAGCCACGAGGCAAGTGGTAACAATACTTTTTCAAGTTGAATGGCTTTATTTTTCAATTGATACGTATAGGTTAAATCCTGAATAAGTGCGTCCATATACGTTGCCTTTTCCTGCATTGTACTTGCAAAAATACGCATTTCCTCCATTGACCAATGATAGTCTTCTGAAGCAAGCATAGTGGAGTAACCATAAATTGAGCTGAGAGGTGTTTTTAAATCATGTGATAGTCCCGTAATCCACTCTTCACGTAATTGTTCTGCCTGTTTAATTTGCCTTTCGTTAAAAGTAAGTCGTTCTGATAAATGGTTGAGAGATTCATCCACAGGTTGAAATAATTTAAATTTCCTCTTTAGCTTCCCTGTCTTCCGATGATGAATATTCTTGTCACTTACCTCACTATAATCAAACTGGGTAAGTCGATCGATTCGAGATAATACATAAACAAGTGGTCGTACAAATTGACGAGAAATGCTTATAGATAAAAAAATAACACCCATTAACAAAATAATATGTCCTCCAAAAAAGATGGAGATAAATAACAGCATTGCTTTATTAAAGGGCTCTTCAAATGGCTTATATGATGGATTGGGCATTCGCACAACCAGCGTTGAACCATCCTCTAAAGCTGCACTCTGTGTTAACTCTGCATGCTCAAAAATATCATATTTTTCTTCTAGTAACTGCGGCTTATGGAGCTTTTTATAACGCTCTCCAATAACTTCTACACGGTCCCATTGCTCATTATAGATTTCAATAGCTGCCTTTTTATCCTGAATATGTTGGAATAGTTCTGTAGGTATCTCACCTTTTTCTTTCCAGCTTTGAAGTGCGTCCTCAAAAAGTAGCTGAACAGATACTACTGGAAGAAATAATAAATAATAGTCAGGGATCTCCCATGTATGCATACCTGGTTTCTTAAGATCCAATATCTCACTATCTGTCATCCCACATAGCTCACATAAGTCTCCTGTGTAATCAACAATGGTCATGGATTGATCGAATAAGTATAATTGTCCTGCATTCTCTTTCGCTCTCTTTACTAAATAGTCAGCAATTTTAATGGATGCTCCCTTTTCTACAACAGCATCATCTTTAATTTCATAGGAGCTCATTACATGAATATTGTCACCCACTCGGTTATTGATAAAGACCGCGAAAAACACCAAACTAATAATAAAACCCGTGATAATTAGCAAATAAAAAACAATGAAATAAGACACAAAGCGAAGTGTTAATTTTCTAGCGGGCTTCATGAAAGAACATCTCCAACAAGTTTATAACCAATACCTCTAACAGTTATAATGCACGTTGGTTTACCTGGATTTTTTTCTATTTTTTCTCGCAGTTTTCGAATATGCACCATCACAGTATTATCATCAAATAAGCAATCGCCCCATACACGCTCATAAATTTGCTCCTTTGAT
>Ga0213824_1002128_pt1 | contig 9920 bp, 10 predicted proteins | sample MC6MC0906MG_FD_179892 | JGI IMG/M metagenome (GOLD analysis project Ga0213824, IMG submission 179892) | Enriched soil aggregate microbial communities from Iowa State University, Ames, United States - MC6-MC0906-MG | ecosystem: Environmental > Terrestrial > Soil > Unclassified | place: USA: Iowa...
CGGTTATAGGCACTTCTAAAAAACCCTCGTAAATCCAGCGATAGATGGTTTTAAAACTTAGCTGTCCTTGATACAAGCGGCCGACAATTTGTTCAGGCGACCAAGTATCCCACAACTTTTCTTGAATAGCTTCTTTTACTTCAGGTGTACATTTTGACTTGGCACCACAGTTGGATTTATTTTGGTGGTAACGTACCTGCGCTTCGTCAGCCGTACTACCGGCGTGGCGTTTTATTTCTCTGGAAATCGTAGAAGGTTGACGATTTAAGAGTTTCGCTATTTTACGAATCGGATAATCAAGTTCTAGGTATGTTTCTATTTTTACACGTTCTGATATGGTAAGATGGGTATAGCTCATAACGATTCCTCCGTTTGAATGTTTGTGTGGTAACTACATTCTACACGAGGTCGTTATGGGCTTCCTTTATATTGACTTCTGGGTGTTGCACTTAATATTACAATCCGTCATCTAAAATTAAAACGTAAGAGAAATTATTCTTTATTTGATTTACAATTTTATTGTTATCCCAAGGGTAATCCCATTGATGTATCCCTTTTTGTTGCAAATCCAAAGTAGCAATATTCAAAATATACAACAATTGCTGTAAGTCATCTAATTTAGCTAATCTTCTCTTCATATATTTATCCCCTTCCTTTTATGGTACCAGCTTTAAATCACCTGTGATATGTAATAAGCAGATGGCAATATAGAGGCCCATTATAGATCTTCTAAACCATCTGCTTTTGTTGGAGGCACTTTTAGAATGATGAGAGAAGTTAGTAGCCAAGTGTTCTTCTTCCCTACACTTCCCCTTTTTTACGTGCTGCCATTTCATCTTTCATTTCTTCTTTTAATCCTTCAATTGACTTTTGACGTCGCTTATTCTTTTCTTTAATCATTTCACTTTGCATAGGATCTGCAAATTCCAAACTAATTTCCGCTTCATGAAGTTTTTCTTCAGTGTTTTTAACGATATCACGAATTCGTTCAACGTTATTGGATCTATCATCTGGTTTCGAGTGTCTTGAATTAGCCAAGGTAACCTCCTTAAAATTTTGACGTAACATTAGTTTGGATTTTTTTTATGTTTATATGTGCACTAATTTGAAAAGTGTGTTTGCCACATGAAGAGACACTGGAAGTAATCAGGCACTAAAGCAAATACCTAATAAAAAGGAAGAATCCACCTTTGAAGACGCTTTATTTGGCACGAAAACCTGAACAATTAACTGATGAAGAACGTGGAATGGTTTAAACGGTATCAATTCCATCTTTGTAGTGCCGTTTCTAAAATCGCAAAAACATTGATAACACGATGAAAAAGCATTGCTAGATACCATTATTTCACCGCTATCAAATGGCAAGATGGAAGGCACGAATAATAAAATTAAACTCATCAAAAGACGTGGTTTTGGCTATCGAAATGAAGACCGTTTATTTCTTGGTTTACGTTTAGAAACAGATCGCTGATTTTGTCACCCATGACTTTTGGTGAAGGACCAATTTATTGGTATAATATTAATAAAATTAAGCAAATCGAAGGTGTTAATTTTAAGGTTCATCACCAAAAGATGTGGTTGACATTTTTAATTGTAATAGTAGTTGACTGGAGCGGAGCCAGTGTGACTCCTAGGGGATTAAGCGGCTCATCGGATGCCCCCTGGAAAGCACACTGGTGGAGCGGAAGTCAACCACAAGTTATGGTGAAGAGCCTAGTCAACCCCGAGTTGTGGTGATGAACCAATTTTTTTCAATAAAATAATTTGTATAATATTCCAAATATAAAAATTAAACTATTTATGACGCTATATTGTATATGTGGAATGCTAATAATTTTGTTACCAGAAAAGGATATAACTAAATGATAAAGTTTAGACTTTGATGTTTATGTAAGTACAAAAAAACACCATTAAGAAGTTCCTTACCGGTGCTTCACAAAAAACTTATTAAATTATTTGTAATTAAGTTCTTTATTGATACGTTTAGATTACTCAGTATACGACTTTATTGTGACTAAACAAAAATTGTGAAATGACAATAAAGTTCTTTACTAATAACAAATAAAACCCTAATTTTTCGACTAAATGATTAAGAAAGTACTAATAAAGTTGTTTACTGAAAAGGTTTTTTAACAATTCAACTAAGTGATAAAGTTTGTTCTTTATGTCTATGTACAAATACATAAAAAAGGACCATTAAGGAAACCTTATCCTTAACGGTACTTCACAATAATTTTTATTAAATTATATGCCATTAAGGTTCTTTCATTGATACGATAGTTACCCTTCAATCTTTCTCATGCCCCCTTACTAACCTCCACCAGCTAATAAAATACTTGAACTAAAAGTCCAGATTATAAGAGCAAATAGAAATGATGTTAATGCTATTCCTTCGTTTTGTTTGGAGAAATGCTTTAAAAAGCGGAACATAAAAAAAAATGCAATTACAGGCATTAAAAATAGTGCAGAGAATAAAACTATTGCCTCCATATTCCTAGTCCTCCTTAATTATCAATAATAAAGCTAACTAATATGCTCTAAATGAGCAAACACTCTTCAAATAATTACCATCAAACAAAATAAAAAGACAGAAACCACCTTTTTAGTTAAAATGAAAGCTTTAACCCAATCAATCCACCAAAGAAGCGTATCTGTCTTTTGAATATTAACATATCACCAATAAATCAACAAAGAATTTCATGATTGGCGATTATCCTTATACTTTTCAAAACCCATTTTCTATCGAGCATTGGTTTTATAGGAAAACCGAAAGAGATTCATGCCTTAACCCACCACCAAAATCATCTTACAACACTTGGGCATTTCCTTAGGAATGAAACCTATCTTCTAAGACCATTCTGAAAATACGTTTGACAAAAAATCGCCGGAGAAGAACCTGTTTTTCTCTTACCTAACGACACAATCGACAAGAAAACAAATCCTTCTTCACGGGCGACTCGACCAACTGTAGCTGCAGTTATCACGTCTTGCACACTGATGGGAATAGTATTTTGGGGCATCAAGTCGTGCAACTGATGCCGAAAATCGATTATTCGATATTAAAACAGCCAATAGTATTCAACTTTCTTTAGATATGATGAATCAACTGCAATAGTATATAATTTTTCTACACAGCCTGTCATTAATATCTCTTTTAGAGTTTATTGATAAAACGGCTTCACTTCGTATCCGTTTTTCTCCAAATGATAACGAACGCTTTTCTCAATTAAAAAGTGACCTGAACCAACAACAACAAAGTACGTACCTTTTTTCTCTTTAAGTAAGTTCATGATTTTCTTTGCCATTTGTTCATCACGTAAACCAAATAGCATTTCATTGTATTCTGATGATTCTCCTTCCATCGCTCGGAAGCTTTTTGCGAAGTTTTCAACGTCCCCTTGCTTCCAGCTTGTAAACCACTCTCCCAGAACTTCAGATTGATTTTCTTCAGATGGTGTGAGTATGCTATCCAGCACAGCGACTAAAGATTGTTCCTGTGCTTCTGGTGATAACGCGTCAAACATATCAACTTGTGCTTTAGTACCCTCTAATTCAATCACTGGCTTTTGCTTTAGCTGTGCATTCAATAAAAAGTATATATCAATCCCGTGCATCGCCATTTCTTGTGGCGTCATACCATAAGAATCATCCATAGCCAGTAATGATAATGTGTTTGAAAGCATCCAAGGCTTTTGTAATGTCAATTCCTCCATTGGGAGATCATAAAGTGCTGCAACTTTCTCTAGCTTTGCATAAGTTTCTGGCGCAACAGCATCTTTTAGTGTTAAGCCATCTGTATACATTGCCTTTTCTGAATAGTATTCAAGCCCTTTTGTATCCAGAATATTTGCCTCTACTAACAGTGCATCCGCTTCTTCAAACGCTGTCACTAGTTTTTTATTGAATGGATATAAATCTGGTGTACCTAGATGAATGGAACCTAGTAAATATACAAGTGTATCCTCATCCTCCACTACCCAGGCTACTCCCTTCGATCCTTGCTCTGCAAGCTCATATGTATTCTTAATAAATCGAACAGCTAGTAGAACAGCCTGTTGCGTCGTTGCCTTTTTCTCTAACTGAAGTCCATTTGAAGAACCTTGTAATATGTTATGCTCTTTCATAAATTGAACGGCATCTGTGCCAACAGGTAAATCATAACGCGCCACGATATTATACAAACGATTTACAATATCACCACGTGTGTTATCATTTTTCACACTTACTGGTTTATACTGTTTATTTTCCGCTATGCCCAGAGAGGCAATTTTCTTTTCTGTTAATGTCAGCAGTTCATTTACCTTCTCCACCGGGATTTCTTGAAGGAAGCCCTTATAATACCAATCAGTTGGATAAATTCCGTATTTTTCACCCTCGTTTAATGTTTCAATAGCCCAATCACTAATCGATGGTAATAGTGGTGGTGATTGCTCCTCCGCATGTACTGCTGGCATAACCGCAGTCAGCATCAATGAAGCGCCAAGCAACGCAGCACTAGTACGTTTCATTATCTTTTTCATCATATCTTTTCTCTCCCTTATTCATATTTGCTAAAGCAATATCGTTTGAAATTATACCATATAATACCCATCTATTTAATACTTAATGTGGTAATGTTTACAACATTATATGACCTTGAAAATTGGGTCAAAATAACGAGAGATTAGCTGTATGTTCTAGAATAATTCTATAAATTAACTAACCGTACGTTTACCATCATCTCACTTATTAAACCTACTATCGTTTGGAATATTAGAGTAGTTACTAACGGGAAAACTTATCAAACTTTTGCATTAAAAGAGTTTATTAAAATTGTTAATCAGGTGTACAATGACAAAGATTAGGGTTTTAAAAGATCCTCTTCTAAAGTTAGTAAAGAAATATAACAGGTAAAATCCGAAGTTAAAGGAAAGGAAAAAACTAATGAAATTGACAGAAATCGAAATTGAAATCGCAGAAATTTTAGAAAATAATGCTCGTTTATCCAATGAGGATATTGCAAAAATGAAAAATTTAAGTGTAGAAGAAGTTAATGACACAATCAAAAGACTTGAAGAATTAAATGTTGTGATTCGCTATGTTTCACTAGTAGATTGGTCAAAAGTAGAAGGACATGAAGGTGTTACAGCGATGATTGATGTTAAAGTTACACCAAAAAAAGATGTAGGCTTCGATTCAGTTGTTGAACGAATTTACCGATTTAACGAAGTAAAGTCTGTTTATTTAATGTCTGGAGCATATGATTTATCTGTCTTGATTGAAGCACGTTCCTTGAATGAAGTAGCTAATTTTGTATCTAGTAAACTTTCTACTTTAGATTCTGTTCTTTCTACAACAACTCATTTTATATTGAAGAAATATAAACATGATGGAATAGTATATGAACAAAATGATGAAGATAAAAGAATTGTGGTGTCACCATAATGATACAAACGAAATCATATTTAGCGAACTATATAGAACAATTACAGCCCTCTGGCATCCGTCGCTTTTTTGACTTAGCTTCAGGAATGGAAGATGTTATTTCTCTTGGCGTAGGAGAACCAGACTTTGTCACTCCTTGGCACGTCAGAGAAGCTGCAATTTCATCGTTAGAACAAGGCTATACTTCTTATACAGCAAATGCTGGACTACTTGAACTAAGAGAAGAGATAGCTTTATATATGAAAAAATATTTTTCGGTTTCCTACGCTCCTAAATCGGAAATTATTGTTACTGTTGGTGCTAGTCAAGCAATTGATATTGCTTTACGTGCAATACTAGATTCAGGTGATGAAGTCATTGTTGTTGAGCCTTGCTTTGTCTCATATGCCCCACTCGTAACAATGGCTGGAGGCGTACCTGTTACCATACAAGCGTTAAAAGAAAATGATTTCAAAATCCTTCCAAATCAATTAGAAGCTGTTATTACTAAAAAGACAAAAGCAATTATGATTTGTTCTCCTAACAATCCAACAGGTTCATTGCTTAATAAAGCAGAATTAGAGAAGATTGCTGAACTTTGTGAACAACATGATTTACTTGTACTTTCCGATGAAATTTACGCAGAACTTGTTTATGATGAAGACTATACAAGCTTTGCCTCTATAAAAGGAATGCAAAAGCGAACAATCTTATTAAACGGTTTTTCAAAAGCATTTGCGATGACGGGTTGGCGCTTAGGTTTTGTTTGTGCACCCGAAGAAATAACACAGGGCATATTAAAAATTCATCAATACACAATTATGTGTGCCCCAACTATGGCACAATATGCAGCACTAGAAGGGCTAAAAAATGGTAGATCTAATGTGGAGGATATGAGAAAAGTTTATCGTCAACGTCGTAATTTTATTGTTAAATCTTTCAATGATATGGGTTTAAGCTGTCATTATCCAGGGGGAGCATTTTATGCATTTCCATCCATTGAGTCAACAGGATTAAGTTCTCAAGCATTTGCAGAGCAGTTGTTGTTAGCTGAAAAAGTAGCTGTTGTTCCTGGAGATGTTTTCGGTGAAAGTGGCAAAGAAAATATTCGTTGTTCCTATGCTTCATCTATGGAACAACTACAAGAAGCAACGAAACGTATTCAGCGATTTATTAACAATCTTTAAATTAAACAAGCGGTTGATTTCTTTAGTTAGGAAATTAGCCGCTTTATATACTTCCCCTTGAAAGTGAAAGTTTTTTCTCAACCAGTTTTTTCAGCCTCTGTCGTTAGTGCTGTTGTATGTACCTCAATCAATAAAAAGTCTAAAGGGCAAATGATTTTGGTAAAGTAATAACAATCGTGAAACTTTTGGGATGAATTATTAAATCGTGTTGCAATTGGTGTAGCTGTTGGCGGTGGAGTTGGGGTAATTCAAAGGTTTATTGTTGCTAAAGGTAAAAAAGAGGCAGAAAAAATCTTCACTCGGCAAGGGCTTCACTCCGCGTAGAGGCGTGAGTGACAGTAAATCCCTCCGAGCGGAGCAAAAGCATAAGGTTTTTAGCGATTGCCTTATCATCCTCAACCAAAAATATCCGTTTCATTTATTTTCATCATCCTTTACTTTACTGTTCCTATATCGTCCATCAGCGGTTTTTTCAGCGTCAACCGGACAAGCTATGTATTTCCCAACTTTTTAGCTCCCTTAATCCGCCCGGCGGAGCAATGATACACTACCATTCTGTCTGTGATTCCCCAATTTTTCGCAGTTTCTTTTGTCATTATATAATCCATGCATAACACCTCCATAGCTTTAATATATTTCTTTTGACAGAATTATACAAACCGAGGCATAAAACAGGGCATTATCCTTTTCACACGTTCCTCCAACTTTTATTTAGCGGAAATTCAGAGGGGGGCACGTTTTGGCAAGCAATTCGAGTATAGGCACACTCAATCGGTGAATATAGAAATACAAGAAACTCACTTAATAAGGGGCCAAGCGAAAAGCAACCTATCTCGTATGACATTTGATAATTGAAAGAGATGCGCTTTAATTTCAAAGTCACACCATGTTGATTCTATTCGTAACCTTTGTTGCTTTGAAATAAAGTTTAATCAAAAATAACCATAAACCAGTATTTTATGAAAAATAAAAAGAATCTATTTTGAAAAAAAGATTGATCAAAATAGATTCTTTTTTCTACCTGTGTCCTTCAAATTGAGCCCTTTTATTGAATAAGAATTTTCTTCAAATATTTTTACTTCAGTAATGTATTTTCAGTAAAGGCTTTTTATAAAACGTCACTTACTTATTTGTTACTGAGTTGTTCTGCCAAACCGATTAGAAGTCCTTCGATTCCACGAATGTAGCAGAGCCGATACGAGTCCTCGTACTGAACCACTTCGCCAACGAGCTGAGCACCATACTTAGTGAGTCTGGATACCATTTCGTCAATGTCTTCAACGGTGAACATGACGCGTAGATAACCGAGGGCGTTTACAGGAGCAGTCCGGTGATCTGATATAGTAGGTGGGGTGAGAAATCGCGAAAGTTCAAGTCGACTGTGGCCATCTGGAGTAACCATCATAGCAATCTCTACACACTGAGCACCCAATCCGGTTACGCGACCAGCCCATTCACCTTCGATAGTGGCCCGACCTTCGAGGTTCAAGCCAATCTCCTCGAAGAAAGAGATTGCGTCATCAAGGGATTCTACAACGATGCCGACATTGTCCATTCTTAGTAATTTGTTTTTTGCCATAGTCTTATCTCCTTATGTGTAAAAATTTATTATCTGATCATCTTCATAATTATTCTATTAAAAAGTTACAAATGTAAAGTGATAACAAAGTTGTTTTATTTTGTTATAAAAATATAAGAGCCCGCTACAATTTAGTTGGCAGTAAGGCTCTTTAAAGTTGTTTAATTTTTATGCATTTAAAGGCATTTGCATTCAAAAATCCTTAATAATGTTGTTGACTTCTTATTCACTAAAGCACCTGTTAGTTTAACAAAATCCTTTAGCTCTATCGCCTACATTGTATTGCGCTTTCTTTTTCAGAAATACCCTTTTGTATTGTAACTTTATTTATTTTAACACCATTTTTTGGAGAATCAGTCAACGTAATAAGGATTCTATCAAATGGAGCGTCACCATGATGTGCACTATAATTTAATGCACTTGCATGAACAATATGTCTCCTTGTATCGCCATCTATTCTTTCAACTTTATCTATTTTTGGACACATGATAAAATCTGAGTAAGTTTCATCGAGATTGGAAAAATATCTGGTATATAAAGTTTCTTCAAGCAACTCATCTTTTGGTGCCCCAACACTTTCATATTTCCAGCCAACTAAGAGCCAATCATAAAGTTCTACTGATTTCAATCGAACCTTTTTATTATTATTTGTATATATAACCTCACCATCTGCAATCGTGCATGTTTTTACTTGGTTTTTGGATACACAATTATAAGCTGGTTCAATAACTGCAACGTCTCCGTTTTTCATTTTTATTTTCATTATCGAAACTATGGAAGTTTTATTTAACTCTAACTCAATTGCTCCTTCGGAAGGACTTGATGTGTTTATCCAGTTAACAACCTTACCGATAATCACTTCCTCATATCCATCATTTTCCTTAAATAAACGAGTTTCCCCGTTTAAACGGTTTACTTGAATAAATGAAACATCCTCTTTTTCTAATTTTGGTTGAATACTCGCCTTTACTAATAGTAATTGCATTGGAAAAAATAATCCAAAAATCACCATGACTAGTATGACTAACTTTCTCAAGAAATATCGCCACCTCTAATGTGAATTTTGTAGGTATTTTCCCCTTATATTATAAATAAATACTTAAAGAACAAAGATGCAAATCAATCAAATTCCGATATAAAATGGAACGTCAATAGCTGATAATTTATAAAGAAGTTTAATCAAAATTCTGCGTCAGGAGAAGGAAGTTCACTCCTTTCTTTCAAATTGAAAACATAGTAATGTAATATAAAATCAAAGAAACTAATTTCTGACACAGAAGTTTAGTTTCTTTGATTTTTAGAAAGAGAAAGGAGGAAGCTTGATGGATGGAATGATATTGCTTTGGAGTGCTTCATTTTTTGTCTCAATTCTAACATTAATATTAGCAATAGTTAAGCGCTCTTGGGTTTATATGCTTCTCAGTACAATTACTTTTTTACCAGTCGCATATTATTTTTCAGGAGCAGTAAATGCTTGGAAATACATCGGACTAACACCAATTGTTCTCCTAATATTAACTATAGTAATCTTGTTTTTAAATAGAAAAAACAATACTTATTAATGTCTCTATGAACACCTCTACGTTGATTTTATAGAAAAAACCCGTTCATTTTAAAAAAGTTTGATCAAAATGAATGGGTTAACATTTTTAATATATATAAGTTGAACAAATGAATCTCTATTTTATAATCTTACACATAAACGATTAATTATCTCGTTTTTGCGTGTGTTTTGATGCTGAAAAAACGCG